>UMBM01073515.1_pt1 | contig 20084 bp, 24 predicted proteins | sample 1963971 | NCBI WGS metagenome assembly UMBM01 (sample SAMEA4835942, study PRJEB28245) | human gut metagenome | biome: gut microbiome; material: fecal sample | place: Denmark | collected 2008 | reverse complement strand
TTGTTGTTAATAATTATGGTGTTGGTGGTACAACGTATTCTTCTGTGAATAGTAGCAATCCATTCTACAGCAGGGTAAGCACCATGTCAGAAGATTGCGACTTTATTTTTGCGTTTGGCGGAACCAATGACTGGGGATTATCAGTTCCAATCGGAAATCCGAATGATACCGAACCGAATACGTTTTATGGCGGACTTAATGCTACATTTTCTGCCCTGAGGACTAAATTTCCTACTAAGCCTATTTTCGTAGGAACAATTTTGCAGCGGAATTTGGCGAGTGGTAAGGGTCAAGCGACCGGAATGACTTCGAATGCTAATGGAGATTCGGTTGCTGATTTTAACAAAGCGATTAAGCGAGTTGCTGAACGATACGGCTGTATAATATTCGATGGGCACTCCGAAAGCGGAATTATTTGTGAAAACCTTGATATCTATATGTCAGACGGACTGCACTTGAATGATAGGGGTGCTGAAAGATACGCTCAATTCATCTTGGATCAGATGGGACAGGTAACACCATATTAATTTAAGGAGAAAAAAGGAGCACGCATATGGAAATCAGAGCAAGACCGTAAACCGGTCTTATTTTTGTGGAGTAAATTAGTTGCGCCGGCGGAACTGCCGGGGAAAGGAAAAAGAGATGGAAAAATTATTTAACTGGATTAGTGTGTTTTGCGGATTAATTGGCGGCGGTCTGACATACTGGCTCGGAGGATGGGACGTGTTACTTAAAACGATTGTGTTTCTGGCGGTTGCAGATTATGTAACAGGATGGATAAAGGGGATCTATACGAAGCAATTGTCTTCGGAGATTGGATTTAAGGGGCTTCTGAAGAAAATCGTGATGTTTATCGTGATTGCTGTGGCATATGTGATACAGGGACTTGTTGGCGGCAAGATTCCACTGAGAGAAGTGGTAATTATGTTCTACATCGCAAACGAGGGACTGAGCCTTCTGGAGAATGCGGCGGTGTTTGTGCCGATTCCGGAACGGTTAAAAGCTGTATTATTACAGCTTAGAGAAAAGGATGAGTCAGAGGGCGAGTGATCGTCCTCTTTTTATGCGTAAAAATCAACAGAAAGGATTGAGATTATGTTAGTAGAAGTAAAAAGAATTAATAAAGCAGAAGTGACAGTAGTAAGTAGTTTGGATGTGGCAGAAACGTTTGGGAAAAACCACCGTGATGTTATGGAGTCAGTCAGGAACATTGAGAGCAGCATTAGTACAGCGGAATTTTCCGCTCTATTCCATATGGATTCCTACAAGGCATCAAACGGCAAAACCAATCCCATGTATCTCATGAATAGAGATGGATTCACGCTTCTCGTTATGGGATATACCGGAGAAAAGGCAATGCAGTTTAAACTTGCCTATATTAAGCAGTTTAATGCGATGGAACAGGCTCTGCAGGGTAAGCTGATCGAGCGTGAAAAGGGAATTGCTGTACGACAGTCGCTTACAAAAGCCTTACAGCAGTCTACGGAGAATGAACGAATGCACGGTCATGCATACTCCACATACACCAATTGCATCTATAAAGTTCTTTTCGGGATGAATGCAAAACAGTTAAGGGAGAAACTGGGAATCAGTAGGAATGAGAATCTAAGAGATTTTTTGTCCGAAGAAGAATTACGGGCGGTACAGTCAATGGAATGTCTGGTAAGCGGACTTGTGGATTGTGGTTGGGGATATGGACAGATTAAAGAATTTATACAGCAAAACAATACCCTGCGAGTTGCAGCGTAAATATGGAGGATAATGATATGAGTATAAGTGTAGTATTATCCGGACATGGCTCCGGAACACCAAGTACCAAGGGTATGAACGCCTACTGCAGCAGCAGACAGGCACAGGGACGTGGTCTGGTAGAAGTATTAAGAATCGTAGGCATTACGGATACACAGCGACAGAAGATGCACGATCTGTACAAGAGCATCCTGGGACGTAACATATACAGCCAGGGATTACGGGATTATTGTTATGTCCGGTATCGTGGCTCGTATTACAGCGATTGCTCCAGTTCCATCTGCAGGACGGCGGAGCAAGCGGGAATCGGTGGCATTGCGTCTCTTAATACAGCCGGGATGCACTACAAGTGGAAAAAAGTGGACGGAGTGATTATTAAGAACGGTCTTATCCATAATCCGGAGATTTTAAAAGTTGGAGATGCTCTAATGTTTAAAGGTTCCGACCCATCCAGACCGCTCCAGATTGGACACACAGAAATGGTCTACGAGATTAACGGCAAGACTGCATCTGGTGCCACTCCGATTGCATCCGCAGGCAGTACAGTCGTTAAGGCTGGACAGATGCACGCCAACAACTTCTGCGGTGCCGGACTTGCTATAGATGGGGTACGTGGCTCCCTTACCAAAAAAGCCGGGGTTATGGTATTACAGGTTGCTCTTAATCTGGATTATGGAGCAGGACTGGTAGTAGATGGAGAGTACGGTCCGAAAACGGATGCCGCTCTGAAAGGACATACCGTGCGACTAGGAGAAACACAGTACATGGTTACTGCATTGCAGATCCTGCTTATGCTTAAGGGCTACAATCCGAACGGTGTAGAATGCCCTGGAAGCTTCGGCGGTGGATGCGAAGCAGCAGTATACACGTATCAGGGAGATTTTGGTCTGGTAAGGGATAAGATTGCAGGATATAATACATTCAAGAGTCTTATTTCATAAAAAATGCCCCGGGTTCTTCCCGGGGTAAAACATCTTATGTTATTGTTAATCGTTATTTTAAATGAGTCACCGTTTAAATACATCGCATGTTAATGTTTATCGAATCTTTGCTTTTGTTAAAAATAATGTTTAAATACATAAAATGTTGTTGTTTGTGCTACTATCTTAACACGTACACATAAGTATGTCAAGATAGTAGCTTATTTTTATATATTAACTATTTTCGACTTCTTTCCAGTCCAGTTCTAATTTCTGCCCACAAGACGGACAGTAATTTAAGTGGCATTCGACTGCTAGAAATGTTGCAAACGCCAGTCCGCAGTTCGGACATTTTCCGAGGAAATCTTTAGAAAAGTCGTTTGACATTTTTACTTTTTTTGGAACTGGTTTTGGGTCCACACCGCCAAAAAGAAGTTCTGTGAATGCGCAAGGACATTCAGAAGGAATTCTTTTGTATGCATCGGAAAACCCGTCCCCATAAGCCACGATTAAAGCGTTATCAGCTATACTAGTAGGCGTATCCCACAAGTTATCACGAGTATTAATATAGAATGCACTGTTTATAAAACGGCATTTATATTCTTCACGTTTAGTTAATTTTCCATATTCATACTTATCTATTGCCACTTTGAATTCTTTCATTTTTTTCTTCTCCCTTCTCTTTTTCCGAAATTCCATTATGCCTCTGTCCAATAGATTACGTCAGCAGGTATATCAAACCGGCTATTTTTGTAAAAACATCTCCCACGCTCAAGGAAGCAACACTCGTCATTTCGAAAAATGACATAACATCGTGTCCCTTCTGAGGGAAGCGCATCGGGAACTTTTTTCCAATTGAATGAACCGTCAGCTTTATTTCTTTTACAGTCCGCACAATTGCAATCCTCGTCGCACATTGCGCAGCCTTGATCTAAAAATTTGCAAATCTTTAATATCTTTGACATCTACTTTTCCTCTTTATTTATTGAATGATATATTGATCGGATAACTTCGGCGTCGTACAGAGCGTTATGCTTTCTGCCGTTTACCGGCTCACTGCGAAGCTCTGCAACGATCTCCTCCCGGCTCTTATCAAAAGCCTCTCGCTCAGAAATTCCATAGTGCCTTGCAATGTCCTGATTAATGTCGTGACAGGCAGGATTTACATTCTTGGGCAAATCAAAAGCACAGCCAAATAAATCAATCAATAAGACAAAATCATAATGGCACACATCAGAAATAAGCTGGATTTCATCATATTGTCTGAGCCAGTCTATCAGCATACGAAGCACATATTGCCTGCTTCCATGTATTCTAACAGACCTTGTAGCATAATCTACTGAAGTCCCTATTGCGCCAATATACAAGTGCTTAATTACATTATCCTTAATCCAATCGTCACACTGATTTTCGTCATAATCAGAAAACTCCGCATAGAATTTCCTGCCATCCTCCGATACAATGCCCAAGCTAATCAGAGTTGTATTCTTGTGAAGTCCTGTAAATTCGGTGTCGAAGAATAAATTATACAATTTTCATTTTCTCCTTTCTGCACTTCTTACAAGTGCATTTATACAATTTTCCCATTCCACATTCTACCATGCGGATATAGGTGTATTCGTATTCGTGTTTACAAAACAGTTTTATTTTCATATGTACCTCCTTCACAGAACCACAAAACCTGTTGTTCCTAAGATTCTTCCTTCCTCATCTCGGACAGCTCCCTTGCCCGTATCCGGTGCGACCAGATCGGAACGAGTTCCATTTAAGGCAGAGAGAACCATCTGTGACACGATGAAAACTGTATCTTCTTCTGGAGCAGGAAGATCTTTTACTTCTCCGTACTCCACTTTCTGTACGGGGATTCCATTGATTTCACCGATGGTTTTCTGATCCGTTGATACACGAAGGAAAATTCCCTCAGATGGAACAGTGAAAAGGACGGTTGTTCTGTCCTGTGAATATACTACGATTTCGTGCGGTGTAAGATTTCTTAACTTCATAACTTTCTCTTTCTCCCCTTCTCCCTGGGGGCAAGGATTTATATTTATTGATAATCTCTTTTGATGATCGACCACAATTTTTCTAAAAGGTCTTCTCTCATAATCTCGGTATCGCCATTCCAGTACCACTTCGGGCATTGAATTTTGAGTTCCCATGTAAAAAGTGCTCTAGGATCCGTTGTTGCACATGCAAACATTTCTGGATCATGTGAGTATTCGTCTTCCCAATAGAATCCGACCCCCCTGGTGGTATCGGCGTAGTGTTCCTCTACGTATTTAAGTTGTTCCTCTAATTCTTTCTTTGTGACTTTCTCAAGATAAATTTTCTTCATTTCTTTTTCTCCTTTTCATTTTTATGCTTTAAGAGAAATAAAATTATCTCTCTTGTTATTGGCATACTTGCTCATCCAACTGCATGAGTAGTATGCTCTTGTGTTACCATATCCTGTCCAGATTCTAAAGGTAACAGTGCCTTCCTGTCGATCCCAGTCTTCTTTCAACTCGGCTTCTTTTTTAGCACACGCCCATGAGAATTTTAATGCCTTCGAAAAAGTTGTTCCTGCTTTTCTTACTACTTCCCATGCTCTTTTCATTAAATTATACTTCTTCATTTGTTTAACCCCTTTGCTTTATCTTATTATACGCCTATATGGGCGTAAAGTCAAGAGGAAAATGGAATTTTTTTAGTATTTTTCCCATCACTGTAGCACTGGTAGAAAGCATCCACCAGCTCTGCAAGCTCCGCCGCAGAAAGCTTGCTCTGTAACCCTTCCGGAATACGGTTATAGCTCGCAGAAAACGTGTCCTGCATATTTCCGATCTTTGACAGACACTTTACCTTCTGGTACTTATCCATTGCGATCAGATCGGAAAGAGTAAGGTTGCCATCCTGTACGGACTTCTTTGCTTCCGTACTGAAAATGTCGAGATCAATGTTCAACATTTCATCAATTGCGCACCCAAGGGCGTTGGATACGCCCTGTGCTGTTTTTGCAGTCATGTTCTCAATACTGTATTCCCCCGATTCGTATTTCTGGATCTGCCGGATATTAACTCCGGCTTTTTCTGCAAGCTCCTTCTGGGTAAGCCCGATGAAATTTCTTAATTCTTTTAATCCTGCCATTCTGATTTCTCCTCTCTTAATTTAATATAGCAATTATCTTTGCGTCTTCAATAATGATCTCATCTTCATCGTTTCCGTATGAAGAATCATCTCCGCCGATAAGATAAAAATATTTTCCATAATTGGAAAGAATGTTGAGTTTTCGAGCGATCTTCTCATCACTGTCATAATCATTAATTTCAATTGCACAGGTGCCGTCAAGCTCTCCTGCGTCAAAAAACCCTTTATAAAATCCTTCTCCTTCCTGGTAAATAAGATTTCCGTATTCATCCCAATCTGGGTCTTGGAAAAGCTGATGTGACACATGAGCATCATCACCGATGCTATATTTGTAGTCATCCGCCCTTAATCCGAATACTTCAAAATCTGAATTTTCGATTATCCGTCTTAATTCCTCTATCGTCATAATTTATTTTCTCCTTTGCTTTATCTTATGTCCTTATTATACGCCTATATAGGCGTAAAGTCAAGAGGGAAATGGAATTTTTTTTAAATACATAAATGATAAGCGTAGAGCGATATGTTATAATAACTATGTCGCACAGGATGGACGCTTCCTGTAGCGGTTCCGGAAGCAATCCTCCGGACACGGATTGAAATAATAATGTTATAGAAAGCGAAAATGGAGCTGTTATATTAACGGCTCTATTTTTCTGCACTAACATCTTTTTTTAAAGTTTCTCTTGCATTTTTGCAAGATGTTAGATATAATGTTAGACAGTTTCAATAAATTGCTTTATTTTATGGGCATTTCTTGGTATCGGGCAATATTACTTTTAATCAAGTTGTCCGGGGTTCGAATCCCCGATGCTTCATAAAAAGCAAGTCTTTTTTAGACTTGCTTTCTTTATACAGGCGGTTATGGCGGAATTGGCAGACGCGATAGATTTAGGTTCTATTGTCAACAGACGTGCAGGTTCAAGTCCTGTTAACCGCAGTCAGGGGCAGTGGTATAAGAACAATACCGCTGTTTTTCTTAGTGGCGTGTTTGTATAGTGAAGAAGGCAATTTTCAAACATACTCCAGATTTGGAAGAGTCTGAAAAAACTATTGTGGATACATGGTTTTTTTGATATACTATACCGTGTAAAGAAAGTTTCTTCTGGCCGTGAGGGCCAGTCTGTGAAGATTTTCCCCGAAAGAATAGAAGAATTTAATCTTTGAAGCAGGACTCTTGTGCTTTTTTGCACGGAGAAATGTGCGTGATAAGAAGGAGTTAGTTATGACAAGAGCGCAGTATGAATCATTACCTCTCGGCGAGCTGAAGCAGATTGCCAAGACGAGGGGGATGCGAAGAATCTCAACATTAAGAAAAGAAGAACTGATTCAGCGGATGTTGGAAGAAGATGAGAAGCAGCAAAAGTCCAGAGTGCAGGGGGCAAAACCGCAGATAAGCAGACCACAGGAAGTTAAGGAACAGGACTTGCGTTCTCAGGAAGCAAAAGTGCAGGAGCCAAGAATTCAGGAGACAGCAAACGCAGGGCAGACGATACAGACAAGCCGCAGTGAGAATGGAACAGCTTCCCAGACCTATACCAGACCGGTAAACGATGGAGACGAGCATTCTAAAAAAGATTTTGAACGGTTGGACAGCGGGGAGGAAGTGGAAGGAATTCTGGAGGTTATGGCAGATGGCTATGGGTTCATACGTTCGGACAATTTTCTGCCAGGGGATAATGATGTCTATGTAGCGCCGTCACAGATTCGCCGTTTTCGTCTGAAAACCGGAGATATTCTGAAGGGAAATACAAGAATTAAGTCTCCCACAGAAAAATTTTCGGCTCTTTTGTATGTGAAAAGCATCAATCAGATGCCGCCGGCGGTGAGCATGAGGCGTATGAATTTTGAAGATATGACTCCGATTTTTCCAAATCAGAGAGTTTATCTGGAACGTCCCGGCGGAAGTATGGCAATGAGGATTGTGGATCTGGTAAGTCCGATTGGAAAAGGGCAGAGAGGAATGATTGTGTCCCCGCCGAAAGCCGGAAAGACAACTATGCTGAAAGATGCGGCGAAGTCGATATTGCGTAACAATCCGGAGATGCATTTGATGATTCTGCTGATTGATGAGCGTCCGGAAGAAGTAACCGATATCAAAGAAGCGATTGCCGGACCGAATGTAGAAGTGATCTATTCTACATTTGATGAACTTCCAGAACATCATAAACGTGTGTCGGAGATGGTGATTGAACGTGCCAAGCGGCTGGTGGAAAATAAGCGGGATGTCGTGATCTTTATTGATAGTATTACAAGACTGGCCCGGGCTTATAACCAGACGGTTCCGCCCAGCGGAAGAACACTCTCAGGCGGTCTGGATCCGGCAGCGCTTCACATGCCGAAGCGTTTCTTCGGTGCGGCCCGGAATATGCGTGAGGGAGGAAGCCTGACGATTTTGGCTACAGCGCTTGTAGATACAGGAAGCAAGATGGACGATGTGGTTTATGAAGAGTTTAAGGGGACCGGTAATATGGAATTGATTCTGGACCGTAAGCTGCAGGAGAAGCGTGTATTTCCGGCAATTGATATTGCAAGGTCAGGAACCAGAAGAGAAGATCTGCTGCTTTCCAGTGAAGAACTGGAAGCAGTGAGTATTATGCGGAAGGCGTTGAATAGCATGAAGGCGGAGGAAGCTACGGAAAACCTGCTGAATATGTTTGCTCATACCAAGAGTAATCAGGAAGTGGTTTCTCTGATCCGCAGGCAAAAGTACATTTAGAAATTTAAAATAAAATTTTGAGGAAGCGCTTGCATTTATGGGAAACCTATGCTATAATTTGAAAGCTGTTTAAAATTGCAAGAAGTCCTGTAGCAATATGCTGCAAATAGATACTATAATGTAGAAGAGGTGAAAAAGATGAAAGACGGAATCCATCCAGTATACCATGAGGCAACTGTTACATGCAACTGTGGCAATACATTTACAACAGGATCTACAAAAGAAGACATTCACGTAGAAATCTGTTCTAAATGCCATCCGTTCTATACCGGACAGCAGAAGGCTGCTGCAGCACGTGGACGTATTGAGAAATTCAATAAGAAATACGGCATGAAATAAATAGTTGAAGAAGAGAATTGGGTTGAGGTTGGAAAATCTCAACCCATTTTACTATGAAAGTTCCGGACAGCGGCCATGAGGAGCGCATGCTTGCATGCAGCGAGTCATGGACATTGGACGGGCAAGCCGGTATGAGTAAGGAGGGCGAGAGCCCGGATTACGAATACCGGCGGCGATTGTGGGAGCACAAAGTGCGGAGCAATCGACTTTCATGAATGGTGACGTCTGCGCCAGCAGACATGTCCGTTTACTATAAAAGTCCCGTACAGCAGCCATGAGCCGGAGTGTGCTTGCACACGCAGGGTCATGGATACATGTCAGTTTACGATAACGAGGTAGTTGAATGAAATCATCCAATATCGGCGGACAGGCAGTCATGGAGGGCATTATGATGCGCCATGGCGATGAATATTCGATAGCAGTCCGTAAACCTAATAAGGAAATTGAAGTAAAGGTTGAACCTTATAAAAGCTTTATCAAGAATAAAAAGTTATTCAATCTTCCGATTATCCGTGGTGTTTTTAACTTTGTGGATTCTCTGGTGATCGGAACAAAGTGTCTGATGTACTCTGCCACATTCTTTGAGGATGAGGAAGAAGAAACGGTGAAAAAGAGTATGACAGAGGAAGAATTAAAGAAGCAGGAGGAGAAAGAAGAAAAGCAGGAAAAGTGGATCATGTACGGCACGGTTGCATTTTCCGTGGTGCTGTCTGTGGCTGTTTTTATGTTGCTTCCGTATTACCTCACAAATCTGCTGCGGCATGTCACAGATTCTCAGGGGATCATTGCATTTGCGGAGTCCGTGGTTCGTGTATTGATTTTTCTCTTATATCTGGGTCTGATTTCCCGTATGAAAGATATCCAGAGAACCTTCGAGTATCATGGTGCGGAACATAAATGTATTAATTGTATTGAACATGGAATGGAACTGAATGTGGAAAATGTTATGAAAAGTTCCAGAGAACATAAGCGCTGCGGCACCAGCTTTCTGTTTTTTGTCATGATTGTAAGTGCAGTATTTCTGATGTTTATACATGTCGAGTCCCATCTGTGGCGGGTGATTGTCAGAATTCTGCTGATGCCGGTGATCGCAGGAGTGTCATATGAAATCATCCGGCTGGCAGGACGAAGTGAGAATAAGTTTGTAAATCTGCTGAGCAAACCGGGAATGATGATTCAGCATATGACGACCCGTGAGCCGGATGAAGAAGAGGCGGAAGTGGCAATTGCGGCTGTGGAGGCTGTCTTTGACTGGCGCGCTTATCTGGCAGAAAATTTCGACTATCAATATGAGGCGGAGGAAGGAACAGAATCCGAAAAGCATTATGAATAAAAATAGCGAGATTTTATGTTCCATAAAAGCCTGGCTGACCTATGCCAGAGAATATCTGGAAGGCCGGGGAATTGAGGACGCACGTCAGGATGCATGGCTTTTGATGGAGTATGTATGTAATATCAATAAGAGTTTTTACTATCTTCACATGAATGATCCCATGGATGAGGAGGATGCTGCGCAGTATCAGGAACTGCTGCGGAGGCGGGGATCCCATATTCCAGTTCAATATCTGATTGGAGAAGCATGGTTTTACGGACAACCGTATCAGGTCAATGAAAACGTCCTTATCCCCCGTCAGGATACGGAAGTATTGATTGAAGAAGCATTGCAGCATCTGGAGCCGGGGATGCGTATTCTGGATCTTTGCACGGGGAGCGGCTGCATTCTTCTGACACTGGTACGCCATGCTTCTGTTACCGGTGCAGGAAGCGATATCTCACCCAAAGCACTCGAGGTAGCCCGAAAAAATGAAAAAGCACAGCATTTGAAAGGCTGTACCTGGATTGAAAGCGATCTGTTTGAAAACATCGGCGGAGCTTTCGACATGATTGTATCAAATCCGCCCTATATCGCAACCAAGGTAATCCCAACCCTGATGGAAGAAGTGCGAAACCATGAGCCAATCCTGGCTCTTGACGGCCACGAAGACGGACTCTATTTCTATCGAAAAATTGTAGAACAAGCTCCTGAGTATTTGAAGCCGGGCGGCTGGCTCTGCATGGAAATTGGATACGACCAGAGAGAAGCCCTGTATACCCTGTTAAATGATACAGGATATATAAATGTAGAAATCAAAAAAGATCTGGCAGACCTGCCCCGTGTAGCAATCGCACAGTGGAGGGAAGCGGAGCATTAGAGCGTGTTTGAAAATTCATTCCCGCAATCTGCACGCCCCACTTCGCGTGGAATTTGCCCCAAATTCAGTCAACGTAGCCCGCTACGACTCCTGAATTTGGAACAAATTCTCCGCAAACTGGAACGCCCACCTTGCGGAAAGCAATTTTCAAACACGCTCTATGAGTATTAAAAGCAACGTCTGCCAATACACAGAAAATCTTCCGCCCGCTACGGCCTTTCGTCTTCCCGTTTCTGAGACATGTGGGAACGCGCCCGAAGACTACAGGCTGAGGGGAAGTGAGCACGTCGAAGAAACGGGAAGACGAAAGGCCGTAGCGGGCGGCAGATTTTCGTACCATAGCCAAAGGAGAAAATAGAATGTTTGATAAATTAGATGACATCCTGATTCGTCTGGAAGAGATTTTAAGACAGTTGGCAGAGCCGGATGTAGCCAATGATTCGGCGAAATTCCAGCGACTGATGAAAGAACAGGCAGAATTGCAGCCAATTGCAGACACTTATCGAAAATATAAGGACAGCAAGCAGACAATAGAGGACAGCCTCTCCTTGCTGGAGGAAGAGAATGATGAAGAAATGCGTGAGATGCTGAAAGAAGAGCTGTCAGATGCCAGAAAACAGGTGGAGGAACTGGAGCGGGAAATCAAGATTCTCCTGCTTCCGAAAGACCCCAATGACAGTAAAAATGTTATTGTGGAAATACGTGCCGGAGCCGGCGGAGATGAGGCGGCGCTGTTTGCGGCAGAGGTTTACCGGATGTATGTGAAGTATGCAGAGAGCCGGCGTTGGAAGACTGAGATGATCAGCGTGAATGAGAATGGAATTGGCGGTTTCAAAGAAGTTACATTTATGATCAACGGAAGCGGTGCGTATTCCAGAATGAAGTATGAAAGCGGTGTACATCGTGTGCAGCGTGTTCCGGAGACAGAGAGCGGCGGAAGAATCCATACCTCTACGATTACAGTAGCGATCATGCCGGAAGCAGAGGAAATTGACTTTCAGCTTGATTTGAATGATTGTAAGTTTGATGTATTTCGTGCTTCCGGAAATGGAGGACAGTGTGTCAATACCACAGACTCTGCAGTTCGTCTGACTCATATTCCCACGGGAATTGTGATTTCCTGCCAGGATGAAAAGTCACAGCTTAAGAACAAAGAGAAAGCATTGAAAGTTCTGCGTTCCCGTCTGTATGAGATGGAATTGGAGAAACAGCATGATGCGGAGGCGGAAGCCAGAAGAAGTCAGGTCGGTACGGGTGATCGGTCTGAAAAGATCAGAACTTATAATTTCCCGCAGGGAAGGGTGACAGATCATCGTATCAAACTGACCCTGCATCGTCTGGATGGAATCCTGAACGGAGATTTGGATGAGGTGATTGACAGTCTGATTGCTGCCGATCAGGCAGCAAAGCTGAGCAATCTTCAGGAAACAGCGTAAGCTGCCGGATGCTACAAGACAGCCGGACGCAGTAAGAAGAATGGGTGCCCAGGTACAGAATAGTTCAAAGAATGGAGAAAAACATGAAAAAAACAACATTGGTAATTATGGCAGCAGGAATCGGAAGTCGTTTTGGAAAAGGAATTAAGCAGTTGGAACCGGTAGGAAAGAATGGTGAGATCATTATGGATTATTCCATTCACGATGCTCTGGAAGCTGGATTCAATAAGATTGTTTTTGTAATCAGAAGGGATTTGGAAGAAGACTTTAAGAGAGTGATTGGTTCCAGAATTGAGAAAATTGCGGAAGTGGCTTACGCTTATCAGGAACTGGACGATTTGCCGGCAGGTTTTGTAAAGCCGGAAGGAAGGACGAAACCATGGGGGACAGGTCAGGCTGTACTTTGCGCAAAAGAATTGATTCAGGAGCCCTTTGCTGTGATTAACGCAGATGATTATTACGGAAAAGAGCCGTTTGTAAAGCTGCATGATTATCTGATTCAGGAGCATACCCTGGAAGAAGGAGCTTCTCCGATTTGTATGGCCGGCTTTGTACTTGGCAATACCTTGAGTGATAACGGAGGGGTTACCCGCGGAGTCTGCGAAACAGATGCAGAAGGGAATCTGATTGGAATTCATGAGACCTCAAATATTGTAAAGACTCCGGAAGGAGCAGCAGTGAAAAAGGATGAGACATTGGTTCCTGTTGATGTGAATTCCCTTGTTTCCATGAATATGTGGGGATTGCAGCCAGAGTTCCTGGATTCCCTTGAGCGGGGATTTACAGAGTTTTTATCGAAACAGCAGCCGGGAGAACTGAAGGGAGAATACCTGCTCCCAATCTATATTGATGAGCTTTTGAAGCGGGGAGAGGTACAGGTGAAGGTTTTAAAGACCGATGCAACGTGGTTCGGAGTTACTTATCAGGAAGATAAGGAAGCGGTAATGGAAGCATTTAAGCGGTTGATTGCGGAAGGGGTTTACAGCGAGAAGCTGTATAATTAATGTAGGGTTATCAGTGTAATTTTGAAAGAGAGTATAAGGAGAGCAAAAAGATGGGAAAATATTTTGGTACGGATGGTTTCCGCGGGGAGGCAAATATTGATCTGACGGTGGAGCATGCTTACAAAGTGGGACGTTTTTTGGGATGGTATTTTGGAAAGGATCACAAAGCATCCATCGTGATCGGTAAGGATACCCGCCGTTCCAGTTATATGTTTGAGTATGCGTTGGTTTCCGGACTTACGGCATCCGGTGCAGATGCCTATCTGCTGCATGTTACGACCACGCCAAGTGTTTCTTACGTTGTACGGACTGAGAATTTTGACTGCGGTATTATGATTTCTGCCAGCCATAACCCATTTTATGATAATGGAATTAAAATTATCAATGGTCAGGGGCAGAAGCTGGAAGCATCTCTGGAGGAGCAGATTGAATCTTATATTGATGATGAACAGCCAAAGATTCCATTTGCCACAGGGGAAAATATCGGAAGAACTGTAGATTTTACAGCGGGACGTAATCGCTATATCGGTCATTTGATTTCTATTCCCACGCGTTCTTTTAAGAATGTACGTGTTGGCCTGGATTGCTCCAACGGAAGTTCTTCTTCTATTGCCAAAAGTGTCTTTGATGCGGTTGGGGCGAAAACTTATGTCATTAACAATGAGCCGGATGGCACGAATATTAACAAAGACTGCGGCTCTACCCATATCGAGATCCTTCAGCAGTTTGTCCGCGAAAAGCATTTGGATGTAGGATTTGCATACGATGGTGATGCAGACCGATGTATCGCTGTGGACGATCAGGGAGAAATTGTGGATGGAGATATGATTATGTTCATCTGCGGAAAATACCTGAAGGAACAGGGACGTCTGAACAATGACACCATTGTGACCACTATTATGTCAAATCTGGGTCTTTATAAAGCCTGTGACCGCAATGGCATCCGTTATGAGAAGACCGCGGTAGGTGATAAATATGTATGTGAGAATATGATGGCAAACGGTCATTCGCTGGGCGGAGAACAGTCTGGACATATCATTTTCAGCAAACATGCAACAACCGGTGATGGTATTCTGACCTCTTTGATGGTTATGGAAGTGATGCTGGAGAAGAAGGTTCCCCTTCATGTTCTGGCAGATGAGATTACAATTTATCCGCAGCTTTTGAAGAATGTAAGAGTTGCCAACAAGGCAGAGGCGAGGGAAAATAAAGCAGTTCAGAAAGCGGTTTCAGACGTGGCGGAAGCCCTTGGCGATAACGGAAGAATCCTGGTAAGGGAGAGCGGTACAGAGCCGTTGATTCGTGTGATGGTGGAAGCTTCGGATGATGCAATTTGTGAGAAATATGTGAATCAGGTGATTTCTGTCATGGAGGCGGAAAACCTGGTAATTCAATAAGAACCGGAGTGGTGGCAGTGAAAAAAGCGATAACGATAATTGGTTTATGCTGTATGATGAGTATGGCTGGTGCCTGCGGGGACAAGGTGGATTCCGGGGCATACGATGCAGGTCTGAAAGCGTTGGAGCAGAAGAATTATGTGGAAGCTCTTGCACAGTTCCAGGTTGCGGCGAAGGAAGACGGACGTGAGGTGGAGGCTTATCGCTGTGAGGGCATCACATATCTGGAGATGGAGGATTATGAGCATGCGGTAATACTGCTTGATAAATCTCTGGAAGAACTGGATTATAAGGATGAAGCATTTGAGAAAGATGTAAATTATTATCTTGCGGCCGCCTATCAGGGAGGGGGGCAGACAGATAAGGCAGTGGAGATTTATGGCAGGCTGATTGAACAGTATGAGGATGCTGAGGCATACTTTCTGAGAGGAAAATTGTATCTGGAGCAGCAAGAAGAGCAGAAGGCAGCTTCTGATTTTCAAAAATCTCTGGAGAAGGACTCCGGGTATGAGAATTATCTGAATGTCTATCTGGTATATGCAGGAAAGAATCGTGGTGCGGATGGGGCAGCTTATCTGGAACAGGCGGTCGAGAAAACTCCTGAAAATGTAACAGAGCAATACCAGCAGGGTCGTATTTTTTATTATCTGGAAGAGTATGACCGGGCAAAAGAAGTGTTGAATAAAGCGGTCAATGAAGGGCATCAGGATGCGGTGCTTCTGCTTGGCAAGATTTATCTGGAAACCAATGATGCGGCCAATGCAAGGGCGTTGTATCAGAATTATCTTCAGAAGAATAAAAATTCTGCAAAAGCCTATAATGGATTGGTATTGTGTGATATTGCAGAAGAGAATTATCAAAGTGCGCTCCTGAATATCCAGAGTGGTCTGGAATGTAACGATGAGGAAGAGCAGGAGAATCTGTTGTTCAATGAGATTGTGGTGTATGAGAAGCAGTTGGATTTTAATACGGCAAAACAAAAGATGTCTGAGTTCCTGAGTAAGTATCCGGATCATGAGGATGCCATACGGGAAAACAATTTTTTACAGAGCCGATAGTGGGGGAATGAATGGAAGCGTTTTATAAATCCGAACAGATGAAAGAGCGGGTGATTCTGGTTGGAGTCCAGACCTCGGGACAGGACGAGACGTTCTGGTCTCTTCTGGAACTGGAAGAATTGGCGCAGACAGCCGGAGCGGAAGTTGTGAATCGTCTGGTGCAGAACCGGGAAGGAATTCATCCGGCTACTTATGTGGGAAAAGGGAAAATAGAGGAAATAAAACAGATGTTGTATCTGATGGATGCAACGGGAATTATCTGCGATGATGAATTATCACCGGCCCAGCTGAATAATCTGGAGCGGGAATTGGAATGTAAGGTGATGGATCGTACCTTATTGATTCTGGACATCTTTGCGGGAAGAGCCAACACCAGCGAGGGTAAGATCCAGGTAGAGCTTGCCCAGTTGAAATATCGTCAGGCCAGACTGGTAGGATTACGTTCTTCACTGTCCCGTCTGGGCGGCGGAATCGGTACGAGAGGACCGGGAGAGAAGAAACTGGAGATGGATCGACGTTTGATTACAGACCGAATCGCAGCCTTGCGAAGAGAACTTGAGGAGGTGCAGCGTCATCGGGATCTGATTCGTCAGAAGCGGAAGAAGGGACAACTGAAAGTCTGTGCGATTGTCGGGTATACCAATGCCGGAAAGTCTACGCTGCTTAATGTGACGACGGGAGCAGGCGTTTTGGAGGAAGATCAGTTGTTTGCAACACTTGATCCAACGACACGAATTTTAAATCTTCCGGGAGGGCAGCAGATTTTGTTGACGGACACCGTTGGATTTATCCGTAAACTGCCTCATCATTTGATTGAAGCCTTTAAAAGTACACTGGAAGAGGCACGATATGCGGATATTATTATCCATGTTGTAGATTCCTCCAGCCCGCAGATGGAGCGGCAGATGCAGGTGGTCTATGAGACTTTGAAGCAGTTGGGAGTCGAGGAGAAGACGGTTATTACATTGTTTAACAAGCAGGATATGGTGAGTGAGGAGAAAATCTTCCGGGACAGCAGAGCTGATTATGTACTGAAGATATCAGCAAAGTATCACGAGGGGCTTGAATCCCTGAGGGCGCTGTTGGAGGAGATTTTAAGAAAGCAGCAGATATTTATCGACCGGATTTACGGATACCAGGAAGCTTCCAAGATTGCGCTGATTCGGCAACATGGACAACTGATGCTGGAAGAATATCTTCCGGAGGGAATTAAAGTACAGGCTTACGTACCAAAAGAAATTTACGGAAGTATTTAGGAACTGTAGGAAAATAACTCATGCATCTTGACTTGCTCCCGGACGGCGGAGCAAGTCAAGATGCATGGTGAGGTCTGTTTAGAAAACAAAACTATATATTGTATATACCAATAGAGAAACACAAGATATTGTGTTTCTCTATTGACGTTTCCGGCCTTCTCTGCTATGATAAGTAGTACTGGTACTGCAGTGTGAGAACTGCGGTTTGTTAACCTTAATAGCAGTCAGGAGGCATATACAGAATGTTTCAGGTAGAAAAGAGAGACGGAGCAATTGTAAATTTTGAGCTTGATAAAATCACAGATGCTATCGGAAAGGCATTTGAAGCTACCGATAAGCAATATAGTGAAGATATGCTGCAGATGCTGGGACTTCGGGTGACGGCCGACTTTCAGAAAAAAATCACAGAGAGCAGAATCTTTGTGGAAGATATTCAGGATTCCGTAGAGAATGTGTTGATTCAGTGCGGATATTCGGACGTTGCCAAAGCGTACATCTTGTATCGGAAGCAGCGGGAAAAGATGCGGAATATGAAGTCTACGATTCTGGACTATAAAGAGATAGTGAACAGTTATGTGAAAGTGGAGGACTGGCGGGTAAAAGAGAATTCTACCGTTACGTATTCGGTAGGAGGACTGATCTTAAGTAACTCTGGTGCGGTGACTGCGAATTACTGGCTTTCCGAGATTTATGACGAGGAGATCGCCAATGCCCATAGAAATGCTGATATCCATATTCATGACCTGTCGATGCTGACTGGATACTGTGCGGGGTGGTCGTTAAAGCAATTAATAACAGAAGGGCTGGGCGGAATTGAGGGTAAGATTACTTCTGCACCGGCAAAGCATTTAAGTGTACTGTGCAACCAGATGGTAAACTTCCTTGGAATCATGCAGAATGAATGGGCGGGTGCGCAGGCCTTCTCATCTTTTGATACGTATCTGGCCCCATTTGTCAAGGCAGACAATCTGACTTATCCGGAAGTGAAGAAGTGTATTGAATCCTTTATCTATGGTGTAAATACGCCCAGCAGATGGGGAACCCAGGCGCCATTTTCCAATATTACCCTTGACTGGACCGTACCCCAGGATCTGGCAGAATTACCCGCGATCGTGGGCGGAAAGTCTCAGGAATTTAAGTACAAAGACTGCAAACCGGAGATGGATATGATCAACAAGGCATTCATTGAGACCATGATTGAGGGCGATGCCAATGGACGCGGATTTCAGTATCCGATTCCGACTTATTCCATCACTTCTGATTTTGACTGGTCGGATACGGAAAATAACCGCCTCCTGTTCGAGATGACCAGCAAGTATGGAACGCCATATTTCTCCAACTATATCAACAGTGATATGGAGCCGAGCGATGTGCGGAGCATGTGCTGCCGTCTGAGACTTGACTTAAGAGAACTGCGGAAGAAAACCGGCGGTTACTTTGGTTCCGGAGAAAGTACAGGATCCGTGGGGGTTGTGACAATCAACATGCCTCGTATTGCTTATCAATCAAAAGATGAGAAGGAATTCTATAAACGTCTGGACAGACTGATGGATCTCTCAGCCCGTTCTTTAAAAATCAAAAGGGATGTGATTACCAAACTGCTGAACGAGGGACTGTACCCATACACCAGAAGATATCTGGGCAGCTTTGACAGCCATTTCTCAACCATAGGGCTGATCGGAATGAATGAGGTTGGGCTGAATGCAAAATGGCTGGGCAAAGATATGACAGATCCGAAAACGCAGCAGTTTACAAAAGAAGTTTTGGAATATATGAGGGAACGTCTGGTGGGTTATCAGGAGGAATACGGAGATTTGTATAATCTGGAAGCTACGCCTGCGGAATCCACCACTTACCGTCTGGCAAAACACGACAGGGAACAGTGGCCGGATATCAGGACAGCCGGAAGTAAGGGTGATACCCCCTACTACACCAACAGTTCCCATCTGCCGGTAGAGTATACGGAGGACATCTTTGATGCACTGGATATTCAGGACGAACTACAGACCTTGTATACTTCAGGTACCGTATTTCATGCGTTTTTAGGCGAGAAACTTCCGGATTGGCGTTCGGCGGCTTCTCTTGTACGGAAAATAGCGGAAAATTACAAACTTCCATATTATACATTGTCGCCTACGTATTCCGTCTGTAAAGATCACGGCTATATCACCGGAGAACACTTTACCTGTCCAACCTGCGGAAAATCTGCAGAAGTATACAGTCGTATCACTGGTTATTACCGGCCGGTCCAAAACTGGAATGACGGGAAATCTCAGGAGTACAAAAACCGTACGGTATATGATATTACCCATTCTCATTTAAAGAAAAAAGCAGCCCGGTCTGCAGGGAAAGTTTCGACGGTACTTCCGGAAGTACAGGAAGAAGACGGAATCCTGTTGTTTACCACCAATACTTGTCCAAACTGCAAGATAGCAAAACAGATGCTGGAAGGAATGGACTATCAGATCGTAGATGCCGAACAACATCCGGATCTTGTTTCCAAGTACGGCATCATGCAGGCACCAACCCTGGTGGTCCGAAGTGATGGCGTAATGAGAAAATATGTCAACGCTTCCAATATTCAGAGATTTGTCGATGAACAATAGAAGGGGTAAGGTCTATGAAATGCCCATATTGTGATAATGAAATGGAAAAAGGATATATCACAAGTGATGCACGCTGCATCGCTTGGAGAAAAGAACGATATGAATCTGCATGGGTATCCAAAAAGAGTGATGGAATTCAATTATCACGAACATTTGCAAGTGCTGTAGCCTTGGATCATGCCTATTGCTGTAAGAAGTGTAAAAAATAATTATAGACTATTTAGAAGAAAAGTAGAATATATAAGAATTCTAAAAGAAGAAGGAGAATAGGTGAAAATTAGCTTA
>UMBM01006425.1_pt1 | contig 20181 bp, 17 predicted proteins | sample 1963971 | NCBI WGS metagenome assembly UMBM01 (sample SAMEA4835942, study PRJEB28245) | human gut metagenome | biome: gut microbiome; material: fecal sample | place: Denmark | collected 2008 | reverse complement strand
ACCCTGCAAGACAAAATCTTCGTCCGGTAAAGTTGAATATCAATAGCCAGGATTGGTTCATGCAGTATTCTCCTTATGGATATTATAATGAGCACTGCATCGTCTTTAATAAACAGCATATTCCTATGACAATCAATGCACAGGTATTCAATAAACTGTTTGATTTTGTTGAGCAATTTCCGCACTATTTTATCGGTTCAAATGCAGACCTTCCTATTGTAGGCGGTTCAATTCTAACGCATGAACACTTTCAAGGCGGCAATTATAATTTTGCAATGGCAAAAGCGCCGATTGAAAGAACATTTCTTTTGAAAAATTATATGAATGTTAGTGCCGGCATTGTAAAATGGCCGATGTCTGTGATACGTCTTTCTTCAAAAAACAGGACGGCTTTGGTAGCTGCATGTGCTGATATTTTATCAAAATGGAGAACATATACGGATGAAGTGGTTGGAATTTTTGCAGAAACAGACGGAATTCCGCATAATACAATTACTCCAATTGCAAGAGCAACTTCTTCCGGATTTGAATGCGACTTGGTATTGAGAAACAATATTACAACGAAAGAAAGACCGTTAGGTGTGTTCCATCCGAATCCTACCTTACATCATATCAAAAAAGAAAACATCGGATTGATTGAAGTGATGGGACTTGCTGTTCTTCCGGCGCGTTTAGCAGATGAACTGGCACTTTTAAAAGATGCAATGCTGTCCGGCAAAGAGATTGCTACAGATGATAAAATTGCATCTCATGCAATTTGGGCAAGTGAAATTCTAAAAAAATATTCTGATTTTAACGCTGATAATGCAATGGATATTATTCGTTATGAAGTCGGCAGAGTTTTTGAACAGGTACTTGAAGATGCCGGAGTATTTAAGAGAGATAAACAAGGAAAAGAAGCATTTGCAAGATTTGTAGAACAATTAGGTTGATTTGGAATATACGAAAATGAGCTATTGCATTATGTGCACTTGATATGTAAGTATTTAATTGTCCCTGGTTTTCTACATTCTGACTTTCAAGATACAGGTTTTCTGCATCTTGTTTCTCTGTATTTGGGACATCTGCATTTTGATTTGTTTCAGACTGCTTTTTGAGAAACAGTTCCGGACATTCCAGACCATCAGGACTATTCTCATATGGAATTTCGTAGATGTGATAAACATATTCAAACCGTCCGCTTTTGGAGTAGTTCGGCGGAAGCTTCTCCAGATACACATACCGCTCATCGATCAGTTCATGGAGAGCAGCACGAACTGCCGTTTCACCCTCTTTGCAGATCTTCACCAGTCCGGCAACGGAATAATTCCAGCCGTCAGGCAGACCCAGTATTTTTGGACATCAGCCCGATTGCTTTCAGACTGAGTTTCTGATTTCTCAAATGATGATTGCTCATGATCGTGAAGTCGGTGTTCTTATGCACTCTGACAACCGATGAATTTGATTCACTTGCCATAATAACCTCCGAATAAATAGAAAAAGCGTTCCTCACTGATATATGAAGAACGCTTTTCGTTATCTATTCAATTTTCTTTGCAAATTTTAAGCCTGTCTAAAATTTTTGTCATTTAAGAATGTAAAATTTCCGTGAACACAAGTTCCCTTAGCATATTACGATTGCGGCATTATTCCGTTGTTCTTTATGCGCTTTTTAGAAAGATAATCCACCGTGTAGGTCTTTTGAAGAAGCGCATCGCCCATGTACTTTTCGTTGCGCAGTATCTTTGCTACCGTGCTTGTGTGCCAACGAGGATTCCCCGCACCGGTAAGTATTCCGTCACGCTCCAGACAGGCGGCGATTTTGCCTGTGCTGTAACCGTCAAGGTATTCACGGAAAATCCTTCGCACCACCTCTGCCTGTTCGGAGTCAATTACCAGCCTGACGTTCTCGTCCTTAGTGTAGCCTAGAAAACGGCTGTGGTTTACCTGCACTTCCCCACGCTGATAGCAGAACTGTAAGCCAAGCTTCACATTCTGGCTAAGCGACTGCGATTCCTGTTGCGCCAGCGAAGCCATGATGGTGATAAGAACTTCACCCTTAGCATCCATCGTGTTAATGGACTCCTTTTCAAACAGAACAGGAATATTCATGTCTTTGAGCTGTCGGATGTATTTCAGACAATCCAGTGTGTTTCTGGCAAAACGGCTGGATTTGGTAATAATCATACGATGCTGTTTACTCTGATTTGCATTGTTTGACATATAAAAACCTCCATCTTGTCAATCCGAGATGGAGGTTCCTTGATGCTACCGGCAAAAGGGTATAGTGATACCACGGTCAGGAGAAATCTCCATCTCATGTGTGCCGCCGGCCTTTCCAGTTGCCGGGAGCAATATATTTAATTGAAAAGTCATGTCAGCACTGGAAAGCTGTCTGCGCAAACTGCTGAAGTGATTAATATAGGAAATGAATGAGTGAAATTATGTTGCTGTATCGCTGAACAGAAATTTGCGATAACAAACACAAATTTGACAAACGAAAAGCTCTGTGATATACTTGTTAAAGTGTGTATCTATATTCAGATGCGTTTTTCACTTCCTATGACTTAAGTATATAGGAAAGTGCATTTTTTACCGAACAATGCTGTACATGCTTATATACAGTTGTACACGCTTGATTCAAAATGGAGGTGTTTGGGATTGGCAAAAACTGAATTCGAAGTGTTTGCTCAAAAAATAGCAACGTATTTTCAAGGAGACCTGTCTCCGGAAGAATTTACGAGGACACTTTTAAGAAAATTTATCTCAATCCCAATGGTGACACTTTGTTACATGACATGGGCCTAGGACGCTGCATGGTTATTTTTACGGAGAGCACAACATTACCACTTTGGCGAAGAAAATAAATAAGGACTTGGACTCTCAGTATTTTGAAGGATTTATCGATACAGAGACGGACGATACTATTAAAGGTTTATGCGCAGCATTTGCCGATGAATGTCCCGGAATCGACAACGAAAACTTCAAAAATAAAATTGCAGAGAGATTTAAAGAAATTATTTGTAATGCAGCAATAATAAAGCGCAAGCGTAAGAAAACAACAGAACTTGTTCCTCAGTCTCAAGAAACAACAGTGGATGCAACAATTTCGCCGTCTATCAAAGAGCAATATGGAGCTCTGCTTGTGGCGGAAGAACACAGTGTTTGTCCGAATGATGGCTGCAGCACACCGTTATTTGTGAATGTAGGAGGACAGCTCGGAGCAAATTATGAAGTGACATTTATTGACCCATCTGTACGCCTGCTATAAAATTTGGAAATTTCAGAAGTGGAAAGCCAACTTATGAATTTTGGACAGAAGACGACACCGGAGCAGGTACGAACTTCAAGGGATTAATTATTTTTGACCTTGCACTCTTACGGCTCACGGAGCTACCGGTTATAGCACATGACTCTAATATTTTCAAAAATATTGCAGACTTACCGATAAAATCATGGAGCTATACAACCAGAGTGAAAAGCAGATTTTTATTGCATTTGATAAAGAAGATACATTTTATGATGTGACACGTGACATTGTCCATTCGACTAAGATTATTGAACTTCATGAAAACGAAGGAGAATTATTTGGATGGTCGTGGGCAAAGAAAGCAGCAAGAGAGAAACACATTGCTACAGAAACCGGTGTGATTGAAGAGTCATAATAAATGGAGGAACCGAATGCGTATTAGTTATAACCCGTTATGGAAAATGCTTATTGATAGAGGCATGAATAAAAAAGAACTGAGAGAACTTAGCGGAATCAGTACTGCATCAATGGCAAAGCTGGGTAAGGGAGACAATATTACCACAGATGTGCTTTTGAGAATATGCACGGCATTGAATTGTCAGATTAGTGATATTTTAGAAACTTTGCCAGATGAAGAAACTAAGAATAACGAAGATTAAAATTCGTTAGGAGGATTTGGATGGGGCGAAATAACAAAGCAGCTCTACAGGCAGCAAGCCCATATAATGCTGCCATAACAAGAGAACAATTTTTATTTTATGAAGTGCGAACTACTGCCAAGTTGATTCACGAAGGATGTAACCATGAAGAAGTAGTAGAACGTATCGTTTCAGATAATTTATTTCAATATCCGACAGAAAAGTCGGTGAGAAAGATGGCACTTTCCTGCCTGAGAAGACTGGATGCACTTGAGGATAATTCTCTGGTGGAGGCAATCGCAACACAACCGTCTGATGTGGCAAAGCAGATATGTCTGTACGCCATGATGAAACAGTACCGATTGATTTGGGATTTTATGATTACAGTCATCGGTGAGAAGTACAGATTATCAGACACTACTTTCGGTAAAATAGACTTGAATAGCTATTTTCTGCGCTTGCAGGAGCAGGATGACCGGGTGGCAACATGGAGCGATTCCACAGTTACGAAGTTGAAACAGGTCATTGCAAAGATGCTGGTGGAGAATGAGTATATCGATAGCATTAGAGCGACAAAGCTCAACCCGGTATGGCTTCATCCGGTGCTTGAGAATGCAATCCGTGAAAATGGTGATGAGATTGCTCTTCCTGCATTCAATTGCTTTTCGTAAGGAGGTAGGTCTAAATGAGTGAATTGAAAGAAAGACTAGATAACCTCAGAGCCTTGATGCAGGAACCGGAGTTTCTTGAAGGCAAAGGTTTAAGCAATGAAGTAAATATACGAATCTTCTGTTATGACCCATCAGATGAGATGATGGTCAGACATTTTATCAAGCAGATTATGACAGATCAGTCAATGAACTGTCACCTGATAGAACATAACTTATATGAAGTGTTTCTTTCCATCTGTGAAGATAAGCGCATCGCAAAAACAATACCTGCGATGGAAGAGAAAAAAGGTAAAGAATTTATTAGAGACCAGATGAGCCGTATGGCTAATAATACAGCTTTTGTAAATAAGATGAAATATGAACCACATGAAGCTGGTGACGTACTTGTCATCACAGGAGTGGGAGATGCATTTCCGTTTATCAGAGTCCACGACCTATTAAATGCGATGCAGCCAGAATTTCCAGATGTTCCGATTCTGGTGTTCTATCCGGGCAATTATGATGGCCGTGATGTGCAGCTTTTCAATCGCCTGAAGAAAAATCCTTACTACCGAGCTTTCAATGTGATTTAAGGAGGAACAGCAATGGTTATTGAACAATTATTCCAAGAGGATATTAATCGTAAAATCAATGGCGTCGTTAAAGTAGACCAAGATGCTACTGATGTTCTTGTTCAGGAATTGGACGAGTATGTCATCACCAGAGATTTGAAGAAGCACTTCATTACTTTCTTTAATAACTATGGAGAGTCCTTTCATGAAGGCACTGCAGATATTGGTGTCTGGATTTCCGGTTTCTTTGGAAGTGGTAAATCCCACTTCCTGAAAATGCTCTCCTACCTGCTTGCTAATCAGGAGGTACAGGGTGTTCGTACAGTAGAACGATTTCGTAAAAAATTTGAGGATGATCCGGCAACATTCATGTTGATTGATTCCGTTACTAAGGGTCATACGGATACTATCCTTTTCAATATCGATATTGAGGGTTCCATCAACAAGGACAAGACTGCTGTTCTTCGTGTTTTTGCAAAGATGTTTTATAACCACCTTGGTTTCTATGGAGAGAATCTTAAGGTGGCAAAGCTGGAGCAGTTCATCGAAAAGCGTGGCATGACAGCAGAGTTCCGTCGTGTATTTGAGGAGAAAAATGGTGGTCCATGGCTTGAGTCAAGAGATGCCTTTGCTTTCTTTGAAGACGATGTTGTTGATACATTGAAAGAGGTTCTCGGTATGAGCGAGGATGCTGCACGTAACTGGTTTAATGGAACCGAGACCGTAGAGACCAGCATCGCACAGCTTGTTTCTGAGATGAAAGACTATGTGGACAATAAGACGGATGACTTCCGTTTGCTATTTATGGTCGATGAGGTTGGTCAGTATGTAGGCGGCGATACAGACCTTCTTATTAACCTGCAGTCTCTTGTTGAGAAAATCGGCAGTGAGTGCGGCGGTAAGATTTGGGTTGTTTGTACCGGTCAGGAAGCTATCGATGAAATCATCAAGGCTCGTGAAAATGAGTTTTCTCGTATTCAGGCCCGTTTCAAGACCAGACTTTCGCTGACTTCTTCTTCCGCAGATGAAGTTATCCAGAAACGTATTTTGAAGAAAAAGCCTGAAGTGGAACCGGCATTGGAACGGGTATATAGCCAGAATGATTCCGTTCTTCGTAATCTGTTCAGCTTTACTGATGCAATGTTGGACATTAAGGGATACACCGGCCCGCAGGATTTTGTCAGAAACTTCCCGTTCGTACCTTACCAGTTCATTATCATGCAGAAAGTATTTGCTGAAATCCGTAAACATGGTAACTCCGGTAAGCATCTTTCCGGTGGCGAGCGTTCGATGCTTTCAGGATTCCAAGAAGCAGCACAGAAGATTCAGGATAAGGACGAGTATGCATTAGCGCCGTTTTATCTGTTCTACGATACCGTACATACATTCCTTGACAGTTCTATTCGTCGTGTTATTGAGCGTTGCCAGAAGGCAGCAGATAACGGAGATGGCATTGAGCAGCAGGATGTGGACGTATTAAAGCTCTTGTACCTTATTCGTTATGTCGATGATATTCCGGCTAATCTTGACAACATCGTAATCCTTATGGCCAATGATATCCGTCTGGATAAGATTACGATGCGTGAAAAGATACGTGGCAGTCTCGACCGTCTGCTTAGCCAGAACTATATCGGAAGAACCGGTGACACTTATAATTTCCTGACTGATGAAGAGCAGGATATTCAAAGAGACATTTACAAAAATACTCAGGTCGATACCTCTGCAATCGTGGAGCGTATCGGTCAGATGATTTTTGCTGATATTTATACAACAAAGAAATATCGTCACGGAAAGTACGATTTCCCATTTGACCAGATGGTAGACACTACAAGCATTGGTGCGGTAACAGGGGGAATGAGACTTCGCATCATGACGGTAGCAACAGACACTGTCGAGAAGAGTGAACTTCGTCTTATGACAGAGTCTAAGAATCAGGCGATCGTTGTACTTGCTGAAACACCATATTACGAGTCATTGGAAAAAGCAATGAAAGTGCGTAAATATGTAAAGCAGCATAATGTAGCACAGCTACCGAAGTCCGTACAGGACATCATTCGAAATCATCAGGATGAGGCTAACAAGTATGAAGCATCTGCAGAGGAAGATTTGAAGAAGGCTATCATCGGTGCTGAATTCTATGTGGACGGAGAGCATATCGAGATTAAGGGCGGCGATGCCAAGAGCAAGCTGGATCAAGCACTGGAATATTTAGTTACTCATGTTTATAGTGAACTTGGTCTTATTACAAAGAATGCAGATACAGATGCTGATATATTGGCAGTACTGCAGGGTGAACATCTGAACGGTGTTATGGCTGGTCTTGAAGCAAACCATGATGCAGCTGTGAAGATGGAAGAGTATCTTGAGATGCAGTACGCAAAAAAACTTCCTACTTCGATGGCAGATGTACAGAGCCGCTATCAGGCGATCCCTTATGGCTGGAAGGAAATCGACATTGCGGTTGTGGCTGCAATGCTGATTTACGACCAGAAGGTCACGATTAAGTACGGTGGCGAAACTATCCAGCCGGGTAATCCAAAACTTCCGGATATGCTTCGTAAGAAGAGTGAGATTGGCAGAACAAGCATCTCTAAGCGTCAGATCATTACGGCAACTAAGATGCGTGCCGTCAAAGAATTGCTGCGTGAATACTTCGATGTAATGGACGTACCGGATGATGAAGACGGACTCGTTAGATATATTGTTGAGAAGTTTGAAGAACAGAAGGCACACTATGAGGAGCTGAATGAACGTTATGAGGGTCATAAATATCCTGACCACCACCTTGTGACGAAAGCTCTCAGCCTAATGGAAAGCGTGCTTTCTCAGCGTAAGGATAATACAGCTCTGATTGACAGACTTCTGAAGGAGAAAGACAGCCTCCTTGATAATAAGGATGACATGCAGAACGTTGAAGGTTTCTTCAAGAATCAGGTGCAGGTGTTCGATGCAGCAGTTCGTATGGAAGCAGAGCTGAGAAACGACCTCTCTTATCTTCAGAAGGAAGAGGAGGCAAATCAGGCACTGAATCAGATTCGTAAGATTACCGTAGTGAATGCCGGACAGAGTAGCATTTATAAGAGAATCCCTGAACTGAACGGATTGATGGATACTGTTCGTGAGGGTCACGGAAGGCTTCTTGAAGCAAAGCGTGCTGAGATCCTTGAAATCATCCGTCAGTGCTTGTCAGAAATCCATATTCTTGCCGGTGATGTTTATGATGCCAGAACAATATCTGAGCGTGCAGATAAATTCTTTGATCAGCAGAAAGCAAGAGTGGCAGAGCTGGAAAGCCTGCAGCTTCTTGATGGTCTGGTACCACAGCTGTGGGAATATAAAGATGACACAGTCGATAAAATCGATGGTATCGTTCATCCAAAGCCTCCGGTTGCACCAACCGTCAAACCGAATGAAGGTGGAGCAGTAACTCCTCCGGCTCCGAAGAAGGTTATCAAGAATGTATACCGTCAGGCTGCATTCCCTTCTAAGACTTTGGAAAGTCAGGAAGATATCGACGCCTATGTTGAACGAATGAGAGCGTACCTCACTGCAATGATGAAGGATTGCGACGGAATCAAATTAAGCTAAGGAGACCGTTATGAACAAGAATGCGATAAAAAAATTCGCTACTGAAGCTCGCCGGGAGTTAATCTCCCGTGTGAGCCAGAGAGCGTTGAAATACGGTATTTCCTATAAAGAGGTCGGAAATCCAAATGACGATAGTGTGGGTGGGCATTTGCTTTCTTCTACCGAGAAGAAGCAGAGAGCTGCCTTGATTGCGCAGATTAAAGAAAAAGGATACGAGCAGGTTATGGAGGAGGTTGCCTACACTTGGTTCAACCGCTTCTCTGCCCTGCGTTTTATGGAGGTCAACGGCTACCTCCCATCCCATGTGCGTGTGTTCACGGACGAGGAAAACAACTTCAAGCCGCAGATTATCTCCGAAGCCATTCATCTGGAGCTGGACGGACTTGATATGGAGAAAGTCTACGCCTATAAGGAAGCCAATGACAATGATGAATTGTATAAGTATCTTCTGATCACACAGTGCAATGCCCTGAATAACGTGCTTCCAGGTATGTTTCAGAAAATTGCTGACTATACCGAGCTTCTGTTCCCGGACAACCTTCTTCGTGAAGGTAGTGTGATTCAGCAGATGATCGAGCTGATACCGGAGGATGACTGGAAGGATGCAGTCCAGATCATCGGCTGGCTGTATCAGTATTACAACAGTGAGAAAAAAGATGATGTTTTCGCCGCTCTGAAAAAGAATGTGAAAATCACAAAGGAAAACATTCCTGCCGCAACCCAGCTTTTCACACCGGACTGGATCGTTCGTTACATGGTCGAGAACTCTCTTGGTCGTTTGTGGCTGGAGGGACATCCGGATGTGAAAGAACAGCTTCTTCCTACCGAGGAAGAACAGTCTGCCTATGCTGCCGGAAACCGTGACCCGGAAGATACCAAATGGCACTACTATCTGGAAGAAGCCGAGCAGGAGCCTGAAGTGCAGGCACAGCTTGCCGAGATTCGTAAGGAATACGCCGCACTGACACCGGATCAGCTGAAAGTAATTGACCCTTGCTCCGGTTCCGGTCATATCCTTGCGTATATGTTCGATGTGCTGATGAAGATCTATGAATCCTACGGTTATACCACCCGTGAAGCAGTGGCAAGCATTGTGGAGAACAATCTGTACGGCTTGGATATTGATGACCGTGCGGCACAGCTGGCTTATTTTGCGGTAATGATGAAAGCCCGTCAGTATGACCGCCGCTTTTTCAGCCGTGGCATTCAGCCCCATGTATATGCCATTGCGGAGAGCAACCATGTGGACTCGTTTGCGTTGGAGTATTTCTGCAATGGTGATGCCAAGCTGAAAAAAGCTATGGATACCATCATCAGCGAACTGCATGATGCAAAGGAATACGGCTCTATTCTGACCGTAACACCGCAGGAGTGGTCTGCTTTGTATGACCGTTTTGCAGAGATTACGGAAGATATAAATATGTCCCGTGAGACAGCATTGAGAGAATTATTGCCGTTGGTGCAGGTGGCAGAAGCACTGGTACAGAAGTATGATACTGTTGTGACGAATCCACCGTATATGGGCAGTTCTGGTATGAGTGCGAAACTGACGGATTTTGTAAAGAAGAATTATCCGGATAGTAAGAGTGATCTGTTTGCTGTATTTATCGAAAAGTGCGGGCAAATGGCAAAAAGAAACGGCTATCAGGCGATGATCACACAACACTCCTGGATGTTCTTGTCCAGCTTTGAAAAGTTGCGTACAAAACTGCTGTCCGTGGATATTGTCAATATGGCACACCTCGGTGCAAGAGCGTTTGAAGAAATCGGCGGCGAAGTGGTACAGACCACCTCGTTTGTTATCCGTAAAAGTCACATTGTGGACTACAAGGGCGAGTATTGTCGCCTGATTGAGCCGACTACACAGCAAGGAAAAGAGGATATGTTCCTCTCCGGAGAAAACCGGTATGAAGCAGACCAGTCCAACTTCTCCAAAATTCCGGGGTCGCCGGTGGCGTATTGGGTGTCCCAAAAAGTATTTGATCTATTCGGTCAAGATAATTTTCTTGATTATTTCTCTTTTAAAAGAGGCGTTGCAACGGGGGATAATGATCGCTTTTTGAGAATGTGGTATGAAGTCGGAAAAAACAAATGTTCCATTCTTGGTGAGCAAAAGAACACCAAATGGTTCCCATATAATAAAGGTGGAGAATATCGCAAGTGGTTTGGCAATAGAGAGTACCTTGTCAACTGGGAAAATGATGGGGCGGAGATAAAGAACTACACAAAAAACGGAAGAGTTGCCAGCCGACCACAAAATATAGCTTTTAACTTCTGTGAAAACATAAGCTATTCTTCTTTAACATCGGGTTCGCTTTCTTTCAGACATTATAGTGGGTTTATTAACGATCAAGCTGGAAATTATTTCATCAAAGTAGGAAATAGTTCATATTTATATGGACTTGGATTGTTAAACTCAAAAATTGCCGACTTTTACATTGGAATAAAAAACTCCACGCTAAACACTACTGCTGATGATTTTGCGGGCATTCCCATCTGCATAAACCATTTGTCTTCTGATGCAGTTGAGCATCTTGTAGCTGAATGCGAAGATGAATCAAAAAAAGATTGGGATTTCTATGAAACCTCGTGGGATTTCAAGCGGAGTCCGCTGGTTTAGCAGTTACCGATGAATATAGTTTTTGAAAATAACAAAATTAATATTGAAAGGTAGGTGTCGCAAAATGATTTATACTCTTACGCATTTCGACACGCCGCTTATTGAGTTTTCGGCTGAAAACAAGGCAGAGGCAGGCGTTAAAATAATAAAGATACACGATGAAAACAGAGAATTATTCCCCCTTGATTTAGCGGAAGTGTCAGCAGAAGCCGTCGAATCATGGATAAAGCACCGTTCTATTCCGAAAAATCGTGCTTACGTTGACACTCTGCTGTCTTCAATGGGATTAAGTATAAACCGTCCGTTTGATATTATTCGCGTGTCAAGCGGCCTGAGTCTAAACGACTGTTATTGGCTTAAATCCGAAAGCAATAATAATGATTTTGACAGCGTAAATTTGTACGATAACAGATTCAGCCGTATTTTGGGACAAATAGCATTTACCGGATACGGAAGCGGTAATGCTTCAGGACTTACATCAAGCCCTGAATTTACAACGAACGGTATACTGCCCAAATGCTGGCGCAGGGAAAAGGGCAAAATTCTTTTATACAAAGGCGGAACACAAGGTGCGTCCAACACCGGCAACGAGCCGTATTCGGAATTTTATGCTTATCAAATAGGTAAAATTCTCGGCGTTGATGCTATACCGTATAGTATTTCAAAGTGGAAAGGTATATTGTGTTCCACCTGCGAATTGTTTACAAGCAAGGATGTTTCATTTGTACCGGTGGGAAGAATCGTTCGTTCCGGAGGAATGAAGGCGGTAAGAGATTATTATAAAAACTTAGGTGCTGAATTTGAGAAAGCATTAAACGATATGATTATCTTTGATGCGTTGATTTTTAACACGGACAGACATTACGGCAATTTCGGATTTCTTATTGACAGTCATACAAACAAAATTATAGCTCCGGCACCTCTGTTTGACCACGGAAACAGCTTGTTTAACCTTGTCGGCACAGACGCACTTAAAAGCAAAGAAAGCTTTTGGAAATACGCTAAAACACAGCTACCGTGTGTTTATGACGATTTCGTATCGGAGGCAAAAAAAGTTTTAACGCACGATAATCGAAACGCAGTCAGAAAGTTATTGAACTTTAAGTTGCCTAAACACAGCAGGTATAATCTTAACAAAGACAGAGTGAAACTGATTGAATATGCCGTAAGCAAGAGGGCGGCGGAACTTTTGGAGGAATAATTGATATGGGAAAACTGATTTCCGATAAATACGCTGCTTGGAAGCAGGAATGCGAAGACCGCTTTCTGCAGCTCAAAAAGAACGAAGAAGAACTCAACCGCATTTTTATTGACATTTACGGCTTGCAGGACGAATTGACGCCGGATGTGGCGGATAAGGATGTGACCGTGCATCGTGTGTTTGACAGCAAGGATGATGTACCGGAATCCATGAATGGCAGTAACTATGTCCGCACTATGCGTGACGAGATTGTTTCGCTTATCTCCTACGCCGTGGGCTGTATGTTCGGGCGCTACTCTCTGGATGTGGACGGACTTGTCTATGCAGGCGGTGAATGGGATGATTCCAAGTATTCAACATTTGCAGCGGATAAGGATAATATTATTCCTATCAGCGATGACGAGTATTTTGAAGATGACATCGTCGGTCGTTTTGTGAAGTTCGTAGAAGTAGTGTATGGTAAGGATACGCTGGACGAAAACCTGAAATTCATTGCCGATGCACTAGGCGGCAAGGGTCAGCCGAAGGATGTGATTCGGAATTATTTTCTGAATGACTTCTACTCCGACCACTGCAAGATTTATCAGAAACGCCCGATATACTGGTTGTTTGACAGCGGCAAGAAGAACGGCTTCAAGTGCTTGATTTATATGCACCGCTATCAGCCGGACACTATTGCCCGTATTCGTACCGATTATGTGCATGAACAGCAGGCTCGTTACCGTACAGCTATCGCTGATCTGGAGACACGTATTGCAAACGCTTCCACCGGTGAACGAGTAAAGCTGAATAAGCAGCTCAAAACACTGAACGATCAAGCTGTGGAAATTCACGAGTACGAAGAAAAGATTCATCATTTGGCAGACCAGATGATTTCCATTGACCTTGATGATGGTGTGAAGAAGAACTATGCGATTTTCCAAGATGTTTTGGCGAAGATTAAATAAGGAGGTGGCAGCATGGCCAGTATGGATTTAGAAACAATAATCCGAGATTTGAATAAGCGATTTGCTGCACCGCTGCCGGAGTTTTATAAACGTCGTATTATCTTCTGGTATGATGAGGATAGAGAGTTTGAGGACAAGCTGGACGATATTCTGGTGGAAAATGCAAAGCTGCTGGTGCTTACTGGTACCAACAATTTTGCAGCCAAGAAGCTACTGAATGTGGATGATACCACCGGTAACTATCTGGTTTACAGTCCGATTTCTTATGAGTCGCAGGAAGATGACTGGCTTTTGAATATCGAGCTTTACAGTGAAGAGTTCAGAGCTGATTTGGTGTCTATCTGGATGAATGAGATTGACCTTCCGGCAACGCCTGATTTCCGTAGACTTGTTAAGACCTATAAGAAATTCTTCGGAGCACAGACCAGAAGAGCAACATTCGCAAAACTGAATAAAGGCATCAGCACACCATCGCAGATGCATCTTACTGTTATGGCGGCTATCTGTGGTACCGATGATGCACAGCCTGACAGTATTGTAAAAGCTGTCATCAGTGGTGGAACTGATATGGAAACCAACGAGGTATTCCAGAGCCTTGTAAACTATGGAGCCGAAGCCCCGTTCTGGGCACTTGTAAAGCAGGCTACCGGATACTTTGAGGGCGAAAGTTCTACAATTAACAAGCTGGTGACGCATATCTTGCTTACAGCAACGACCAGAACACTTCGTATGGAGTATCTGTCAGGACTCGATAGCTTCATTTCCACACCACATCAGGCTTGGTGCTATGACTTCGTATCTGAATGGATTGCAGGAGAGAATAGACAGGAACTTGTCGAAATCCTGCGAAACGTAGAAGAAGAGCTTATTCTCAGAAAGCGCTTTAAGCAGGTGCCATTGGATGATTTGGTGAGCATAGAGGTATTTCCTTGTGTGAATGAATGCATCCTGACTCAGATCATGACTGAAATCAGCAATCATATAATCAATGTAGATGTGATTATGAACACGGTCGAGAAACGTCGAACGCTGGCGTGGTACGATGATGTGGAATGCTACTATGAGGGTATTCTTCAGGTAGCAAAAATGCAGTCGTTCTTCTTGGAGCATTCCGCAGGCTTCCATACCGTAGAGGCAAGAAATATCTGGAAAGAGTACACAGAAGATTACTACCGTATGGATACCTATTATCGCCACTATCACTTAGCATTTGGAAAGAGCCTGACAGTGGGCAACGACCATCTGGATGACCTTTTCAAGCAGGTGACCGATAAGGTGGAAGGCCTTTATACACACTGGTTCCTTGGTGAGTTGGGTAACAACTGGTCTGATGCCTGTGCAGATGAGTTGAAGAAATATGGACGCATCATGGAAGTTCCTCAGCAGGAAGACTTCTATAATCAGAAGGTAAAGGGCGAGGACAATCGTGTATTCGTCATTATCTCTGATGCGCTTCGATATGAGGTGGCGGCATCTCTGGCAGAGCAGCTCCGTCGTGAGACGCAGAGTAAGGTTTCTCTTGGCTCTTGTGCAGGTATTTTCCCGACCATCACAAAGTTTGGTATGGCCGCATTGCTTCCACATAAGCAGTTATCTGTGGGTGAGCGCAGCAATGGAGACTTGCAGATTCTTGCAGACGGAATGTCTACAGATGCAGGTAACAGAGATAAAGTTCTCAAGGCCACAAACATTAATAGCGTAGCCTTGAAATATAAAGATATTGCACCGATGAAGCGTGCGGAGAGAAGTGCGTTGGTTAAGGGTATGGATGTCGTTTACATCTATCATGACAAGGTGGATGAGGCAAGCCATACTTCTGACAGCATGGTATTCCCGGCATGTGATGATGCAATCGAAGAAATCAAAAATATTGTGAGAATCATCCGTAATGAGTTTAGTGGTACTCGTGTTTACATTACTGCTGACCACGGATTTCTCTATACCTACAGTCCTCTGTCTGAGGATGCCAAGGTGGATAAGACAACACCGAGTGAGCAGGATGTAGAGATTGACCGTCGTTATCTGATTACCCGTAAGGGAGCAACTCCAGACTACTTACTTCCGGTGAAGTTTATGGATGATGGTTACGATGCATTTGCACCGAGAGAAAGCGTCCGTATCAAGAAGAAAGGCGGAGGACTCAATTTCGTGCATGGTGGCATCAGCCTTCAGGAGATGGTGGTTCCGGTTATTGAATATCATTATCTCCGTAACGATTCCAAGGCTTATCAGCGCAATAAGGCTAAGTATGACACGAAGCCGGTAGAAGTAGTACTTCTTTCTGCAAACCGTAAAATCAGCAATATGATATTCTTGTTGAACTTCTATCAGAAGGATGCGGTTGGCGATAACCGCAGCGCAGCAAACTATTTGTTGTACTTTGTTGATTCTAATGGAAAGCAGATAAGTGATACAGCAAAGATTATCGCAGATAAGACCAGTGATAATGGACAGGAGCGAACATTCCGCTGCAGCTTCAATCTGAAATCACTGAAATATGATAACAGAGCAAGCTACTACTTAGTCATCGCAGATGAAACAGGTCTGCAGATGCCACAAAAAGAAGAGTTCCAGATTGATATTGCATTTGCGGTAGATGAGTTTAATTTCTTCAGCTAAGGGCTTGCTCGGAAGGAGCAGTAATGAGTGACAATCTTGAAGTGGGCGCAAGCTCTCGTGAAATTATAAAGGACAAACTGCGTCAAAACTTTGATGGTAAGATTGTCCGAAAGGATCTGACTAAGAAAATCAAGGAAGGTGCAAATGTACCTGTTTATGTCCTTGAGTTCCTGCTGGGGCAATATTGCAGTTCAGACGATGATAAGGTTATCGAGCAGGGCGTGCAGAATGTAAAGCATATCCTTGCCGATAACTTTGTAAGACCGGATGAAGCGCAGAAGGTATTGTCTCGTCTTAGAAGTCGAGGTAGTCATACCATCATTGACATGGTAACGGTACGATTGGATATTAAGAAGGACTGCTTCTTTGCGGAGTTTTCCAATTTGGGATTAGCCAATATTCCCATCACGGATGAATACCCGGAAAAGTACGACAGACTTCTTTGCGGCGGTATCTGGTGTATCGTTCAGCTGGATTATGAAACCGAAGGCGATAATAACTTCGGAATCATCGACGCAGATGGAAATACACTTCAGTCAAAGCAGAAAAAGCAGAAAGACATCTCTCCAATCAGCATTCGTAAGCTGACTCCAATTCAGATGCCTCATATTGATATCGAGGATTTGAAGAGGGGACGTCAGGCTTTTACCAAGGAGGAATGGTTGGATGTTATGCTGCGTTCTATTGGTATGGAGCCAGACGAATTGACATATCGTGAGAAGTGGCTTCTTTTGACTCGTATGATCCCGCTGGTTGAGAACAACTTCAACCTCTGTGAGTTGGGTCCTCGAAGCACCGGTAAGTCGCATCTTTATAAGGAGATTTCTCCGAACAGTATCCTTGTATCCGGTGGCCAAACTACAGTAGCAAACCTGCTTCATGTGTTTGTTGCGGTGGAATAGGGAAATAAGAATAAAAAAACAGCGATTTGAGATATTTGTATGATATAACAGTAGAAATTTTGACCGTCTGAAATGGCTTGAAATCAAGCATTTTGACGGTTAAAAACAACAAAGTAATGAAAGTATATTAAATCCCTCAAAAACAGGCTTTTATGTTCCACTTTTGAGCAAAAGCATTGGATAAAAATAAAATGAAAAAATTTATATCATATTATCAATAATTGCAGTAACGAGCACAACAGCATTTGCGGCAAAAATTCCGAGAGAAAGAGCACCAGACAGTGCAACGAAACATCAAATTCAAATCACTGAAAATCCTATCAGCGGAATTTGGGACAATGTACAAAACGGCGAAAGCTACGGTTCGGCAAGCTGCAAAGCGAATAACGCAATTCGTAAAGCGGTTATGTCAAATCAAGCTGACGACTACGGTTACAATACTATCCGCAATATCGCAAAATGCAATTCGGATAACGTGCGATAAAATGCTCCGTCCTGAAGTTTACAGACAATATGAGGAATATTTGAAAGTATTGCATGCAGACATTTTAACTGATGTTAGAAATGGCAGAGATTTGGAAAACGCACGAAAAGCAGCATATGAGCAAATATATCAATCCGTAAATCCGTCATTTAACTATGACAAGCAATTTTTACTTGACATTTGTTACCACAACATTCCCGTTGTTGACGCGGCAATGTTCACCGTTGCAAGACAACTGATTATCGAAAACAGACCGTAAAATTTAAGGCGTACCGTCAATCTGACGATACACATGTTTTATGTCATAGTATGGTAAACGCATAGGAATGTTTTGGCTTTTACAGAGTGCATAAACACTATGTTTGCGGACTCTAAAAGCCGCAAAAACAGCGTTCCCCTTATGTTTATATTCATAGTATCAAAAATACCGTTTTAAATGTCCACAATTGCAAAAATAGTACGGACAAAACCCGTACCATTTGCATAAACATATTATTATTTAATTGCCGTTTGCGGCACAAAGCGGTTTCATTCCCATTAAGATATCCCAAAGCATAATCTTGACTTTTCCGCTTGCATTAAGGTTTTGCGGTAATATGGGCGGATTTTCACCCTTTACAAGCGAGATGTTCGAGAATTAGGCGGAGATTTTCGGAAATTTCTTTCTATCTCTTTTGTACGGCATAATACTGGCGGTTTTCAAAAATGCCAAAAATAGGTGCAAAAAAAACAGGAAACCTTTTTGTGATTCCCTGTTTTCGCATTTTTCCATTTGTGTATGGCGATTATTAAGTTTTCAGATACCTATAATAATGCTTGAATCGGTATGACCGTTACAATTCCAACCTCATATAAATAACTTCTTGAAACCCTGTCTTACGAGAATTAAAACCTTTCGGATTTCTGCCATATTCGATAAATCCAACTTTTTTATACATGGAAAATGCCCTTGCATTTTCAGCAACTACACTCAATTCCAGCTGACTATATCCCGCGGTTTTAGCACATTCAATACACGAAGCCATCAATGCTTGTCCAATTCCAAGTCCCCAAAACTTTTTCAGAACGCTAATACCAAATTCAGCACGATGCCGTACCTTGTATTTCGCCCCTACTGCCTCGATTCCAGCAGTCCCTATAACTGCGCCATCAATTATAGCAATAATCTCAATTTCATTTTCACTATTTTCCTTCTCTTTTAGAATCCGGCTTTCTTGTGCTGCATCAAAAGTGTTTTCATCGGGATATGTAAGCAAATAGTCGGTTTGGGTATGAGTTAAATTGAAGTTATCTAATACAAGCTGTCCATCACTTTCAGTTGCATTTCTCAAACAACATTCCATACCATTCTTTAATGTTATTATTTTGCTGTATTTCATAGCCAGTCACTCCTTTGCAACTGCAATATTATTCCTGCAGCCGTCCCTTGTTAAACAACTTATCAATGTTTGTACCCTTTCTTATACTTTAATTTTCTTCTCATTATTCTTTTACAGGGAGATTATGTTGCTTTAAAAAAGAAAGTTTATCCCAATATCCACGCTGGAATAATATCTTTTCATTTACAACATGGAAAAATCCGCATCCGCGCAATCCTAACGGGTCTTTCCACTCTAAGATAGCCCATTGCCCATCTTCAAAAATATTTTCCACAATACAAACCATTTTTGCAGTTGCAAACTCATTTGCAAACATTTCTCTAATAGCCGCAACTCCTACAACAGGTTCATTTGCAACTTGATGGTTTGTTGCATTATTATCATACAAACTAATAATCATGTCCACATCACCGTCATTAAAAGCGTCTACCCATTTATTCACTACTTCTTTCGGACTTAGCATATATTGTTATCCTCCTTTTTGATTAGAAATGCCATTGGTTTTCATCTTGCTATTAACTATCACTGCTGACTTTGCAAATTTATAAATGTGAAATTCTTTCACCAAAGCCGTTTGAGGAAAGAGAGGCAAGCAGATTGTGTTCCTTGGCAGGCGAGGCTATACGTGGGTATGCGAGTCTGCCAAGGGGCGCAAGATGCGCCGCCTATCTTTTCTCAAACTTAATTTATACTGCCTAACGATTTCACTTGCCGCGAAACCAGAGTTTTGAATTTACTAACTGTTTTCAATTTCGTTTCCTATAAAGTAATTTGCTATTTCAAAAGCCTTTATTCGTCTTTTCCCCAAAGTGATTTGTGACTTATATCTCTCCGGATTTTCTTTTGCTTCAAAGGTTATTATTGTTTCCCGTAATTTATGCAATGTTGAATCAATTTGCCTTTTTGCTTCAATTAAATCTTCCTTAGTATATTCCATTATTACCCTCCATAGCTTCTGATTGTTGTCGTCTTGGCTATTATATGTCTTTTCTTCCCCAAATGGTATAGGCTTTTATTTTTGTAATACTGTAAAACTTTTTTCTGTAAGGTATTCAAGGGATATTTCTCTTTTGTGCTTCCTGCTCCGTGTCCTCGCTGCGTTGATCGTTGCATTTTGGATAACGACTTTGCAAAAGGCATGGAAGGTGTACTCGATATGTTCCCGATATTCTTCTGTACAGGTCATGGAAAATCCCCCGTTCATCCCAAAAGGGCTGTGGCTGGTTGGTAGTTGCTTTTTATGATAGTAAGGAGCGACAGCAATTTAGGCTGTCGCTCCTTGACTGCCTAACCGCAAAACCGGGCGGGACTGTCAACGGTGGGCGAAGCCCGTTCATCTTGACCGCCCGCTG
>UMBM01031120.1_pt1 | contig 20250 bp, 27 predicted proteins | sample 1963971 | NCBI WGS metagenome assembly UMBM01 (sample SAMEA4835942, study PRJEB28245) | human gut metagenome | biome: gut microbiome; material: fecal sample | place: Denmark | collected 2008 | reverse complement strand
ATATATATAGGAATATAGCTCAGCAGGTTAGAGCACTTGCCTTACAAGCAAGGGGTCGCTGGTTCGAGTCCAGTTGTTCCTACCATCAAACAATAGCAGCTAACGGCAGTTTATCAGACGGGTCGGGATTAGCAAAGAAAGGCTAATAGGCATTACAGCGGTAGGTAAGAAATCCGCAAGTCGAAATGAGTTGGGAAAACCAAATGATACGGCTTAGTCCCTCGTAAGAGGTTGAAGAGAGATTTTAAGTAAAAGGTAACAACTTTTAACTGCTCTTCGTAATTGACCATGAAACCGGGTCATAGATGCCATGTTATTGTTTTAACGGCAGGAACTGCCGGGATAGCTCGTTGATACTTGGCGCATTAGCGCCATTGAGCGAGAAGCTATTGCCTTTAGGCAAATAGTAGTTCACTTGTTTGGTGAGGAATCAAGTTATTCAAGCAAGGTCAGCTTGATATCCAAGCGCAAGGACCTGCACAGGTGAGAATGACGGATTAGTCCTTTCTTGAATAAACAGAACCTGACACTTCGATAAAAGTGTGAACGCTGATTGAAGATAAAGAAAGGCTTTATATGGGAGCGTAGCTCAGTTGGTTAGAGCGCATGACTGTTAATCATGATGTCGAAGGTTCAAGTCCTTCTGTTCCCGCCAGCGCCTATATCAGTCTAGGTCTTGAAATGATATAGAGACCAATGCATTATCTTTTTAGAAAGGTAGTGTATCTGATGAAAAAGAGATCATCAACTCTCGGCGAATTATAACTTGACGAATGTTTCTTTTGAAACAAAGAAGTAGCAGGTTCGTCTCTGCGCTTAATCTACTGAACTGCAATGTTGATGTGAGCGGTAATTAGGTTCCCAAACCACTTCAGGGAGATTAAGAAAAAGTTTGCTTATTTAGTAGAAAGAGGGTTGGAGGGGCACAGCAAGTAGAATAAAAGGACCTATCCAGTATGAAATAATTATCCGTATTGGTTAATTATTCATCAGTATTAGACCACGGTGAAGCGATGTGATGATGATAGGAATTGGGACTATCTAGTTCATCTAATGCCGGTATACATCTGGTTGTGTAGGTAGGCAACAAATTTGAAAGCTAGTAAAGGATGTGCCAAGGAGTAGAAGTAATCACCTCTGTCTACTGTGTATTTCCGCTAAATAAGTTCAGCTTTTTATTAAGGAGTTTGAAAAAATGAAAACAATTACTTTTATTAGTTATGATAAATATCCAAAAACAACTAGAAAGTCTCACATTTTTAAGAAGCGTTTTTCTTCGTTAGCAGATGTTGCTAAATTCCTGCAAGTTTCAAGTAAAATCTATTTGAACAATCCGATGAAAGAGTTTTCTAAAGACGAACTAAGAATTCTTTCAATGAAAGTTCGATCGGTAAATAGAATGAAAGTGTAGATCAGCATATAAATTATTTCAACTAATAAGTATATGGCGGTGTGGCGTAACTGGTGAGACGCAGCAGACTTAAAATCTGCCGGATTAAGTTCTATACGAGTTCGAATCTCGTCACCGCTACCAATCTCCAGTGACAAGAATGAGTAAACTTAAGTTGTCCGTGTAATATTTGGCAATCTTAACTACGACAACGTGATTGCTTGGATAATCTTACTATTTCTACATCAGATAATTTCGCCAAGAAATAGAGTTATATACTGCGGAGTAGAGAAGTGGTCATCTCGTCAGCCCCATAAGCTGAAGATCGTTGGTTCGAATCCAACCTCGCGCAACCAGGCCGCCTATTGGGGTTCTCGGTTATAAATCCTGGCAAGGCGCCAGGTACTAAGTTGCTGACCCACAGCAACGAAAAGAGAACGAGGCTTACATAAGCAAAAAGTAGGATAATGCTTATAATAAATCCAGCACAAAGTTGGTTGACGATAGCAAGATGCTATACAAAGCGGATAATTGGGTGGTCGGAAGTCCGTACAGTTGGGTGTGACTAGTCCCAATAAAATCAAACATAGCCGAGGGTTGGGAGAGATAGGGAGAGTGAGTGAGGCTAGCTCAGTGTAGGATATGTTTGACTAATATGGCTCTGTGGACGAACTGGTAGAGTTGCCGCCCTCTCAAGGCGGAGTTTGTGGGATCATGCCCCACCAGAGTCACCACGGATGATTACTTATAGTTTTCGTCGAGCAAAGGTTTTAGGTAATTGAACCGAATAATCAATGCCTATGATTTGCCTGTGAAGCTTATGTGGATAAGCGATGGCTTCATACGCCATAGATAGTTGGTTCGAGTCCAACGACAGGCACCACCAGTCCAGAGTCTTGCTTCGTATTGAGGTAACTGGCAATACATAACGTGAGGCTCTTTTTCAAAGCCAACAACAAAGATTGCCGTCTGGTTAGCTAGGGGCGGGATATAAACTGGTAGCACTAAAAAAGATGTATCGGACAGTAAAACGGGAACCGCTACTAATCAACAGCGGTTGTTGGAATTATATTTGCTGATGTGGCGCAATGGCAGCGCAATTGATTTGTAATCAATAGGCTGTGAGTTCGAGTCTCACCATCAGCTCCAGTAAAAGCTCGATAGAGACAGTGAGATAGTGCTGAGCATCACTGTATAAACTGCTCGTTATATAAGGAGTATTTATGGATTGGAAAGATTCTGTGTGTCTTGCACCGTCGAATATTATAAAAGAAGCAATTTATTTCTGTGAGCATACAGAATGTGAAGATTGTCCTATCTATATTAATGATATTGAACATCGCACTCGACACGATAAACAAGATGAACACGTTCCTTGTGTTGATAATTTAATTTTTGAATTAGCAAATGGAAGAACATTAGATTAAATATGCGGTAGTACTCAAGTGGTTGAAGAGGGCAGATTGCTAATCTGCTAGGCGGTGAAAGCCGTGCGAAGGTTCGAAGCCTTCCTATCGCGCCATTGTTGGTTTTACTATTTTACCAATGTCAGGACGGGGCGAATCCGTTCAAGTCGCTCAAATCGGGTTGGCCAAGAGGAGAGACAGATGAAAATGGCTTGAGGTGGAGAGTTAGAAAACCTGATAGCTACATTAGGTATACATAGTGTAGCTATCTCACAAAATCTGGGTCTGTATTTCAATGGGAGAAAGCTTCCCTTGAAAGACGACAGCATAGAAAGACAGACATATAAGCGGTGTTCGCCCAGCGGTTAGGGCCTAGGACTTATAATCCTATGACACTGGTTCGAATCCAGTACACCGTACCACACGCGCCAATAACTCAGTTGGTAGAGTAACGCCCTTTTAAGGCGTGAGTCGAGGGTTCGAGTCCCTCTTGGCGCACCATCATTTGGCCAAGTAGTTCAGTTGGTTAGAACGCCAGCCTGTCACGCTGGAGGTCGTGGGTTCGAGCCCCATCTTGGTCGCCAATATGCCTATGTAGCTCAGTTGGTAGAGCAGCGGACTGAAAATCCGCGTGTCGTTGGTTCAATTCCAACCAGAGGCACCATAAACCGTTCCTTACTAGTGGGAGGTACGGTTGTATATATCCACTAGAGCTTTACTGGTGTAAGGTGCATACTTGTTAACTAATGTTGAGCAAACATTAAGATAGCTTCTTAATGATAACAGACGCATTGGGAGAGGAGCCAGTTCGATTCTGGCATAAAGCATATGGGGCTATAGCTCAGCTGGGAGAGCACCTGCTTTGCACGCAGGGGGTCAGCGGTTCGAACCCGCTTAGCTCCACCACATATGGAGGATTAAGCATAATTGGTACTGCAGCGGTCTTGAAAACCGTTCACGTGAAAGCGTGTGGGAGTTCGAGTCTCTCATCTTCCGCCATGCCTTTTTCATCTGCTTATTATAGATGAAAATAAAACCAACTGTAATGGCAGGTTGTCAACGGGTTGAAGAGCCGTAGAGTCTAAACTATTCTACTCTATTCTAGAAAGAGTCGGAAAGCTAGGTCCCGTAGTAGCAGCCGAAAAGTATCCTAAAACGATAGGCGGTAAAACATGTTTTATAGGTGACTGCCTGGAAAGACAGGCAAATATCTTCTAGGTGGGTTCGAATCCAATACAGAAGACAATTAAAACTTACTATGAGATGGAAAGGGCAATGGCAGTCCTGATAGGTGAAGCGAAGTTCGAGTCTTCAACCTGAACTTGTTCGAATCAAGCAGGGCAAGGTGCAAAACCTATCAAAATGTGCGGATATAGTGTAACGGTAACATCCGACTCTTCCAAAGTCGTGTTGCGGGTTCGAGTCCCGTTATCCGCTCCAATATATTTCTATATAATTGCATATAATATATTATGTCTCCTGTAGCTCAGTCGGTTAGAGCGCTTAATAACGAGACTTGTAAAAGCCTTAAACAGCAAGTTTCAAATGGTCTGTTAAACCAGAGGTCGATGGTTCGAGCCCATCCAGGAGACTTTACAAAGGCACTAGCAGCAACCTTAAACAATATGTTGGATATTATATTGATGGTGCCTTGCCTCACATAAAGACGCTTACAGCAATTTTTAATGTGGAAATTATACATAAGAATGTGTCTTGAGATTTAGAAATAAATCAAAAATGGAGGAAAGAAAATGTCTTTTATGAATGCAGTAAAGAATACTCTGAATGAGGATTTTAACTATTCTATAACTGAGAATGGTGCTCTTGAGTATCGTACCTCTGGTAAGGAACTGGTAGACCTAAACTTCGCAGTTTCTTCCATGCGTGGTATGAGTGAAGAAACCATCTATAATAAGTTTACTAAGGCTTATTTTGAGGACAAGATGATGGCTCTGCGTTGGCTATTCTTCGCCAGAGATGTCCGTGGTGGACTTGGTGAAAGGAGACTATTCAGAGTAATTCTTAAGAATATGGCTAAGGATGATCCGGACATTGTTAAGAAGCTTACTCCTCTTGTAAGTGAGTATGGTCGTTATGATGACCTGTGGTGTCTGTTTGGAACAGATGTAGATGGTGTTATTATTGACATCATCAAAAAGCAGCTCGCCGATGACATTGCAAATATGGCTGATAATAAGCCCGTATCTCTTCTTGCAAAGTGGCTTCCTTCCGTGAATGCTTCTTCTACAAAGACCAAGATGGATGCAAGATACATTTGCAAGAATCTTGGTATGACTGAGCGTGAGTATCGTAAGACACTTTCTTCTCTTCGTTCTTACATTGATATTGTAGAGGGCAAGATGTCTGCAAAGAAATGGGGAGACATTAAGTACGAAACAGTTCCTTCTCGTGCAAATCTCATTTATAACGGAGCTTTCCTTCGCAATGATGAGGAGCGTCGCAGAGAGTATCTGAGTAAGCTTGAAAAGGGTGAAACTAAGATTAATGCAGGGACTTTGTTCCCTCACGACATTGTGCATAAGTATTCGAGTATAACTGGGTGGAGTGGTGTTGTCAACAAGTACGATGCAACTCTTGAATCTCTTTGGAAGGCTTTGCCTGATACAGTAAATGAATGCGGAAATACCATTGTGGTTGCAGACGGTTCTGGTTCTATGTGTTGCAATGTTGGTGGAAATACTCGTGTTACGGCACTTGAAGTTGCGAATGCACTTGCAATTTACTTTGCAGAACATTCTTCAGGTGACTTTAAGGATAAATATATTACTTTCTCTAGCAGACCTCAGCTGGTTGATTTTAGTCAGTATGATTCTCTAAGAGATAAGCTTCGTGTTGCATATAGACATAATGAGTGCTCAAACACAAATATTGAAAAGGTTTTTGATTTGATTCTTACTACTGCGGTGAATGGTCATATGAAGCAGAAGGATATGCCTAAGAATGTACTGATTATTTCAGACATGGAGTTTGACTCTTGTGCAACTTGTGGTGGTTCCGATGGATGGGGTCTTAATAGACCTAGTGCAAGACTTTTTGATGTAATCAAGAAGCGTTTCAATGCTGCGGGGTACCAGATGCCTAGACTGGTCTTCTGGAATGTAAATTCTCGCACTGGAACTATTCCTGTAAAAGAGAACGATCTTGGTGTTGCTCTTGTTAGTGGTTTCTCCACTAATGTTTGCAAGATGGTCATGAGTGGCAAGACTGATCCTTATGAGTGCCTCGTTGAAACACTTATGAGTGATAGATATGATGCAGTTGAGGCTGCATTGAGATAAAATAAATACGCATGTGAACTACTATTTGCCTAAAGGCAATAGCTTCTCGCTCAATACAACTAGTGTTGTAAGTATCAACGAGCTAACCCCACAGTTCCTGCGGTTGTAAATAATGTATTACACGGTACTTAGTCCTACATTGAGTATATTGATTGCAGCGTTCTCATCTCGGTTAAGGGTTTTACCACAATCACAAGTCCATATACGATCTGCCAATGTAAGAGACGAATTTACTGTTCCACAGAATCTACACATTTTGCTAGAAGGAAACCATTTATCAATCTTGATAAGTCTCTTTCCCCTCTCTTCCAATTTGTACTGAAGGAATGTTCTAAACATTCCAAAACCATTATCTAAGGTTGATTTACCTAGACGCAATGATTGACTCATATTCTTCATATTGATATCCTCAACACAAATGTAATCATATTCTTGAGATAATATATGACTTAATTTATGCAGCCAATCTTTACGCTGGTTAGCAATATGTTCATGTATAGTGGCAACTTTAACTTTCTGTTTTTGATAATTGTTACTACCGTATTTCATATTTGATAATTTACGTTGTTCCTTAGCGAGTTTATCTTGAGACTGCCTGTAAAATTTGGGATAATTTGCTTCTCTGCCTTGGCTATCGACATAGAAACTATGGCTGGCATAATCCAATCCTAAAGCATTATCTTTGCTAAGTATTCTTTCAGGCACCTCATAATAGTATTCGGTAAGGATAGAAACATAATATTTTCCAGAAGCTGTTTTACTAATAGTTGCTGACTTAATCTTATAATCATCGGGTATCTGCCTATGTTGCTTTATTGTGACATATCCTACTTTAGGAAGTTTAATTTTACTATGCAGCAAAGATATTGTACCTTTTTGATTATTAGTGGTGTAGGTATTTTTGCTCTTTTTCTTACTTTTGAATTTCGGAAATCCTACTTTTGGGTCTCTAAAGAAGTTATTGTAAGCACTTTGTAAATTCATTTGAGCATTTGCTAATGCAAGGGAGTCAACTTCTTTTAGCCATTCAAATTCTTTTTTGTACTGAGCAGGTGTATTATTAAGTCTTTGTTTTGTTTCTTTGTAGTACTCAATTTTATCAGCAAGCATCTTATTGTAAATGAATCTAACACATCCAAATGTCTTTTCAAATAACAATCTTTGATCCCTATTTGGGTAGATACGAAACTTATAGGCTTTGTTCATTCTTGCTCAACCCGCTGATTTTCAATATATGCTTTTAGAGTATCGATGGTTACATTACCCGTAGTTGCAAGGAAATAAGAAGGGCTCCAAAAGTGTTCGCCCCATAACTTATCCTTAAGTAAATCAGGGTATTGGGCTCTTAGTACTCTTGCGCTACGCCCTTTTAATGCTTGAATAAAGGTTTTGAAATTCAATGTAGGTTTACATTTGAATAGGATGTGTAAATGATCACAGCCACACTCTTGTTCAATAATCGTTACATCATTATCAGATGCTACTTGTTCAACAACATTTTTTAAGCATTCGATGATGTCATCGTTTACAAATACTTTTCTTCTGTATTTTACTACTGTTATGAAATGGTAATGTAGGGAGAAAACAGCATTTGTAGATTTGTCCAACTTGTACATAATACACCTCGATTATTTATTATTTTATTATATACAATGTTTTTATTATAGTTTTTTACATAGGTATAAACAATTCATCCGTTAACTAAAGTAGACGGATTTCTTGTTAAGTCGGGTTAAGCCAATAGTTCAAGTCACATATTATTTGTGATACTGTTCTATTGGTTATTTTTTGTTTTTCACAACCTACATCTCTACCGAGCCAGCTATAGAATAGTAATGAAGAGTATGAAATAACTTTACTGAGCGTCGGTATTCATGAAGGAATCATTCCTGATAAGTAATCAAGGAATAAGATATGTTTACTGATAAGGAGCACACGAACGGAGTTAGAAATATTTTGATACAAGAATAAGAATTACTTGTATATTACGTGTATAGGCTTTATAATAATAGTGTAAATTAAATTTAATTGGAGGACTTAATCAATGGCAAAACGCGAATTCATTAAGGATTTTTATGGACGTGTTCAAGGTGAAGTTATTACAGAATCTAACGGAAATAAAAAGATTAAAGATTTCTATGGTCGTCTTTGTGGCGAATATGATGCTAAAAGAGGGATTACAAAAGACTTCTATGGCAGAGAAGTTGGCAGCGGAAATCAGCTGAACACACTGCTAGATTTTCACAAGAAGTAAGATTACTACTCCTGAGGATTTCTTCTAAATGGTAAGAAACTGGCAGAGACAGTATGGTGCAAACATTAAGAGCACTCTGCCGGAAATGTAAGTTCGAATCTCACAGTCCCTTTTCTCTACGCTGGTGTAGCTCAGTAGGTAGAGCGACTGATTTGTAACCAGTAGGACGAGGGTTCGACTCCCTTCACCTGCTCCAGCCTGGGAAGTATGTACAAGAGAACTGGGCGTTGCACTCCGTCTAGAACGGTAAACGCAGGGGAGCATACAAGTTAAAAGAGTGGTTATCTTTTAGCATAGGACTAGCCGCCCTATATAAATAGCGGCTTTAATACTTAATTGGCTTTTGGTTTGATTCACAGCTTGCCTACTTCATTTGAGAGTTTAGCTCAGTTGGTAGAGTAACGCCCTTTTAAGGCGTTGGTTGAGGGTTCAAGTCCATCAACTCTCACCATTTTGTAAATCTTCAAGTTGATTAAAATAGAGGTTCAAAGAAGATATCATTAAGCATTTTCGTTGCAAATAACTTGTAAATTGTAAATTAGTATTTTACAATTAATCCATAATCAATATATTATGTAAGGAGTATGTAAAATGATTGTTGAAACTAAGGATAAGAGCGGTATTACTTACTACATCGATGAAGAGAAGAGAACGGTGGTATGTAAGCTTAGAGGGGCCATGTTTGATGTACTCGATAACTTGCTGTCCCATTATAGCTATGTTGATTTCGAACATGACTATACGATGAAGGATTGCTATGTAGGGAAGGCAAAGTGCTCTCCGGAAGATAAATGGGATACGAACACTGGTAAGCGTATCGCACTTTGCAGAGCACTTGTATCCTATTACAACGATAAGAATAAGGTATTCATGAAAGTATTTAATGATATTGCAAGTGTTAAAAACTACTGCTTGAACCAGTCCGTATACGCAGTTCGTAAGGCCGATAGTTACAGAGCTGAGTTGAATAAGCATCTAGGTTGAAATAAGATACAGGGTGAAAATATGTTTACAGTAGCTATTGACTTTGATGGTGTACTAAATAACCTTCCTGAAGTATGGTGTAAATATCTAAATGACATGTATTACACTAATCAGAAAAGTGAACAAGTAGATGTACCCAGGAATTACAACATGTCGCTAAATTTTCCTAAGCTGTCGCATGAAGGCATCAATTGGCCTCTGCACAGAGATGAGTTCTGGGAAAAAGTAGGGTATAAAGATTCAGCCTCGAAAAAGTTAATTGATGTACTAAGATTTGAATTCCCGTTTATCAATGTCATAATCGTTACTGCTACTGACCCAGAGCATTGGACTTCAAAGTACGAGCATTGCTTTAAGAGACTTTTTCCAGGGTTTCCAAAGAAGAACATTATCCTAACTTCTCGTAAAGATTTGATCAAATGTAACGTACTAGTAGATGATAATCCAGAGTACTTACGAGCATCTAATGCATACAAGATTCTAATGAGTGCACCATATAACGTTGATAATACCGTTGATGTTGATTCTGTATGCAGTAATTGTGAGGCAGTATTAAATACTATCCTACAACTCCGTCTTGGAAAATCATATACATACAGTAAGTAAAACAAAAAGATTGACAGTATACTAAGCTAAACTATCAGTTTTCTCTAAGGAGGAATAGATGCTTACTAAGATTACTAAAATGATTCCGACTACATACTATGTTTTAGATGGAGTGGAATTTGAAGGAAGTAAGTTACTGGAAACTCTGGATAACATAGTTAATGTATTTGATTCCTGGGTAAGCGAATTTGAGGTAGATTGGAGATGTGCGGAAAAACTTTTTGATCTCGGCTATCTTGATAAAAAATGTATTTACCATGATTATACTCTATATCACGACACAGAGGATAAAAAAGCCGAAGCTCTTCTATCAGAAATTGTAAAGTAAAGAAAAAAAGACCTGTTATTCACAGGTCTTTTTTATTTTTTTACTTGTATCTTGATAGTTATCATCCTATAATGATAGTGTAGTAAATAATTAATATATTTTTTTAGGAGGAATTTTATATGAGCGCATTGGTTGAGAGCATGGCTTACGTAAATGAAAATGGTGATTCCCGCAATGTCCCTTGGCACGGTCTTGGTACCCCTTGTGATCACGCAATGTCATCTGAGGAAGCGTTGGAGCTGGCTGGCCTTAACTGGACAGTGAGACCTGAACCCGTTTATGCTAACGGTCTTGTTCTTCCTGGGTATAAGGCAAATATCCGTGATACAGATGGCGCCTTCCTGGGTATGGTAGGTGACCGCTATCAGATCGTACAGAATAAGGATGCATTTGATTTTACAGATGCACTTATCGGTGAGGGTTGCACTTACGAGACTGCCGGATCTTTGGAGAATGGCAAGAGAGTATTCCTTCTGGCTCGTATGCCTAAGGAGCTCATCCTCGGTGACGAAGTGGTTCCGTATCTGGCATTCACTAACGGCTTTAATGGTTATTATTCCATCAAGGCCTGCTGCACGCCAGTCCGCGTCGTATGCTCGAACACCTTAAATCTTGCCCTTTCTAAGGCACAGAGGACCTGGTCTACAAAGCATGTGGGCAATCTTCAGTCCAAGTTGGAAGAAGCAAGAGAGACGTTGAATCTGGCAAAGGCTTACATGACAAACCTTGCTGAGACTGCGGACATCCTTGCTAACACTAAGGTGTCTGAGGAAGAGGTACGTGATGTCCTCAATGAGATCTATCCTACCAAGACAGAAGATACGGATCGCCGTAAGCAGAATATCGAAGACATGAAGGATCAGTTCATGGTGTGCTACTTCGCACCTGATATCCTCAAGTTCAAGAACACTGCATGGGGTGCTGTACAGGCCGCCTCTGACTTTACAACCCATGTGGCTCCTAAGAGAGCAACTGCAAATTACAAAGAAAAGAACTTCGGTAAGGTTCTGGACGGTAATGTTATTCTGGATCAGATGTTCTTCAAGATGATGGAAAGAGCAAAGGCTCGTTCTGTCGCGTAAGAAGTAATAACCAAAAGTAAGGCGACGGGGATATTCTCCGTCGTTTTACTTGTTTTTTGACAGATATTCTAATATACTATAGTTATACTAAAAGGAAGGAAGTAATAGATATGACTCTTGAAATGTTGTGTGAGGCTGTGAATAAAATTCGTAATGGCGCTTGTGTTCGTATCGGGTATACTTCTCAGGTTCCTGTAAAAGCTAAGTATCGTAATAGGGTACAAATCAAAAAGTGGGTTACTACAACAGGTCGCTTGGGAGTCAAGTATAGCAATATTAAGAGAGTAGCAGATAGGCTTGCTGCCCAGCAAAATAAGCCTTACAAGCCTACAAATTTTACTTGGGTTATTCCCAACAAAATCAAGTATCATCCTGAAAAGGGTACATACTATCTTAACATTACCACCTTCCCAAAGGGTAGCCACACAAAGGTGCTCTACGATGTAGTCTTGGATGGAGTTACTGAGCTGGTTCTTACAAAAGATGAGCTTTTTGCTAAGTATAAGGAATATATCCTTCCTTCTTTCTTCAAAGAGCATAATTGCAATGAGCTTGACAATTTCATCGTAAAGGCTGAAAATGTTTTCAAAGTAGGAAGTGTAACACTTCTGTAAAGAATTGTATTTATTATTGAAGTGTTACGCAGCTAGAGCAGCACCCATTATTAGCTGCGTAACACTTTTTTGAAATCCTACAAATTAAAAAATAAAGGAGGTACTCAAAGTATAACTGGCAGGAAGGTCTTATTGACCCGAACGAAAGGAGCTTAAATATCATTAATTTTTATAGAAAAGCACAACAATGTGTCATAACATTTTTTGACAATCATCGTGAATTATTTCTGGTAATTTCACTTATAGTGTTGTTACTAATTCCCGCAAAAGATAAAACTGCTGAACCAAAAGTAGACATTGAGTCTCAATCATTACTTCGAGCGGCTGTTCAGGCAGTTACTATTGAAAACACAACGCAAACAGAAAGAAGTTCACCAGCGGAAGAAGTAACTAACATTGAAAAAGTATACGAAGTATCTACCGAAGCGTCTTCTTTTAAGAGTTATATGGATTATAGAGCATTGACAGATACTTCCAGTACTCAATATGAAATGCAACAATGTGCCTATACGGATGATAATGGACTTAGAAAAATTGACGAACATTTCTGTGTCGCTATGGGAACTTACTACGGTGAGTTAGGTGATATCCTGCACATAGAAACAGATGAGGGTGCTACTTGGACAGTAATATTGTCTGATATAAAGAGTGATGTGCATACTGATAGTACACACCGTTACACTACCGCTAATCATTGTATGATGGAATTTATTGTGGATACAAATGCAATGAATTATGACATCAAACAATCCGGTACTGTTAATGCTTTAGGATTTCAAGGTAAGATTTGTAAAGTTACAAAACTAAATTGATATAGCTAGTTATACATCAAAAAAGAGAGGGTGGCTCATGCTGCCCTCTTTACTTGTATTCTTGTTATACACACTTTACAATATTAAAAATTAGTTTGATATGAGGGAGTTAGATAATGAAAATCTTTGCAGTATCTGACGTACACGGTTTTACTTCAATTCTTAGGCGAAACCTTAGTAATGTTGGGTTCGAGATAAATAATCCAAATCACCTGCTTGTCCTTTGTGGAGATTTATTTGATCGAGGACCAGAAGCAAAGGATATGCTAAAATTTATTCATGAAGTTGATAATAAGATTATGGTAAAAGGTAACCACGAAGATCTTATGCAGGAAATGATTTTTAGAGGATTCCCATTGTTGCATGATATTCAGAATAGAACATATGACACAGCATTACAGCTTGCTTGGGATAGTTCACTAGGGGACGTTAATTATACAAAGTTATATGGTATTTTTGATAACCTGTGTTCTCAAATGGTGGACTTCTATGAGACTAGACGATATGTATTTGTTCATGGATGGATTCCCGTTACTCCAGATAAGAAAGACTGGCGTGATAGTAGTCTTTGGAAAGAATCAAGATGGATAAATGGAATGGAAATGCAAATGAAGGGGAAGACACTCACAGATAAAACTATCGTTTGTGGACACTGGCATTGTTCATGGGGTAACTCAATAAAATTTAACGTGAGTGAATTTGACGATGATGCTATCTGGGATCCATACACAGCGCCAGGTATCATTGCTATTGATAGATGCACAGCATACACTCAGGAAATGAATATTATTGTATTGGAGGATGATTTAATTGAGTAATGAAAATTTTGTTAATACAGTGAGTATTACTAAAGAGGAATTTTTGGATGTATTCAAAACAATCGAGAAATATCAGAAACACAGTGATGTGTTAGATAACGCAATCAGAACTGTAGGTGACGGCTATTTTATGTTTGATGCTGCGGAATCACTGGTTAGCACTATTTGTAAACTACTAGGTATTATTATGGACTCACCGGAGGATCCAAACTACGGAAATGATATTGAATACTATATTTATCAATCTCATCATGCTTCAATTACTGTGGATGAAAAAGAATATAAACTTGACTCTCCAGAAGCACTGTATGACTATCTTTATGAAATGAAACAACTTTCAAATAACGAAGTGTAACTTGTATTTTCATGATAGTTATGCTATAATGTTATTATAACATTGAAAGGGAGTGGCTACATGTATCAGTACTTCAACGCACATCCCAAGGGAAAAATAGTAGGTGACTGTGTAAAGAGAGCAATCACTAAGGCAACAGGAATGGACTACATGGAAGTACAACGGCAACTTAATAGGTACAAGAAAGTAACAGGTGCTTCTTCTTATAACACCGATTACAATCCTCACAAGTATGTTGAGAATGTACTTCATGGTGAGAAGTTAAGTTTTCCTGCAAAGGCAGGTCAAAAAAGAATGACCGCAGGAACCTTCTCAGAAAAATATCCTAAAGGAAAGTATATTCTTAACATGGCCAAGCATTGGTCTTGCTGTGTAGACGGTATTATCTACGATACATGGAACTGCTCAGAAAAGTGTGTTTATACGGCCTATCGTGTTGGATAAAAGAAAGGATATAATATAAGATGATCATTAATGACGAAATGTATGGATTCAGTAAGGTTTCACACTCGCAGTACGACGCTGCAATTAGTAGCAGCCCATTTAATATTGACTCCTTATATGTACCCTGGGAGGACCTAAAATTGCCTAAGCGGGCAACAGCGGGCTCTGCTGGGTATGATATTTATTCTCCAGTGTCTTGCGTTCTGCACCCTGGTGAAACAGTTAAATTTCCTACAGGCATTAAGTGTAATATTCCTTCTGGTTGTTTCCTAATGATTGTTCCTCGTAGTGGCGTGGGTTTCCGTACAAGTACGAGACTTTGCAACACAGTAGGGGTTGTTGATGAATTGGTAGCTGTCTGCTAAACACAATAGGTAAGATTGATAATATTGTATGTATATCTATACTATTCAATAAAGGAGTATAGATATACATGTTAAAGGATTTATTAATCAATATCGGACTTGTAATTGATAATAAATATCTTGATAAATATGTTGAGCTGATTGAATCAGCAAGAGACAATGTAGCTATAAAGGGTAGAACGCAGCATCACCACATAGTTCCGAAAGCTTACTACAAAGAAAAGAAACTCGAGATAGATAATTCGCAAGAAAATCTTGTGCATTTATTACATTACCAACACATACTCGCTCATTGGTATCTGTTTAAGTGTGCAAAAGAGGATTATTTTATTTATGCTAGTTCTTATGCGCTACTATATATGTTAAGAATACATGAGCTGCCGGAAGATGAGGACGCGATTGTGTCTCTTGCAATTAATTACGGTGAGGTATATTCTGAGTTCTGCGCTAGGCAGTCTGCAAGGTACAAAGGGAAGCCTAGTGCCACCAGAGGCAGAAAAATGTCACCAGAGACCTGCAAAAAGCTGTCACTAGCTCACAAAGGGAAAGTGCAAAGCGAAGAGACAAAAGAGAAACTTCGTCAATCGTTACTTAAAATGTATGCTGAGGGTCGTCGTAAACAAGTTATTTCAGAAGAGACAAAAGAGAAACTTCGCAAATCAATAACAGGTCGAAAATGGATAAACAAAGATGGTAAGAATAAACAAGTTAGGCCCGAAGAACTTGCTGAATATCAAGCCAGTGGGTGGGTACTTGGACGATATTTCACTGAAGAAAAACATAAACAATTGTCTGAGTCTCAAAAGGGCAGAACATTCTCAGAAGAAACACGACAAAAAATGCGTGAGGCAAAATTACATCAAACTTATAAAAATTTTAGCGGACAGAAGAATACCTACAAATGCATGAATAACGGAAAGATTTACAAACGCGTATATACAGAGGAAGATGAAAAACAGTTACTTGCAGAAGGATTTACATATGGCACTCTTAAGCAACTACAGCGAAAGCAAGAAGCAGTCTATAAAGACCCTTCAAAACAAGCAACACTGGGAAGAAAAATTATGCATAATGGAAAAATTCAAAAAATGATTCCTAAAGAAAATATTGATGAATATGTCAAAAAAGGATGGAAAGTAGGTAGTTTGAAAAATGATTGTAAAAGTAATGCTTGATAAGAATGCAAAACTCCCAACAAAGGCTTACAAAGACGATGGTGGTTTTGACCTATACTCAAGAGACACACGACTTATAAGACCTCACACCTCCTGTACATTTGATACAGGAGTACACATTCAAATTCCCGAGGGAATGGTGGGCTTTCTAAAGTCAAAGAGTGGCTTAAATGTTAAACACAGTATTCAATCAGAAGGTGTAATAGATTGTGGATATACGGGAAGTATTGTTGTAAAACTATATAATAATAGTGACAATGACTACACAGTCAACGCAGGTGATAAGATTACGCAGTTAGTATTACTCCCGATTCCAACTATTAAACTTACTACTGTACACACTCTTGATGAATCTGAAAGGGGCACTGAAGGCTTTGGCAGTTCGGGTCGCTAAACAAGATTATACTAACTCTGATAATGAAGGGCATATCTGGGTAAAGCTGTATATGCCGATGATTGGAGCGGAAGATAGACCCAGTGAGTTAGTTATTAATAAGGGTGACGCTGTTTGTCAGGGAATCATTGTCCCTTATTATCAGTTTATCAATGAAGAACCTCCCGAAAAACAGAGAAATGGGGGATTCGGTAGTACTACAAAGTGAGGTGACTTATATATGAGCTATAGTATTTCATTCCGTGTACGAGTTGAAGATAGCGATAACTGGGTAGATGTAGGAAGTTGTGAAGCTAATATAACATGGAATGTTCGTGAAATGATTGTAAAATCTACCGGTCTTGAATGGAATAACGAAGCAGATAACGGCTTGTGCAAAGATGTTATTCCTCACATCATCAATGGGTATAGAGAGCTTTGTGAACACCCTGATAAGTACAAACAATACGAATCAAGTAACGGATGGGGAACACTTCCTGGGTGTAAGAAGTTCTTTCTGGACATTATCAACTCTTGGGAAGAATTTACAACATCTTATGAAACAGCAGACCTAACTGATTACGCCCATTTCTGGATTCTATGAATACTACATACTATATTAAACCTGCAATGGTTTATTTCCGTAAGGGAAATGATATAGAAAAAGGAATAGCATACAAAAACGAAGTTATTGAATTTGATTCGTTATCAGTGTATTCCCTTAACGAAATAATACTCGTAGATATTAGTGAGTATAATGGTCCAATTTCTGAGGATACAACTAGTGTAATTACCTGGCACAAAGTTTTACCCAGGGATCTTACTGAAGAAGAAATAAATCAATATGCCAGTATTGGAGTGTCAGAGGATTGGATTCCAGAGTATACTTTTAGAGCTCCTATGCCTAAAAACGGAGAGCGTATCTTACTGCGGACCAGTTGGGGAACTGACATTGATACATGTGTTGTAAAAAATGATGGTGTAATTGATGTATATCAACTTGATGACTCAATTTTCTGGGATGGTGTTTATGAGTGGGCATATCTTCCAGAATAGTTAATGCAAATAGTAAAGTGAGGAATGTATGAACACTAGATATGTTTGTCATATTTGTAGTAAGGAAATCGAGAACAGTAGCGAAGCCAGTGAGTATAAGGTGAAGCGGCTTACGCATCTTTCTGGTGAAAGTTGGTGGGTACCCTTGATGGTACATAATAACTGCTGGAGAGAACTGTGTAAGAGTATTGCAGAAAAGGAGAAAATATGATGGATGCTTCTGATTTTGTAAAGAACTACATTAGGATGTGTAAGAGCGTAGGAGATTGTGAACAATGTCCATGCGGCGAGACAAATTTTTGTACCGCACCATCAAATCTACGGTCGTTAGATGGCGCAGAGGAAGTAGTGCATATCGTTGAAGAATGGGCTGCTGCACATCCTCTAAAGACACGACAGAGCGCATTCTTGGAACTGTTTCCGGAGGCAGACGTTTGTGAAATAGATGACTGCAGGACCTGTCTGACATTGGACCCTTGTCAAGTTTACCCGAAGATGCGCAATGATTGTGCTTTGCGTAAGTGCTCTGATTGCCGAAAGGCGTTCTGGCTTTCGGAAATAGATTAATTCATATTGTGCATGCTAGAATAATTTTCTCCTCTAGTATAGTAACTAACAGCAACAGTAAAACAACTTGTATTATTTACTATATAACAAATTGATATGAGGTGACTAGTTTATGGAAATAAAATATCAGTTTCCTTCTCTAAGCAGAAAATATGATACTGAAGAATACATATATGATGCTAATGTAACAGATTATATTGAAGAAGTATCAAGGAGACATCCCGGAAAAGAAATTGAACTTGCAAGAGAAGCATGGAAAGACTACAAAGACACAGATCAAAATATAAGTGATCTTGCAGAAGAAAATGAAATTAAATCAGAAGATGATATTACATATGAAACAAGTAATGGTACTTATTTTATAGATAATGTGTTTAATGTAGCAGATGATGATACAATAAATGAAATGTTAGGCGAAGATATAAAAGATTATTTTGAACAAGAAGCAAGAGAAATGTTCGAAGATCAAGAATTATATCATACAGATCCCTATAAGTATAACGGAGTAGATCCTAAAGACTTTTACTAAGTAATAACATAATAGAGAGGTATTAGCAGAATTAATATCAAATATAATAACAGTTAACTGCTAAATGAAGTATGATAAAACAAGAAGATATAAGAAGAGTAAAAAGATTGCTATTATACCTAGGGATAGAAGAAAATAAAGCAGAAGATATATGGGAAGAGTTCAGTCACGAAGGGTTTGAAAAACCTTGGATGGAAACAAGTGAAGAAGAACTAGAAGAAGTATTAGAATACATTGATAAGGTACAAGAATTAAGAATAGAAGATGTAATAAGATTAGAAAATATTTTCATATATTTCATTCTATGGGTATACAAAGTATATAAGGAGTAAGCATTCATTCTAGCCTCCAAGAATAGAATGTTCAGATAAAAAGATCCGTTGACTCAATAGAGTTGGCGGATCAATTTTTTTTTACTTGTAAAAAAATGAAAGTATAGTGAACTACCATCTACCTAAAGGTAATAGCTTCCTCTTCAAGTATTCTAATGACTACAGATTATAGAGGCTAACCCCGCAGTTCCTGCGGTTGGTTTTATATTAATTATGTAATAAGTCTTATTCCTTCATCAAGTATATTGTTTGCAGCATTTATGTCCCTATCAAGTTTACTATTACAATTTGGACAAATCCATTCCCTAACTCCTAAGTCTTTTGTAAAAGGAAACTTTTCTCCACATTTATTACAAGTTTGAGACGAAGGGAAAAATGTACTTATTTTTGATATTTGTTTATCATACCAAAGTGACTTGTAAGTGAGATAAGATGTAAATGTTGACCATGAGACATCTGCAATACTTCTTGCAAGGTTATGATTTTTAAGCATATTCTTAACTTTCAAATCCTCTAAACAAATAATATCATAATCTCTTACTAATTGAGTAGATACTTTGTGCAAGAAGTCTTTTCTTTGATTAGCAATATGCTCATGAAGTTTGGCAACCTTTATTCTTTGCTTGTTATAATTTGAACTACCTCTTGTTTTTCGAGATAAGTCTCTTTGCAACTTAGCAAGTTTATCTAAAGATTGTTTCAGATATTTGGGATTAGGTATTTTCAACCCGTCACTGGTTATAGCAAAATCTTTTATCCCCAGATCAATACCAACAACAGAACCTGTTTTCTCAAAGGGTTCAACATTCACATTGTCACAGCAAATACTTACAAAGTACTTACCTGAAGGAGTATGGGAGATAGTTGCGGAAAGGATCTTGCCTCTTATAGGCAAGTTATTTTTTATTTTTACTGTTCCTAGTTTCGGTAGTTTTACTTTATTGTTTTGTATAATTTCAATATTGTTTGAAACACAGTTATACCTATATGAAAATTTATGTGTTTTCTTACTTTTGAATTTTGGATATCCTTTGTGCTCTTTGAAGAACTTCTGATATGCTCTATCAAGATTTTTGAGAGATGATTGTAATGAAGTAGACTCAGCTTCCTTGAGCCAAGTTAGTTCTTTCTTTAACTGTGTTAGGTCTTTTTCACATTCGTAGTAATTGAAAGTTTCTTTATACTTTTCGTATATTTCAATACGTTTTGCTAGATAATAGTTATAAACAAATCGTACACATCCGAAGTTCTTTTGGATTTTAACTTCTTGTTCTTTGGTAGGATATAGTCTATACTTGAAAGATTTATTCATTACAATCACCTCTTTTCAAACAAAATTAAAACGTTGTTTGTAAAACATGTAAGTGGGACCAGCAAATACACATAAAACAAACAACGTTGAAAACATTATTAAATTACTTGTAAATCTGGTCCATTTACTATATATTATATATATACAAT
>UMBM01054191.1_pt1 | contig 20493 bp, 17 predicted proteins | sample 1963971 | NCBI WGS metagenome assembly UMBM01 (sample SAMEA4835942, study PRJEB28245) | human gut metagenome | biome: gut microbiome; material: fecal sample | place: Denmark | collected 2008 | reverse complement strand
TGACGCACATCTTGCAGAAAGCCTTTTTCAAACACGCTCTAAGCCAAAAAAAGGAGCAGATTTTCCCAATACGGAAGATCTGCTCCTTTTAACCGAATCAAGGGAGTCCCCTGCTTCAATTACGAATATCCGCCTGACGGTTTATAAGTGTGATCATTTATTCTTTCTGATCCTGCAGGCGCATGCTGTGTAAAGTACGTCTGTGGAAGAGTTCAGTGCTGTCTCACAGGAATCCTGGATCACGCCTACGATGAAACCGACACCAACTACCTGCATGGCAACATCATTGGGGATTCCGAAAAGGCTGCAGGCCATCGGGATCAGAAGAAGAGAACCGCCGGCAACTCCGGAAGCACCAGCCGCACTTGCAGCAGCCAGGATGCAGAGGATCAGAGCGGTCGGGAAGTCTACGCTGATACCGAGTGTATGTGCAGCTGCCAGAGCCATGATGGAAATGGTGATCGCTGCACCACCCATGTTGATGGTCGCACCAAGAGGGATGGAGATGGAGTAGGTATCCTCATCAAGTCCGAGATCCTTGCACAGCTCCATGTTTACCGGAATGTTGGCGGCAGAGCTTCTTGTAAAGAAGGCTGTGATACCACTGTCCTTCAGGCAGCGCAGAACCAGCGGATACGGATTCTGGCGTGTGCAGATGAAAGTAATGATCGGGTTGATCACCAGTGCAACAAAGAGCATGGTTCCCACCAGTATACAGATCAGACGGCCATAGCTTAACAGTACGCCAAGCCCCTGCTCGGAGATGGTTGTGAAGATCAGGCCCATGATACCAAATGGAGCAAGGCTGATGATCCATCTTACGGCTGTGGAGGTTGCATCGGAAATGTTTTCGATGACAGTCTTGGTAGTTTCACTTGCGGCCTTCAGTGCGATACCGAAGATGATGGCCCATGCAAGGATACCGATATAGTTGGCGTTGACAAGTGCGTCAACCGGGTTGGAAACAATGTTCATCAGAAGGTTTTTGAGGACCTCTGCAACACCGCTTGGCGGAGTGACGTCGGAAGTATTTGTACTTTCGGAAAAAGTCAGCATGATCGGGAACAGGCGGCTGGAGATCACAGCTGCCAGTGCTGAGAGTATATTTCCCAGAAGATAAAGTACAACAACGAATTTCATGTTTGTTTTCTGGCCTTTTCCCATGTGGCACAGAGAGCTCATTACCAGGAAGAACACCAGAAGCGGAGCAATTCCACGAAGAGCACCGACGAACAGATCACCGAGAATGGAGATCACAGATGCCTGAGGGATCGCAAGTCCGAGAATGATACCAACGATCAGACCACAGATGATACGCTTGATCAGGTTGATGCTGTTCCATTTTTGAATCAGTTTTTTCATAACTAGTTTCCTCTTTCCTATTGTGTGAGTGTGCTAAAAAAATGCTGAGCCGCAAAGCAACGATCCAGTGTAAAGGGCGGATCGTTCTAAGCCGGTATTACTGCATCGCGTAAAAGCACAACAGGATAATTATATACAATTATGTCCGCCTTGTAAAGACAAATGTACATAAAACGCGAGAAAGATATAAAAAGCGCCAGATCAATGCTTCGTCTGGCGCTATATATTTGAAGTATCAGGTCCGAATTTTCCGGAAGCTTACAGCAAAGAACAGAACCTCCGCAAAGCCTGTAATTCCCCATGAGAAAATATACAGGAGATAAAGTGAGGAAATGGTCTGGAAGTGTGCAAACACCGTATAGAACCAGATGACACGGAATACACAGGATCCCAGAATGATGATGATGGTCGGTGGGATACTTTTTCCGATGCCACGGGAAGCGGCGATACTGCAATCCATAAAACAGCTGAAGGCATAGCTGAAGCCCATGATCCGGATCCTCTCCATGCCGGCATCGATGACTGCCGGTTCTGTGGCAAACAGTGACAGAAACTGCGGACCGAAAACAAGAAGCAGTCCACCAAGGATCGCGCCTGCGATGAAGGCATAGGTAAGGCTGATCCCATAAGTTTTCAGCATACGTTTTTTATTTCCGGCACCCCAGTTCTGACCGATGAAGCTTGCGCATGCAGTATAGAAAGCAAACATGACGTTGTAGATCAGAGAGTCTGCATTTGCGGCAGCGGCATTTCCGGAAACCGTGACTGCATCGAAGGAGTTGACACCGGTCTGTACGAACAGATTTGCAATGGCAAAAATCCCGTTCTGCAGACCTGTGGGAATACCGAGAAGCAGTACTGCTTTACAGGCCTTAGGGTGAAGACGGAGCTTACGCAGGGATACCCTGCATTCGTCTTTTCTCCGAAGGAGGTGGATCATTACCAGCGCTGCGGAGATATACAGTGCGATCGCGCTGGCAGTTGCCACACCTGCGGCGGCCATATGACAGACGATAACGAAAAACAGGTTCAGAAGAACGTTGATCACTCCGGCAATGGAAAGATAGATCAGCGGTCGCTTCGTATCGCCGCGGGCACTTAATACGCCGTTACCGAAATTGTATACAGCCATGGCCGGCATACCCAGAGCATAAATCTTCATATATAAAACAGCCTGGTCCATCAGCTCCGGTTTCGTATTCATCATGGACAGCATCTGTCCGGAAAACAGAAGACAGACGACACAGACTAGAAGTCCTGCGATGGCACAGAGAAGAAGAGATGTATGAATCGTTTCTTCGGTACCTTTTCTGTTTTCGGCACCAAGCTCGTGTGCTACACGAACATTGACTCCGGCGCCCATGCCGATCAGGATTCCGGTAAATAAAGTGACCAGCAGAGTTGTGGAACCCACAGCTCCAAGTGCCATGTAATCTGCAAATCGCCCTACAACCGCAACATCACTTAAATTAAAAAGAACCTCCAACACCTGGGACCCCATCAGGGGAAGGCTAAAGAGGAGGATATTTTTCCAGAGAGAGCCGGAGGTCATCTCAATGGAAGACGTTTTCTTTTTTTCATTTTCACACATAGTTTACCTCATAAAAATTATAAAAAATTCCTTAATCCAAGGTATACAATACTATGTTGGAATAGGTTTGTAAAGAGGGGAAAATAGCTCTTTTACCAGGCGCAGAGGTTTGTTTTTATTTATAGATTCTACATTGATTTCAGTACGAACAATGATATAATAAATGAGAGCAATAAGAAAGTATTTTCAGAAATATTGGAAATATAAAATACAGCAGACTAAGGAGGAACTCAATACAATGAAAATCGGAAATGATATTTATTATGTAGGAGTAAACGATCATCAGGTAGACCTGTTTGAGGGACAGTATGTAGTGCCAAACGGAATGTCCTACAACTCCTATGTGATCAAAGATGAGAAGATCGCAGTTATGGACACTGTAGATGCCGGCTTCACAGAAGAGTGGCTGGGAAAAGTTGCAGAGGTTCTGGATGGTGCGAAACCGGATTATCTTGTAGTCCAGCATATGGAGCCGGACCATGCAGCAAATATTGAGAATTTCATGAAAGCATACCCGGATACAACTGTTGTTGCCAACACAAAGACCTTTACCATGATGGAGAATTTCTTCCGCGGAATGGATCTGGAAGGAAAGAAACATATTGTAGCCAACGGTGACACCCTGACACTTGGAAAACACGTCCTTACCTTCGTATTTGCACCGATGGTTCACTGGCCGGAGGTTATGGTTACATATGACAGCACAGACAAAGTTCTGTTTTCCGCAGACGGCTTTGGCAAATTCGGAGCTCTTGATGTAGAAGAGGACTGGGACTGCGAAGCACGTCGCTACTATATCGGAATTGTCGGAAAATACGGTCCGCAGGTACAGAAGCTTCTCAAGGCAGCAGCAACTCTTGATATCCAGACTATCTGCCCGCTTCACGGACCGATCCTTACCGAAAATCTTGGACATTATCTGGAGAAATATGATATCTGGTCTTCTTATAAAGTAGAGAGTGAAGGAGTAATGATCGCCTACACATCTGTATACGGACATACAAAGAAAGCAGCAGAGCTTCTTGCACAGAAGCTGGAGGAAAAGGGCTGCCCGAAGGTTGTTGTCTGCGATCTTGCAAGAGAAGACATGGCAGAGGCAGTGGAGGATGCTTTTCGCTACGGCAAGCTGGTACTGGCCAGCATTACATACAACGGAGAAGCATTCCCGTTTATGCGTACATTCATCGAGAACCTGACAGAGCGTAATTACCAGAACCGCACCATCGGCCTCATTGAGAACGGAAGCTGGGCACCGACTGCAGCTAAAGTCATGAAAGGAATGTTCGAGAAGAGTAAAAATATCACATGGCTTGAGAACAATGTAAAGATCATGTCTTCCCTCAGTGATGAGAATGCAGCAGAGATCGATGCAATGGCAGAGGAGCTCTGCAAGTAATTTCTGAATACCAGAACAGCTTATAAAAAATAAAGATATAACATAATAAAAAGACGTGGATCCGTAAGGCCACGTCTTTTTTATTTACCAAGAACAGTTACATCCTTTTACACCACATAAATCCATAAGCCGGAAGCTCCACGTCCTTAAGCTCCAGTGTCTGGTCAGTGATCAGATCGCGGAAGGTTCCTTCCTCCTGCATCCAGGCAGTTTTTTCGCTGTCACTGAAATTGAAGATTCCGATGAAACGTTCGTTTCCTTTCTGGCGGAGGATGCAGAGAATGCTGTCATCATGAACATCGTATGTATATACATCACAGTCCTTATCAAAAACAGATTCCTGGCTGCGGATCTGCTCCATGCGGCTAAGAGTCTGGAAGATCTGTCCCTCAACGGAGGATTTGGAGTTTCTTTTTTCGGCAAGCTCCCACTGGAAAGCACCACGGTGGATATAGCGGGAATCTGCAGCCTTATCCGGATCCTCTTTATAGGAATAATCATTGAGACGTCCGATTTCATCGGAGCTGTAAAGCATCGGGATTCCGGACTGGGTAAGCATATATGCGTGAAGCATCAGATCCTCGCGGATACCCCTTTTCAGCTTCTCGTCATCTTTTTCAAAAAGAGCAGCCTCGATCCCGCACATGGAAGCAGTAGTTCCGCAGAAGCGGGCATCCTGAGTTACCGGGTCATCATTATAGAGCTCTCCGCGGCTGTCGCTTCCCGGATGCTTTCCTGTAAAGAAATCATTCAGGTAACGCTTATGGGATGGCTCATCCATGTCCCATTCTTTCAGGGTGGCGAAATCAAGTCCCCAGCCGATATCGTCATGGCAGCGTAGATAATTCAGGAAGGTGTACTGCTTCGGAAGGCTGTTTACAATATCCATCTGTTTTTTCAGAAGGCGGATATCACGAGTGGCAATGCTGTTCCAGGTTGTAGCCATGGTTGTTACATTGTAAAGCATATGGCATTCCGGCTTCTCTACGGTTCCGAAATAGGGAACAACCTTCTCCGGCTCCATAACGACCTCACCCAGAAGTACGACACTTGGGCAGACGATCTCGGCGATCATACGCATCATACGAACGATCGTATGCACCTGCTTCAAGTTACGGCAAGGAGTTCCCAGTTCCTTCCAGATATACGGAACCGCATCGATACGGATCACGTCCATTCCTTGGTTTGCAAGGAAGAGGAAGTTGTACATCATCTCATTGAAAACACGGGGATTGCCGTAGTTCAGATCCCACTGGTACGGATAAAAGGTAGTCATGACATAGTGACCGATATCCGGAAGCCAGGTAAAGTTCCCCGGAGCAGTGGTCGGGAATACCTGTGGTACGGTCTTTTCGTACTCGTCCGGGATCTCACGGTTGTTGTAGAAGAAGTAACGGCTCATATATTCGCCGTCACCCTGGCGTGCTTTTTTGGCCCACTCATGATCCTCGGAGGTGTGGTTCATAACAAAATCCATACACAGGTTCATCCCGTTTTTGTGGCATTTATCTGCAAGGGCAGCCAGATCCTTCATAGTACCAAGGTCCGGGCGGACTTTGCGGAAGTCGGCTACTGCGTAACCACCGTCGGAACGGCCCTTCGGGGTATCCAGGAACGGCATCAGATGCAGGCAGTTCACGTTGCATTCCTTAAGATATGGAAGCTTGGCAGAAACTCCCTTGATGTTGCCGGCAAAATTGTCAATATAGAGCATCATGCCAAGCATATCCTTCTGGCGGAACCAGTCCGGATTTTTTTCTCTTTCCAGGTCGCGGTTTTTGAGCGCGCGGCGGCGTGCTGTAAAATACTGGTACATCTGGTCGCAGAGCTCTGCAAACATATCGTCATTGTGATAAAGCTCTGTGTACAGCCATCGAAGCTCGTCGTGATGATGGTTTAAACGTTCCTGAAAAATTTCCTGATCTTTTTTCATGATTTCCTCCCTGAATAGATATTTATAGATGCCGGGAAACCTGTAAAATATTTCCCGGCGGTAATGGTTATCTGACATTTTTCCACAGAATTATAGCATGAAGTTTCCAGTACATGAATATACGGGTTGTTATGGAACATGGAAAAATGTTGTAAGTATTTTCAGTCTCCTGTTGTCTGTCGTCGTATCAGAACCGGAGTGATCTTTTTGTGGATCGGTTTTTGAAGCGGTGCCGGTTTTCTTTTCTTCATTTCGTTCATCTGTTCCACAAGCAGTTCCATGGTAGTCTGTGCGATCACATCAATCTGCTGTCCAACAGTAGTGATCGGGATGATGGACTCTGCAGCAATGGGTGAATTATCGAATCCGATGATCTGATATTCATCCGGCAGACAGTTGTATTTCTGGAAGATCAGATTGAGAAATATATTTGCGTAAGTATCATTGGATAAAAATATGCCTTTTTTCTGACCGGAATATTTACTGTCAATATCCTGAAAGATCACACGCATCTGTTCAAAAAGCTCCTGATAGGAATCACCGGAAACATTAAGGTTCAGTTCATAAGGAACATGATATTCCCGGCATGTTTCCTCAAAGGCACGGATACGGTCGTAAGTCGGAATATTCTCAGGTACATGGACATTGATGTGGATCAGTACATCACACTGATTACGTATCAGCAGAGAAGTAGCCTGCATGCTGCCCATGTAATTGTCTGTTGTAACGCTGCATATATGTTCTGCTTCACGTTCAATGGCGATCACAGGAATATTATAGGAAGCCAGTTTTTCAGAGGAAAGAGTATGGCTGAGAACAATAAGTCCTTCAATCTTATAAGCCATCAGCTCGTCCAGATACTGCATTTCTTTCTCCGGGCCGCCATCACTGACAAAAACCAGAAATTTGTAATGATAATCGGAGTAACTTCGAAGAAGTTGTGTCAGCATTTCGGAATAATAATGAAGATAAAGGTTCGGGACAATGATCCCTACAAATTCGCTTTTTCCATTGGCAAGGACCCTGGCAAGCTTGTTTTTTCTGTAGCCGAGCTCATCAAGGGCTTTTGCGATCTTTTCCTGATTTTCCAGGGTTAGAGAATCCGGATGATTGAAATATCTGGAGATCGTAGTCTTGGAAAAACCAGTGTATTCTGCAATATCGGCAAATGTTACCTGTTTTTTAGCCATAAAAAAATAGTCTCCTTTTAACAGCAGAAAGTTATGATACGGAATGCAGATGTGATCATATAAGAGAAATCTGCAGACCGTACAAGATAATTGGATTGATGTAATTAAGTATAACAATACAGACGTTAAATAGCAATAAAAAAATAACCAGTTAAGTTACCGGTAACTTTTCTTGAATAAATTAACAAAAAAGGTTGACAGAAGCTATGTCATATAGTAGTATCAAATTATAAAGTAACCGGTTACTTTACCGGTTACTAAACAAGAACGAGAGAACAAAAACGGGAGGAAAAGAGAATGAAAAAAGGTTCTGCGAAAGCTGTTCCGGCAGGAAAAAGAACTGCTGCAGAAAAGCTTCAGTATGTGAAAAAGAACTGGCAGCTGTATGTGTTTTTTCTGCTGCCTGCACTTCTTCTGACGATCATCTTCAAATACGTGCCCATGGGTGGCGTACTGATCGCTTTTGAGGACTACAATGTCATTGATGGTGTATTTGGAAGCAAATGGGTAGGACTGGAATACTTCCGGAGATTTCTGGCATCACCGGATTTTATGAATTATCTTGTGAACACTTTGAAACTGAGTATTTACGGACTGCTGTGGGGATTTCCGATTCCGATCATCCTGGCACTTCTTCTGAATCAGATCCGGAGAGCCGGGATCAGGAAAAAAATTCAGCTTCTGATCTATGCGCCGAATTTTATTTCCGTTATCGTACTCTGCGGTATGGTTCGTATGTTTCTTTCACCGGTAGGTCCGCTGAATAAACTGATCGGTTCCGATGCCAACTGGATGACTATGCCGGCAGCATTTCGTACCATTTACATAGCCAGCGGAATCTGGCAGACAGCCGGATGGGCATCCATTATGTATACTGCAGCACTTGCCAATGCAAGTAAGGATCTGGAAGAGGCAGCAGTGGTGGATGGTGCAAATATCCTGCAGCAGATCTGGTATGTACAGCTTCCGGCTATTAAAAACATCATTGTGATCCAGTTTATCCTTCAGGCCGGAAATATTATGAGCATTGGTTTTGAAAAAGCATATGCACTGCAGACAGATATGAACCTTCCTGCATCTGAGATTCTTTCTACTTATGTATACAGAATCGGTCTTCTGAATGGAGACTATGGATATTCTACAGCAGTGGGGCTGTTTAATTCAGTGATCAATGTAATTCTTTTGATCTTTGTAAACTGGGTAGTCAAGAAACTGAATGACGGAGAGGGATTATAGGAGGTGCTGTTATGGCAAAAGCAAAGAAAAAGAAATATTCGGCATCTGACAAAGCCATTTTAGGAATCGGATACGTACTTCTGGGTGCATTTGTACTTTCCATTCTGGTTCCGCTTTTATATGTTGTGATCGCATCCTTTATGGATCCGAATGTGCTGAACAGCCAGGGGATCAGCTTTGATGTGCGGAAGTGGACGATCGATGCGTACCGCAGAGTTCTTGAAAATAATATGATCTGGAGAGGCTTTGCAAACTCATTTTTTTATTCCCTGGTGTTTACCATTATTTCAGTTCTGGTAACTCTGCTGGCAGCATATCCAATGTCCAAGAAAGAATTTGTGGGAAGAAATTTCTTCAATGTTATTTTTCTCATTACCATGTTTTTCGGTGGAGGAATGATCCCGACTTTTATCCTGATCAATCAGCTGCATCTGGTAAATACAATCTGGGCAATCCTGCTTCCGGGTGCGTTTAATGTCTGGAACATGATCCTTGCCAGAACCTATTATCAGTCTATCCCCAAGGAACTCAGAGAGGCATCTGCCATTGACGGTGCCACGGAAATCGAGCATTTTTTCAAGATTATGATGCCGGTATGCAAACCGATCATCGCAGTGCTTGCGCTGTGGTCCTTTGTAGGAATGTGGAACAGTTATTTTGACGCTATGATTTATTTGAATGATGCGAAACTGCAGCCATTGCAGCTGGTACTTCGTTCCATCCTTGTACAGAATACACCGCAGCCAGGAATGATCGCAGATATCCAGAGTACTGCACAGATGGCAAAGGTAGCGGAACTTCTGAAATATGCTACGATCATTGTATCAAGTTTACCGCTTCTGATCATGTATCCATTCTTCCAGAAATATTTTGACCAGGGCATTATGGTTGGTTCTGTAAAAGGCTGATGACAGGAGGTTGATAATGATGAAAAAAAGAATGAAGGCATTATTGGCAATCGGGCTTTCTGCAATTATAATGGTATGCAGTGCCGGATGTGGAAACGGAAAAGAACACATGAAAGCAGAAACAGATCCGGATACCCCGGTGGAAGATGTGTCCTTTCCTCTGAAAGAAAAAGCAGAGCTGTCTTTTATTACCAGTGCACCTGCAACATCTACACAGGAACCTAATGAAAGAACGATCTTTGAAAGACTGGAAAAGCAGACCAATGTCCACATTGACTGGACCTGTTTTGTATCGGATCAGTTTGATGACAAAAAAAATCTGGCGCTGGCACAGTTCGGAAATCTTCCGGATGGACTTTTTAACGCAGGGATGAGTGATTATGATCTTCTTCGTTATGCCAAACAGGGAATCATTATTCCGGTAGAAAATCTCATTGATAAATACATGCCGAATCTTAAGGCTGTATTTGAAAAATACCCGGAATACAGAACAATGTGTACAGCACCGGACGGACATATTTATTCTTTCCCATGGATCGAGCAGCTTGGTGCGGGAAAAGAAGCCATTCAGGCAATTGGAGATATTCCCTACATTAATAAAAAATGGCTGGATTATCTGAAGCTGGACGTTCCGACTACAACTGAGGAACTGGAACAGGTTCTGGTCGCTTTCCGCGACAATGCAGATAAACTGGAAAAGAAATTCAACATTGAGGGTGGTGTGATCCCGATGTCCTTTATCATCAATAATGGTGATCAGGATCCTGCAATTCTCATCAACGGATTCGGAGAAGGATATGGTGACACCGGTGATCATTTTGCAGTGAAAGATGATGGAACCGTTATTTATACAACTGTACAGGAAGGCTATAAAGAAGGTATTCAGTGGCTCCATCAGCTGGTAGAAGAAAAGCTGGTGGATCCGGAGGCTTTTACCCAGGAATGGTCAACTTATGTTGCAAAAGGTAAGAACCACAGATATGGTCTGTGTTTCACCTGGGATATTGCAAATATTGATAACAATGAAGATTATGTAATGCTCCCGGCGCTGGCCGGTCCGGATGGTCTTGTAAATATCACAAGACAGAATAACAGTGAAACCAGTGGCTTTGACAGAGGACGCTGCGTTCTGACTACAAGCTGTCGAAATACGGCACTGGCAGCAGCATGGATCGATCAGATGTATGCACCGATCCAGTCTCCGCAGAATAACTGGGGTACTTACGGGGAAAAAGATTCATTTAATATCTTTGAGATGTCCGAGAATGCAGAAGGTGGTCAGATGCTGAAACATATGGATCTGGGAGATGCATCTCCGGTAGAGGTTCGTGAAGCACAGTCTGTAAACGGACCGTTGGCAATACTTAACGAGTATTACGATGTATATGTAACAGAGCCGGCAGATGCAAAATGGCGTCTCGACAATATGCACGAAACATATCTTAAGGATATGAACAGTAAATATGTGTATCCGAATGTATTTATGAGTATTGATGATACCAATAAGGTATCTCAGTACGACACGGATATCAAGAAGTATGCGGAACAGAAAAAAGCAGACTGGATCCTGAATGGCGGCATCGATAAAGAATGGGATTCCTATCTGAAAAAGATGGAGCAGTATGGACTGTCTGATTATCTGGCAATCAAACAGAAATATTTTGACCAGTATCAGAAGTCTCTTAGTGAGACAGAGAAATAAAAACAGAAAAAGATACCGGTCAGAAACATAAAAAAGAAAGAGAGAGCAGAGTATGAGTGAAAAACTTGAAAAAGCACGTCTTTATGAAATAGAGGAAGCAAAAAATATCCCGCAGGAAGAGAAACCGGCCTTTCATGTATCTGCACCGGTTGGCTGGATCAATGATCCCAATGGATTTTCTGTTTTTAAAGGAAAGGTACATCTTTTTTACCAGTATCATCCTTACAGCCGTGACTGGGGCCCTATGCACTGGGGCCACAGTGTGACGGAGGATATGATCAGATGGGAGCAGCTTCCTACAGCGCTTGCACCGGATCAGGAATATGATCGAGAGGGATGCTTTTCCGGAAGTGCTATTGAAGCGGATGGAAAACAGGCTTTGATCTACACAGGAGTTACAACAGAAAAGCTGCCTGATGGAAAAGAAGAAGTCCGGCAGAATCAGTGCCTTGCCTGGGGTGACGGAAAAGATTATGTAAAGGCAGAGAAAAATCCGATAGTCACCGGAGATATGCTTCCGGAGAAATGCAGCAGAGTTGATTTCCGTGATCCGAAGGTATGGGAAGATAACGGAACATACCATATGCTCGTAGGATGCCGCAGCGAAGAAATTCCTGGACAGGTAGTTCTGTTTTCCAGTAAAGATCTGAAAGAATGGAAATTTGAAACAATTCTTGCGGAGAACTCCACAGGAGAAATCGGTGTTATGTGGGAATGCCCCGATTTCTTTCCGCTCGGGGATAAACATGTGCTGATCTGTTCTCCGCAGCATATGCGGGCAAAAGGGTATGAGTTTCATAATGGACATAATTCCCTGTATTTTACGGGAGATTATGACAGCGAAAAACATACATTTGAAAAAGACGCACCGGTAAGTCTGGACTACGGACTTGATTTTTATGCGCCGCAGACAACCCTTCTTCCAGATGGAAGAAGAGTGATGATCGCCTGGATGAAATCCTGGGATAGCTGTGTGATCAAGGAAAAGCAGAGATGGCAGGGAATGATGACTCTTCCGAGAGAGCTGGAATATCGTGGCGGAAAGATCTGGCAGAAGCCGGTCCGAGAAATTGAGAATTATCGGAAAAACCGTTGCTGTTATGAGAATGTAAAAGTGGGTGAGAGCTTAAGCCTTGAAGGCGTCCGTGGCCGAATGATCGATCTGACTGTGGAACTGCAGAACGCAGATGGCATCATGGATGGAATCAGGAACTCCGGAAATCCAAATCAGGAAGCATTGGATGTGTACAATGAGTTCCGGATCGAGCTTGCACGCAATGAAGAATATACAACGGTCTTTACCTATGATCGAAAAAGACAGATACTGGAGATCGACAGAACCTGGAGCGGGGTGCAGCGTGATGTTGTATGTACAAGAAAGCTCCAGATCACAGATGACAGACAAAATCTGAAGTTGCGTTTTATCCTGGATCGAAGCTCCATAGAGCTTTTTATCAATGATGGAAGCAAAACTGCGACTACCGTGATCCCAACACCAGTGGAAGCAGATGAGATCCTGTTTCACAGTGACGGAAATGCTGTGATCCAGGTTGAGAAATATGATATTGTGTTGTAGAAGCCTCTCAAATATTGACAATTTCTCTATTTTTGTATAACATAGGGGAAGTTGCTTACGCCGGATCAGGAGTTATTCGTATCTCCTGATCCGGCATATATTTACAGGAGAGGAACACAGGAATGTTTTATCAGTTAAAAATCACAAGAAAAGGAACGAAACCGCCGGTATGGAGACGCTGTACTGTTGCGGCTGACGTTACATTTGCAAAGATGGCAGCCATGCTTGAAAAACTGGTTCAGTATCCGGCAGGCAGCCTATATGAGATTGAATTTTTTCAGAAAAAAGTACAGATCCGTGAGAATGGTGACGGAGAAGCAAAGAATAATTTCACATTATTAAATGCAGGCGAGACAGAGACTGCAGAGCTTATGGATTCCGAGAAATGGTTTACCTTCCGTCAGTATGGCGCGGATAAGGAAGCTCCGGAATACAGAGTTGATATTGAGAAGAAAGACGAGGGAACAGCAGAAGCTCCTTCTATTATAAAAGAAGTAAAGGGTGAGGATGATCCGTACTGGACAGAGGCACCGGAGCTGGGATGCACTGCAGCAGTTGAGACAGAGGCGGAAACAGCCAAAGCATCGGAAGACATTGCTGCAACAGTAGCAGCAGTAGAGGCAGCAGCCAGAGCTGCAAAAGCAGATGAGGCAGCCACAGGCAGCAGAAGAAATCCTACAGTAAAAGATTTCCTCATGTCCTATCGTAAAGAAGACCTTCTCAGCATTGCAGGTGAGCTTGGACTTCACTGCAGGGGAATGGAGCAGGAAGAGATCGCCGCAAAGGTTGCCGCAGAGGTTCTTAAACCGGAGGTTATGAAAGCAAGCTTCCTCGTAGCAGACGATCAGGAAGTACTGGCTTTTGAGGCGGCTATTCAGAGAAAATGCTTCCATGTTGCAGAGGATGAGTGGAATACATTAGAGTGGCTGAACGATATGGGCTACCTTGTTTCCTACAGTGATGATTACGCAGAAGTTCCGGCAGAGGTTGCAGCTGTTTACGACCAGATCAATACACCGGAATTCCGGACACTTCGCAGCCAGGTAAACTGGCTGAAGGATTGTCTTATTATGGTAAGCTATCTGTATGTATCTGCACCGGCAAAGACCGTATATGAGATGTTTAAGCAGAGAAAAGGCTTTGACATCGGATATGACAGCTTCATCGAGCTGTATCATACCATTCCGGAGAAGGCCTGCATCTGTGAGCTTGCGGAGGATCAGCTGATCCTGAAATCCGCACTGGTCAATAACATCTACAAGGATATCGAGAGACGTCAGGGCGGACGGAAATTCTATATTCCGTCAGTAGATGAGATCCTGGATTATTCCGAAAACGGTTATCCGACAAAATCTGCTTCTTACCAGAGACTGGGCAGATTCCTGCTGGATGAGATGAAGGTTTCCGATGCAGTGAAGGATCAGGTACTGTTCTTTATTTACAAAGAATGCTCCATGGATGGCAGAATGTCAGCGATCATGGAAAACCTGAACCAGAAGGGGATCCAGTTTAACGATGAGCAGCTTGAGAAATTTACAAAGCTGATCATGGAGGCAAACAATAACACAAGAATGCTGGAATTCCGCGGTTACACACCGAATGAGATCTCAGGAGCAGTATGGCCGTTTGCCACAGGCAAGCCGCACACTGCAATGCCGAACAGCTTTGTGCCGACAGCAATGCCGATGCAGCCGGCATCTGCAAGAAAAATCTATCCCAACGATCCGTGTCCGTGCGGAAGCGGTAAGAAATATAAGAAGTGCTGCGGAAGAAGATAATTCTGCAGAAAATTTACCGTAATTCCGGAGCTGAAAGTTCCCATAGATCGTTGCGGAGCGACTGCGCTCATGAGTGAGCAGCGAACGCGGATGATCTGGTCCGATTTATCGTTTGATGCAGTATCTCCGGAAATACCATACAAATTAATATAAGACAGTTCGTTTGTACCATCCTGTCTATAAATAAAACCAGGGCTGAAGAAGATGTGAGAATCAGGGCAGACTCGTGGCGGGTCTGCCCTTTTTTGCTTTAATCGGATCATGGCCGGGAATACCGGTTTTTTTTATTTATGGAATATCGGGGTGGTGTGACAGATCCAGAAGGAGGAAAAAAATTATGTATCAGTTAAAAACAGAAGCAGATTTTGATTCTGCACATTTTCTGTCCGGTTACACCGGCAAATGTTCCAATATCCATGGTCATCGCTGGCATGTGGAGATTGAGATCGAAAGCCGGAAGCTGGAGAAAAACGGCCAGGGGCGAGGGATGCTGGTAGACTTCGGAGATCTGAAAAAGGATCTTCGGGAGCTGGCAGATTCCATGGATCACACGCTGATCTATGAAGAAAATACATTACGTCCGAAAACCCTGGAAGCACTGGATGAAGAAGGCTTTCATCTGGTGAAGGTTCCCTTTCGCCCTACAGCAGAGAATTTTTCAGAGTATTTTTTCAGGAAAATGGAAGAAAAGGGCTATCCTGTAAAAAGAGCTGTTGTTTACGAAACACCAAATAACTGTGCAGCTTACCGGGAAACGGAAGAAGAAACGGAGGCGGTATGGCTATGAGTACCTATCAGGTTGTAGAGAAATTTGTCAGCATCAACGGAGAGGGCAGACGGGCAGGAGAGCTTGCCGCTTTTATCCGGTTTAAGGGCTGCAATCTTCAGTGCAGCTATTGTGATACCAGCTGGGCAAATGAGCCGGGATGTGAGAGTGAAAGGCTGACAGAAGAAGAGATCCTTTCCTGGATCCGTGAAACAGGCGTAAAAAATGTGACACTTACAGGCGGGGAACCACTTTTACGGAAAGGCATGGAGGAGCTGATCGAGGCAATCCTGGAGGATCCATCCCAGCGGGTGGAGATTGAGACTAATGGAAGCGTAGATCTGAAGCCTTATCATATATTAAAAAAACGTCCGTCCTTTACCATGGATTATAAAGCACCGGACAGCGGCATGGAAAAAGAGATGCTCCTTTCCAATCTGGAGCTTCTGGGCAGTGAGGATACGCTGAAATTCGTGGTCAGTAGCCGCAGAGATATGGAAAAAGCCCTGGAAATTCTGGAAAAGTACAGGCTGGTCGGAAAAACGGCAGTTTATTTCAGCCCTGTATTTGGCAGGATCCAGCCGGTGGAGATCGTGGATTTCCTTATGGAAAAAAAGCTCAACGATGTAAAGCTTCAGATCCAGCTTCATAAGGTGATCTGGGACCCGCAGAAACGGGGAGTATGACAGGAAAACATATCACAATATAACAAGAAATACCGCAGAAAAGGAGAACGCTATGAAAGCACTTGTACTTGCAAGCGGCGGTGTGGATTCCACCACCTGCCTGGGGCTTGCCGTAAACAAATATGGAAAAGAGAATGTAATTGCATTAACAGTAGCTTACGGACAGAAGCACACAAAAGAAATTGAGGCTGCCAGAAAAACAGCAGAATATTACGGAGTGGAGCATCTTTATCTGGATCTGGAGCCGATCTTCCGGTACAGTGACTGTTCGCTTCTGAAGCATTCAGACAGAGAGATCCCACACGAAAGCTATGCAGAGCAGCTGAAGGAAACCGATGGCTCACCGGTTTCAACCTATGTGCCGTTCCGGAACGGATTATTTCTTTCCTCGGCAGCAAGTATTGCGCTGTCAAAAAACTGCAGTGTGATCTATTACGGAGCACATGCGGATGATGCAGCCGGAAATGCATATCCGGACTGCAGCAGTGCGTTTCACAATGCGATCAACGAGGCGATCTATCAGGGAAGCGGCGGCCAGCTGAAGGTTGAGGCGCCTTTTGTCAGCTGCACAAAGGCAGAGGTCGTAAAAACCGGACTGGAGCTGAATGTTCCTTATGAACTGACCTGGAGCTGTTACGAAGGCGGCGAAAAGCCCTGCGGTGTGTGTGGAACCTGTATTGACAGAGCAGAGGCATTCCGGCTCAATGGAGTGAAGGATCCGGCACTTGACAGATAGATCGGATCATAAATATCCGTTTGACCATAGAAAGGAAAAAATATGAGCAGAGAAAACCTGGAAAAAGAAGGGATCACCCTTCTCGGAAATCAGAAAGTAAAATATCCGGACAATTATGCTCCGGAGGTACTGGAAACATTTTTGAACAAGCACCCGGACAACGATTACTTTGTAAAATTTAACTGCCCGGAATTTACAAGCCTTTGTCCCATTACCGGACAGCCGGATTTCGCGACGATCACGATATCCTACGTACCCGGTGAAAAAATGGTGGAGAGCAAATCTCTGAAGCTGTATCTTTTCAGCTTCCGCAATCACGGAGATTTTCATGAGGATTGCGTGAACATCATTATGAAGGATCTGATCCGTCTCATGGATCCGAAATACATTGAGGTCTGGGGAAAATTTACGCCGAGAGGCGGCATTTCCATTGATCCATACTGCAATTACGGAAAAGCCGGAACCAGATGGGAGGAAATTGCCTGGAAACGCCTTGCAGAGCATGACATGTACCCGGAAAAGATCGATAACCGGTAGAAAAACTAAAAGTCCCTGTTTTCACTGCGAAAAGCAATGAAAGCAGGGGCTTTTTGTTCAGGTGCGCCTAGCGGCGCAGGTTTATCTTTATGACAGCCGGATGCACTCCGATTCTGTGTCAAACAGATCAGCGATCACATCGTGCACGGTTTCGATCTTATCTGCCATATAGGCCTTTGCTCCGCAGAACAGCAGGCCGTTTTCCACGTCGCCCTTTACGGCGGCGATCAGCTTGTCTGTAATGCAGTAAGGGATCTCGCCGGGGGAACATTTGGCAAGGCAGCGGTGGCAGGGACTGTGCGGGATTTTTTCACCGGCCATGACGTGCTGCATGAAGGGATTCATAATGGCACGTCCCGGCATACCTACCGGACTTTTTACAATGGCAATGTCGTCCTTTGCGGCGTGGATCAGGGATTCTTTCAGCCGGATGTCTGCGTCACATTCTTCCGTTGGTATAAAACGGGTGGCGACCTGAATGCCGTCCACACCAAGATCAAGGACATGCTTTACATCCTCGTGCGTGGCGATGCCGCCGGCAGCTACTACAGGGATTTCCGTGCCGAATTTTGCGGCATAGCTTTTTACAGTCTGGACGATCTTTCGGATCTCATTGTCGTAGGCTTCCGGTGTATAGGAATCCAGCTCTTCCTTGTGGAAGCCCAGATGACCGCCTGCCTGGGGACCTTCGATCACCACAAGATCTGCAGTGCGCTTGTACTTTCTTTCCCAGTATTTCAGGATAACCTTTGCAGATTTGTCCGTTGAGACGATGGGGGCAATCTTTGTTTTGCTTCCGCTGACAAGAGCAGGGAGCTCTGTAGGAAGTCCTGCACCGGAGATGATCAGGTCAGCGCCGGCATGGACAGCGGCTTTTACATGAGATGCGTACTCCTTCAGTGCAACCATGATGTTGTAGCCGATGATACCGTCAGGAGAAATCCTGCGTGCTTTTTTCATCTCGGACAGGATAGCCCGCTGGTTGGCTTCTTCGGTATTCCGGTCGAAATCCTTTTCCCGGTAGCCGATCTGAGCGGTGGAAATGATTCCGATCCCGCCTTCCTTTGCAACGGTGCCTGCCAGACGGCCAAGGCTGATACCAACGCCCATTCCACCCTGGATCAGGGGAAATCTCGTAAGTTTATCACCGATTTTAAAATTCTTCATAATGATCAGATCCTCACATTCATTTGCTTTCGTTAAATAATTTTAGTATAAAATAGTTTTATCATCAAAGTATATCATAACAGGGGAATTTGTCAATGTAAATGTCGGTGAATCAGGGAAGTCCTCTGCTTCAATTGCGAATAGCTGTTTGACCAGATTCTGTTAAAATCCACTTTGTTGACAGAACAGAAAATATCAGGCAAATTCACAGTGATATCAGCTTTATAGAAAACTGTAAAGTGAATTAGAGGAAAAGGGAGGAACAGGTATGCGAAAAAAGACGAGTACCATCATGGCCTGGCTGCTTGCGACGTCTGTGACAGTCACATCTCTGTCAGCGGGAACCGTGACGGCCTATGCACAGGAGGAAATGCCGCTGGCGGAAGCCGGAACCGTGACAGAGAGTGCGGAAGAGTTTGGCGACAGCAGTGATAGCATTGCAGATATTGCGGAAGAGGGCAATATTGAAGCTAAAGAAAAGGGTGAGCTGACAGCATTATGCTGTGTAGTCTTACCCTTTTTATGTGTGATGAAATTTTTAAACTGTAAAGCAGTAGACTGTGTCCGGGATCCCTCTGGCAAAATCAGAATTTAAACAGATTCAGACCGATCTCCTGACTGAACTCACGGCCAATCTCTCCGTCGATCACCTGGATCTGAATCTCGGCAGTAGCGCTGATGATGGCACGGTTCAGATGACCGCCGTGTACATGGCCTTCCTCGTCACCGGCTGCGATATGGAGATGAAGATAAACGTCACCGTCTTTGCGGGTAACGGTACCGGTAAGTGATACGATCTCAAACGCTCCCTGGAATTGAATAGAGTGGTATTCCTTTGTCACTGTGTTGTATACGCCTGCAGTGAAATCATTGATGGCGCCAAGGCCTGTGACCTGTGCAAGGCGGATATTCTCTTTTTTTGCAACCTTGCCGATCTCCTCCAGGATCTCTTCCTTCGGATCAAGACGAAGATAGATTGTGTTTCCGAAACGTCTGTATTCCATGATAAAAACCTCCCTTTGTGTGATATTTGCCATAAACAGCGGCGGATGTTTTTATCCGCTTGTTAATAAGTATAATACATTTTATTTTTTTATGGAAGGCCAGGGAAAGAGAATGCCGGAGTCTCATGTCTGTGCGAGAGATTTTTTTGACGTCTGCTCTTAGCATTGGAAGCAGGCGGGGATACGTTTGAGGTTTCGTTAGGTGGATGTGGTTGAGGGACGCCAGAGGAAGGTGGCATCGCTCCGGGAGTGGATGCAGTCGGGGATGTTTTTGAGGTTTTGAGAGGTGGATGTGGTTGAGGGACGCCAGAGAAAGGTGGCATCGCTCCGGGAGTGGATGCAGTCGGGGATGTTTTTGAGGTTTTGAGAGGTGGATGTGGTTGAGGGACGCCAGAGGAAGGTGGCATTGGCCCGGGAGTGGATGCAGTTGGGGATGTTTTTTGAGGTTTTGAGAGGTGGATGTGGTCGAGGGACGCCAGAGGAAGGTGGCATCGCTCCGGGCAGGGACTCCGTCGGGGGATACTACTAGGGCTCCGTGAGACGGCTAAAAGCATTGCGGCAGGGCCAGAACTCGCCTCCGGCTCAGACAGCAGACCCTGCCGCAATAACGCCGTCTCCCGCAGCCCAAGTAGTAATCACCCCTCCTCCGCAGCAGCCCGGCCCGATGCCACCTTCCTCTGGCTGACGCTTCCAACCGACAGGAAAAAACATGCGGGGGATGGAAACGGACTGGGCGTCCTGTCCTGAAATGTCAGACCGGTACAGAATATTCCTATAAGTATCGAAGAATACAGAAACGGGATCGGCACGGCATACCACCATAAGTACCGAAGAATACAGAAACCAGATCGGCACAACGTTCCATTCTGAGTACCGCAGCATACAGACAAAAGTCAACAACGCAGCGCACACAACAACGAAGAAC
>UMBM01021492.1_pt1 | contig 21412 bp, 8 predicted proteins | sample 1963971 | NCBI WGS metagenome assembly UMBM01 (sample SAMEA4835942, study PRJEB28245) | human gut metagenome | biome: gut microbiome; material: fecal sample | place: Denmark | collected 2008 | reverse complement strand
TTTTTTATTTCGGCATTTTCCATCCTTTTCGCATTTTTTATTTTGCTCCTTTACTCCTTTTCCGCACTTTTTGCAATACCCATCCCCATTTTTTGCATACAAAAACCCCGCCCCCGAAACCTCGGGAGCGGGGAAATCGCCTATATCTATCGCTTCACTTACGCATTCTTGTCAAGACCTGTGATTTCAAGTGTATCACGGGCGATAAGAAGCTCCTCGTTTGTAGGAATTACCCATACCTCGACCTTGCTGTCGGGAGCAGAGATCTTTGTGAGCTTGCCCTTTAAGCCGTCGTTTACAGAGTTGTCGAGCTTGATGCCGAGATATTCCATATTCTCGCATACGCCCTTTCTTACTTCCGGAGCGTTCTCGCCGATACCGCCTGTGAAGATAACAACGTCAAGACCGTTCATAGCGGCTGTGTAAGAACCGATGTACTTCTTTATCTCGTATGTCAGCATATCTGTAACAAGCTGTGAACGCTTGTCGCCCTGCTGTGCGGCACTTGTAATATCTCTGTTGTCGCTGAACTGACCCGAAAGTCCGAGGAAGCCTGACTTCTTGTTGAGATAGTCGCTCATCTGTGCGGGAGTGAAGCCCAGCTTGTTCTGTACGAATTCAACAGCCGAGGGGTCAACACTGCCCGAGCGTGTACCCATGATGATACCGTCAAGAGGAGTAAAGCCCATTGATGTATCTACAGACTTTCCGTCCTTGATAGCTGTTATGGATGAACCGTTGCCAAGGTGGCAAGATACGATGTTAAGACCTTCAAGGCTCTTGCCTGTGACCTCGCCGTACTTCATTGATACAAAGCGGTGTGACGTTCCGTGGAAACCGTACTTTCTTACGTGGAACTGCTCATAGCACTCATAAGGCATACCGAACATATAAGCCTTGGGAGGCATTGTCTGGTGGAACGCAGTATCGAATACTACTACCTGAGGAGTTGTTTCGGGGATAACCTTCTTGCAGGCTCTCAGCGCAAGTGCGTGTGCGTGGTTATGTACGGGAGCAAGGTCTGCAAGACCGTCTATCTGATCTATAACCTCGTCCGTTACGATTGTTGTCTTTGTGAATACCTCAGCGCCCTGCACTATTCTGTGACCTACAGCGCCTATCTCGCTCATATCCTTGATAACGGCGGCGTCGCCCTTTGTCATTACCTCAACCAGCTTTTCAAAAGCCTCTGTGTGAGTGGGGAACGAACATTCCTCTACATATTCCCTGCCGTCAAACGTCTTGTGAGTGATCTTTCCGTCTATACCGATACGCTCGCAATTTCCCTTTGCTATGACCGACTCATCCTTCATATCTATAAGCTGATACTTCAGTGATGAACTGCCGGCATTTACTACCAGAATTTTCATTTAAATAAGATACCTTTCTGAATTAATTTTTGCTGAATGCAATATCATTATTATTTTAAACCAAACCGCCCGAAAAATCAAGTGCTTTGGCGAAAATTACGACTGCTTGCCGATATTTTTACACCGTGAGGAGAAAACAAGAAAGCCGCCCCGATTAAAAGGCGGTTGATTTTTAACTCAATCTTGGGAGCGGCTGTTTATGAAGTTGCATTCCCCCCGATAATATGCTAAAATATTCACGAGGGAAACCTTGGACGTCAGGCGACCGGGTGCCCCGGTTCTCTGTTCCGCCTTTTAACAACATAATGTATGCTACACTTTTTTTGACGGCGGATTTAAATGTCGAAACTATAAAAAAGCAGCTCTATCTCCCGAAAGTGCGAAAGCGCTTTGAAAGGAGGTGAAGCTGTGTACATAACTCTGGACAACTTAATTCAGATTGGTATTTTCCTAACGGGATTTACCGTTATGATATTCAGTATCATTTCTTTTGTTATAAATTTTACAAATAAAAAGAAATAACCGCCCCTAGCTACCAACTAAAGCGGTTATAACTTTAACTACCATTGGGAGCGACCGTCTATCGTTTCCCTCTTTTTGTATCTATAATATAACATAAAATCAAGTCGGTGTCAAGTCCGGACAAGTTGCATTCTCCCTGATAATATGCTAAAATATTCACGAGGGAAACCTTGGACGTCAGGCGGTCAATTCATCTCCCGAAGTGCGAAAGTGCTTTGAAAGGAGGTGAAGCTGTGTACATAACGCTAAGTGATTTAACACAGATAGGAATATTTCTCACTGCTTTCACAGTTATGATATTCACAATCATTTCTTTTAATAAAAAGAAATAACCGCCCCTATGTCGCAAACTGAAGGCGGTTATTCTTTAACTACCATTGGGAGCGACCGTCTGTCGTTTCCCTCTTTTTGTATCTATAATATAACATAAAATCAAGCCGGTGTCAAGTCCGGACAAGTTGCATTTTCCCCGATAATATGCTAAAATATTCACGAGGGAAACCTTGGACGTCAGGCGGTCAATTCATCTCCCGAAGTGCGAAAGCACTTTGAAAGGAGGTGAAGCTGTGTACATAACGCTAAGTGATTTAACACAGATAGGAATATTTCTTACTGCTTTCACAGTTATGATATTCACAATCTTTTCTTTTAACAAAAAGAAATAACCGCCCTATGTTGCAAGCTGAAGGCGGCTATTCTTAAACCTAATTCAGGGAGCGACCGTCTGTCGTTTCCCTCTTTTTGTATCTATAATATAACATAAAATCAAGCCGGTGTCAAGTATGCCCTTGTCGGTATCTCTCAATTCCCTCAGCGCAAAAGCAAGCCTGTGGTATCTCATATAATCCCTGAGCTTCATTCCCGATATTTCGCTGAATTTCCTTGAAACATAGTATTCCGAGTAGCCAAGTGTCTGCGACAGCCTGCCGAGTGTCAGCTTTTCGTCCTCACCGCTTCTGATACACCTGTCTATGTCGTCAACGATATTCTGAATATTCATATACCATTCGTTTATCTCACTCATCTGTTTTTCTCCCGCACAGCTTTCTTCCATCTTTTCGACTGTATTCATTTTATCACAAACGAGAAAGCCGAAACTTGATACGGCTTGCTGTTTTTACTGAAGGCAGCACAGTATTTTCATATCAGATCAAGATAAGTCTTGAGATCGCCGACAAACTGATTTCCGCACCGTGCAAGCTCACCGAGCACTCGATCGGTTCCTTTTTCGGTCGTATACCAGTTTTCTTTGGTGATGTTATAGCAATGTACGGGGCAGACCGTCATATCAACATTTGGGAAAGCCATTTGATACAGCATTAAGCATCGGCGAGCATGAAAGGCTTTACAAACAATTATACCGCTTTTTATCATTATGCCCTTTTCATCAACGGCTTTACGAGAGAGAAATGCGTTATCACGGGTATGCCCCGACTTGCTTTCTTCAATGATCGCAGTCTGCGGAACGCCGTTTTTTACGAGTACATCTGTAAAAAACTCGCAGTCTGACCGGTAATCGCCACTATAAATTTCCGCTTTTGAGCGGACGCCGTGCCATTTTTCCTCTTTAACGCTTACTCCTCCTGACGGGACTATCCAATCAGTCAAACCTTGTCGGTATAATTCTGCGGCATATTCGGGCTGTTCGGGGTGTGAGCCGCCCGGCAGAAAAATCGCATCGACCTTTTGAGGTTCTCCTGACACAAAGATATAATCTGAAATATCTGTGATGATCCGGTTTGTCATAGGGGTTCTCCTCTTAGTTTTTTTGTAAAAGAAAAATGCGTGATCAATACGGCTTGCCGTCCTGCTTATTCCTCCGGCGTAAAGAACACATTCCCGTCATCGTCTGTCGTAAATACCGTGAAGCCTGTATAGCACACGTTTCCGTAAATGTCGTTTATAACAAAGCTGTATCTGTAGTCGCCTGCAGGCAGATTGACAAACTCTATCATATTGTCGCCGCTGTAGGTGCATTCATCACCCTCGGCTTTGCCTGCAAAGTTACCCTCGCTGTCGTAAGTATTGAATATCGGCACTATGACATCGCCCTCTTTAAGCGGAACAACACTCCTTGCCGACTCGCCGTTTTCGTTTACGCCGTCCCATGTTCCAAGCACCGTTATGTCATACGCATTGCCGTCCTGCGTCATAGCTATACGCAGATTTGTTTCCTTGCCGTTGAGCTTTACGGGAGATGTGTATACCGAGCTGTTTCCGTTCTTCTCCACTATGAACATAGGGATAAGATTATTCTCAATCATATACCACTGCCCGCTGAAATTATCCTCGACCAGTCCCGATGAGAAATCGACCTTTGTACTCTGGTCAACGCCGAATTCGATAAGCTCACCCGTTTCCTCGTCAACACGGTAAACCGAGCAGTTTACGCTCGCAAGGTTGTTTATAGTATCGTCCGTAACATTGAAGTAGAACGTTCCCTCATCGTCAAGCACAGGTCCGACATCTATCTGCACACTGCTCTTATCACCGCAGAAGCCCATGTTGTCGGTCTTGTTGTTGTAATGCTCCCAGTTGCTCTCATAATCGGAATAATCCCCGTCGCTCCAGTACACCGCACCGTCCGCAAGCCATGTTTTTTCACCGCTGTACCCGTCCGTACTGCCGTTTTGTGCGCCGTATGCGATTCTGTCAACAAACGTCATATAGTACGGGCTTACGCACACCTTGCCGAATGTGGCAAGCTCGGCAGAGCCTGAAACGCCGAACGGATAGTAGGTCGAAAGCCCTGTTGAGCCATCCTTGTCCTCGCCGTAGATATTATACACTACCGCCTTTTCAAGCGCCGACATAACCTTGTCCGCCTTGTCGCCCGATACCGTAGCCGCTATCATAGAGCCGAGATCCACCATGTTGGTATATCCCTCTGTATCGTTGTTACTGCCGTATGCTCTTACGTTATAGATGCTTCTTACCGCATTCGCAAGCAGTGCAGGGTCAGAAGAAATATCGTTCATTTCCTCGGCGGCGTCATTCACTGCCTTTACAAGTTCGTCTATTCGGCTGAGATCCGTTATCGAAAGCGTAGCCTCGCCGCCTGCGCCGATAGCCTCGCACGATGCCATAAAGCTGTCAGCGACCGTCTTTCCGAGTTCGGCTGTATCCGCTGTAGGATTACTTTCCATAAATCCTGCTATCTCGGTATAATCCCAGCCGTAGCCCGGCTCCGTTTCCTCAGATGCAAACATATAGTCTGCGTGCGGAACAAGCATATTCGCTGTTTCGACCGTTGCCATAAGGCAAGCGTCAAAGCCGATGAACGCAAACTTATCCGTCATCTTATCGTATATCGATGTAAGCGCAGTGTCTATCTCCTCAAGCGACAGCGAATCGTTCTCGTTAAGCTCGTCAAAGCACACGCCGCTTATACTTCCTCCGCCGTGGTTCCAGAAGATAAGCCCCATTTTAGCCGCCGCATAGTTTTCTATACCCCAGCCGAGAAAATCGACAAGCACGTCCTCCTTGCCCATATTGACAGATTCTTTTTCTTCGATAAGGCTTATTTCTCCGCCCGTTACAACATAACGCTGTGTCTTTTCGGCAGAGATGCCGTATGTATCCGCCCACGCTCCCGCACCGCCCGTCTGAATGACGAACTTCACGTTCTCGCTTTTTGACCCTGCGATCATTTCCTCAATGTCGCCGCTCGCAAGCCCGTTCTCGCTTTCAAGGTCGCTTCCGCACATATACACGAATACCGTCTGCGTGCCGTCCTCGCCCATAGGCTTTTCGGCTTCACGCTGTTTTCTCGTAATGCTTATCCCGTCCGAGCCGCTGAACGTCAGCTTTGACGCACGACTGCCCGTAACACTTCCCTCATATTTATTATCACTGCCTTCGCTGCTTTCCGAATTGCCGCCGTCACTCGTCTGCCTGTTGTCGCTTGCCGTGCTGTCGGAAATCTCCTCCTCATCGTCAAGACAACCGCTCGATAGCACAGCCGTTGCAAGTACCGATACCGCAAGCAGTGCCCGTAATATCTTTTCGCTTGTTTTTCTCATAAGCTCTCCTTTTCTCTTAGCCGTAATTATAACCATATTCTCACATATTAATTATAATCGTTTTTCACTGCAATTGCAATAAAAAGGCACAAAAGGCATTTATTCGGCTGAAAACGGTAATCCCACTTTATTCGATTAGCTCTGAGATTCTTTCCTCAAGATTTGAGTAATCGATTTCATAGCCGATTTCTAAGTCCTCTATTATAGTTTCAATAGGATCGTCAAGCAAGTCATACAGGATTTGAAAGCCCGGGCAATTCTGTGCGAGGCGTTCGATCTTTTCTCTGAAGATTGCAAAAATCTTTTCCTTAATACGCTCTACGAAATCTGGCTCCGAAAACAGCTCAGTTTTTACCGATTCCACCGTCATCTCGTCCCCTCTTTTTTCCATTTCGTAAATTACATAGGTCACCTCCTCTTGCGGGACGAGTACGATACACTTGCTGGAAAGATTATCACCTTTTTCCATGACCCCTTCTGTCCCTACAACAAGAGCGATATATAGACCCATTTCGCCGTGTTTTCTATTTTTTGCAGGAAAGCGGTCATAGCCTTCGACGTGCTTGGCAAATTCCGGGGAATGGTTATCTGCAATAAAATTTAAAATATGGGAATATAATTTCTCAAAATATTGCTCATATACAGTTTTTAGCATAGCATACGGAGACTCTGCTAACTCTAATAATAATTCGGCTAAAAAAGATTCATAATATGTTGATTTCTCTTTTTCGTTCATGTTTTTTTCCTTTCTGAATAACTTAATGCTTATTTTCGTTTGTGCGCACAAGATATTCTATCATATATTTCCACGTTTGTCAAGCACTCTGCGCTTGACTATTCACAAGCAGAGCATTTGAATTTTGTTACATAACCCCCACTAACCCAATTTCCCCAAAAAAATTTTCAAAAACCTCTTGACAAACGCCGAAGTATCGGTTATAATAAAATCAACAAATCAGTAAACGTTACTGATTTCCCTAAAAACAATAAGAAAATAATGATTTTATCACTATGAAAGGATAGGTAATTTACTATGAAAAAGTGGGTATGTCCGGTATGCGGTTACGTTCATGAGGGAGATACACCTCCCGAGTTCTGCCCCCAGTGCAAGGTTCCCGGCAGCAAATTCATAGAGCTTAAGGAAAGCGAAAAGCTTGTATTTGCAGACGAGCACAAGGTAGGCATTGCAAAGGCAGTTGAGGATGAAGAGATCATCGCAGGTTTAAAGGCTAACTTTGAGGGCGAATGCACAGAGGTAGGTATGTATCTTGCTATGGCAAGAGCCGCTCACAGAGAAGGTTACCCCGAGGTAGGTCTTTACTACGAAAAGGCAGCTTGGGAAGAGGCTGAACACGCTGCAAAGTTTGCAGAGCTTTTAGGCGATGTTGTAAGTGCATCGACTAAGGAAAACCTTGAAAAGAGAGTTGCCGCAGAGCACGGCGCTACACAGGGCAAGCTCGACCTTGCAAAGAGAGCAAAGCAGTTGAATCTTGACGCTATCCACGACACAGTTCACGAGATGGCTAAGGACGAAGCCCGTCACGGCAAGGCTTTTGAGGGTCTGCTGAACAGATACTTCAAGTAAGCGGCGGCTGTGAGCCGCACCAAATTCGCCGTTCCGGCTGTTTCAGTTCGGCTAAGGTTACGTTACCGGCGGATATTAACGTTATAATTATGCAAATCGAGCCGTAAGCACTCTAGCTTACGGCTCAGTTTGTTCTTATAGTAAAAACGCATCTGATACACAAAAAAGAACACCGGTCGCCCGGTGTTCTCTTTTTTTACTGTCAGCTTATTTGGCTGTCTTCACATTTGCATAAGTATAAGTGCTTGTATTTGCACCCTTATAAGACGCAATCCTTACCTTATACACGCTTCCGGCCCTGAGTCCGCCAATAGTGACAGTAGCATTCGTACTGCCCTTTAACGTCTTTTTGACCCACTTGCCGCCTTTGTAAATTTCAACCTTATATCCGTCTGCACTGGCGTTTTTACCCCACTTAACGGTTATCGAGTTGCTTTTTGCCGATACAACCTTGATATTGGTTACCGGTGAAAGCACTGCAGTAACCGTAGTATAGCTGTAATCGCCGTACAGATTGTCCTTATACGCTCTTACCCTTACTTTACATGTGCTGTAAGGTGTAAGTCCGCCAAGCACAGCCATTGCTGTCTTATTATCGGTTATGGTCTTTTCGACCCACCTACCGCCGATATAATATCCTACGTTATATCCGTCAGCGTTTGTATCCGCATTCCATATAACTACTGCCTTTGAGTCAACTGCGCTCTTTACCTTAAGACCGCTGACCTTTGTCGGAGCGGTAGTGATATAAATATCGTCGAATGCACTCTCAAGCTCACCCTTATAAGCCTTTATTCTGACCTTGTAGGTTTTGTAGCCCTTAAGTGAGCCTATTGTAACGGTAGTTTTTTTATTGCCGGTCAGCGTCTTTTCATTCCACTTACCGTCTGCATAGTACTGAGCGGTATAACCGTCCGCACTTTCGTTCTTATCCCATGTAAGCGTAAACGAAGAAGATGTGACTTTCTGCGTAATACCCGTAACTTTTGACGGGAGCGTATCGATATAGCCATATGTATACGGACTGTAAAGGTCGCCCTTATATGCGCTTACCCTTACTTTATATCGTGTTCCTGCACAAAGTCCGTCTATAACCGCCGATATATTATTGTTGCCGGTAACAGTCTTTACGGACCACTGATTATTAATGTACCACTCTACCTTGTAGCCGTCCGCTCTGGCGTTTCTGCTCCAGCTTATTCTTACCGTTTCATCGGTAGCCTTCACCGTATTTATATTCCATACGGGAGAAGGAACAGTATCAACATAGAAACATCTGAACTTGGCGGTGAAGCTTCCTGCATAAGCCGCTATCCTTACCTTATATTTAAGGCCTGCAGAAAGACCGCTCAGCTTTGCCGCTACTCTGTCGCCGTCCGTGCTGAAGCCTATCTGCTTCCACTGATTGCCGACATAGCATTCGACATAATATCCGTCAACGCCGCTTATATTCTTCCAGCTTATATCGACTTCATTGTATGTCGTCTTTTCAACCGCTATTTCTTCCACATCGGGAATAGGCTTTACGGGAACACGGTTTCCGATATATGAATCCTTACATCTTGTGCATTCAAATACGCTGTAGCCTTCGTTGCGATAGTCAGGCTCAACTATTTTGATTACAACATAGTTGTGACCGAGAGGTTCGCCATACTCCGCACCGCATAGTTCACACTTTGCCTTTTCGGTGCAGGTAGCCTCTCCTCCGGAATGCTCACATTCGGTTATCGTAGCCGTTACAACGTCCGACTTCATCGAAACTCCCGCCGTTGTAGCATTGCTGTAGGTAAGACGGCAGTAGTACCTGCCCGTTGTGAGATTTTCGAGCGACAGCTTTCTGTCTGTAGCGCCCTCTATCACTGTTTCGTAGCCGTTTTCATCAATGCCGATCCACTGATAAGCAACTTTTGCGTCGACCTCGCCTGAATACCACGGCACTGCACTTATTTGAAGTGACGGTATACCGTCGGGATAATAACCGTTGGTGTAATATACAGTATCAATCGGCTTGATTATCTGCATCGGGCACACCCGTACCGTAAGTCCATTTGTCGATGATGCCGTTGCCTTATTAAGACTGTATATATCTATCCACTCTTTTGTTCCTCTGTCCTGTACCCAGAAGCCGGGATCGATATAATCGGCTATCACCTTATCACTGACCGTAGTTACGATTTCGGCAAACCCACCTGACGAAATGGATACATTACCGCCGTTTATAGTAAGGCAATTTATATTGTTTGCGGCCATTGTAACATTTCCGCCGTTTATGGTCACATTGCTGCCTGTTGCAAGCCCGTCAAATGTGACATCACCGCCCCTCACTATGAATGCGTCTTGATTCTCAAACGCTGTCACCGCACAACGTCCCGTAACCGTCAGCTTTGCCTTGCCGTTTATGATGATCGGACGTGAGAACGCTGTACGAACTGCGTACTTGAGCGTGAAGTTACCTTCGGTTATGACTAACTGACCGCCATATCCGTTCTTGTTATAAAGCGGATATAAGGTACAGCCCTCGTTTTCGCTCTTCTGAGCGTCTTTCGCAGCCTCGTCAAGATCGTTATAATACCTGACATCGTCGCCCTTTGTTATCTTTGCATTGAACTTGCTCTCGCATATCTCGCAATATGTCGGCTCGGTAATATTACCTGCGGTTTCCTTGTCCGCTGTAGGATCGACCACCTGAGAATGATCACAATCAACAAGGTCTATACTTACAGTGTTCGACTTTATTTCATAGCCGTCATCGGTAATAACTACGAAGTATATCTTGGCAGCAACGCTGTTGCCCGCCTTATCAATTATTTCGTCTGCCGACAATTTAGCGTCCTTTACAAGTGCGCTTAAGCTGCTATAAATTATATCTCCGCTTACATAGGAGTTTATACCGTATCTCTTACTTACATACGAGTCGTTCAGGTTCGAGCCGTTAGCAAGAGACAGGTTGAACTTCAGCGTGGGATTTGCGTTGCTGTTGCGATACAGCTTGTTTATTTCTGTGCTAAGCGTTGCTTGTACTATCGGTGCCTTAGCAACGGTAACACCGCTTGCTTCCGACACCTCACGTTCTTTAAGCGTCAGCCATGCACCGCCCTCTGTTTTCTTATACGCATAGCCGTTGCCGAGAATATCTGTTATCTTGCCATCTTTTACCGTAATGTTATCATATTGTCCGCCGCTGAGCTTAACATCTCCGCCGTTTACGGTGAGATATGCGATTCTTGTGGCTTCTTCGGCAGTCAACCTGGAGCCCGGCTCGGCAATTACAGCGAAAATATTGGCGTTGCCTCTAAGTGTCAGCTTACCGCCATCGGCGACCTTTACTGTATTATACAAGATGGCGTTATCGCCATTTGCAATAAGTGTAACATCACCTGTAACAGGGAGGTAGTCTGTATCATAAGCGGAAGACATCAGCATTGTTATTGTTGCACTTGCAACGCTGTTTGCCTTGGCAAACGCCTTTCCCAGATCTTCCTTAACAAAATATTCTGTCTTTTCCGCTCCGTTCTCGGTATAGCTTATGCTTGCAGCGATCAATGAATTGCAGTATATGCAACGGTTATCTCTGCCCACACCGTCCGGGTGGTCGCATCTTATTATTCTTACGTTATCGAAGTTTGACGAAGCGTTTGCTTTCAGATCGCTGTACAGCTGAGAATCGACACGGCTGCCGCTCGCTAAAATTTGATAAAGATAAATTTCACTTGAGCAGTCTATATTAGCGATATTAGCATTCGTGATACTTGCCAGCTGTTTAAGCAGAACACCGTCTTCTAAAATCAGCGTGTCAATTTTCAGCGTTTCAACATAGGAGGAGAAATATGTGGCATTTAATTTCACATTCTGGCAAACTACGCTGACCTCTCCCGAGAAAGTAACAGTGCCGCCGTCCATGCTAAATCCATTTTCAACCCCAAAAGTACACTTACTGTCACTGCGTATAGTGATTTGGGTTCCGGATCCGTTAAAGCTATTGAAATAGACACCAAAGCCGTTCATATCGACAGTAAGTTTTCCGCCGTTTACGTTAATGTCAGTATTTCTATCGAAGAAATCTCTGAGCATTTTCAGCGTACAGCCCTTGTTTTCGTTCTTTGCCGCAAACTCAAACGCTTCCGTAAGTTTTGTAAAGTATTTTACCGTTGTTCCGGTCTCACTCTTTACAGTGACTGCAACATACATCTTTGCATTGCACTCGTTGCATACACCTTCCGCATTGATCTCACTGTGTGCACACTGATAACCGCAGCCGCACCTTCCTGTTTCGTCATACTCATGCTTGCTGTGGTCGATTACCGTAAGTGACATATCGCTTTCCGAAACCTTGCTTGCGTCAAACAGCTTTCCGTCGCTTGTCGTAAACGCCTTGTTCTCGCCGAGCAGATCTTTCAGTGCCTTGCCCTCTGCGCTTACATCTATGCTGCTGAATGTACCGCTGTTTATAGTGACCGTACCTCCGCTGACGCTCAGCTTATTATAAGTACCGCCGTTTATAACAGTCTTGCCGCCGCTTACGCTGATACTGTCATCATTGATAGTTATGTCATCAAACGTTACCGTGCCGCCCGTTACAGCTATGAGATATCCCACCGAGCTTCCCGGATACTTCGATAATGTACAGCCGTCATCTCCCGTGATCTTGACATTTCCGCCGCTTACTTTGATCACAGCAGATGCACTTCCCGTTTTCTTGAATAAAACGGTAAAGCTGCCCTGTGTGATCTCACAGTCTCTGTTCACACCTCTGTATAATTCTAATGTACAGCCGTTGTTCTCCTCAAGCTGTGCCGCTTCAAATGCTTCGGGCACATTGTCGGTATAGCATGCCTTGTCGCCGTTTGTTTTAACAAGTATCGCATTTATGCTGGCATCACATAACGAACAACGATAGTAATCATACTCGTCTGTCGTTAATGCGTCATACGGATGCGTACAGGTCGCCATTTCAAACTCGACATCATTCGTCACATACTCATATCCGTTCAGCTTGATAACAAGATGTGCCTTTACAGTGCCGTCAGTATCGGAAATTTCATCTGCATTTGCAAACGTATATGAATTTCCGACGAAGTCGAGCTCTCTTATTAAGGTATCGCCTACATATAAACCGACTGTGACCTTATTGGCATCGCTTATCGTGTATCCGTCGCTTGTATTAACATTGAAGTTAAATAAGATCTGCCGTGCACCTCCGCCGTTGCGGTACAGTACAGTCTTATCTACTGTCGCCGTTGCGCTCTTTATCGGCGCTTCCTTTACTTCTACATTAGTTATATCCTGCTTTTCACGCTCTGCAATAGTAGACCAGATGCCGGAATCGATAATACTCCTATAGGCATAGCCGTCCGCAAGAAGCTGTCTTACGTTTCTGCCTTCGCCTGAAACCTGTAAGCTGTAGAATTGACCGCCTTTAATTACAGCGTTACCGCCGTCTTTAATTATGAAGTCAGAGAAAGTACCACCGTTGATTTCCGCATTGCTGCCGTTGCGAACGGCAACACGTTTTATTAAGCCACTGCCGTTAACGGTCAGCTTACCGCTCGTTACTTCTATGGAATACCATACATCAGTACCGGGTTGTGAGAGCCTTTTACCGTTAAGTTCAAGCGTAACATTGCCTGTAACAGCTATCGTATCTGTAATATCGTCCGTGATGTTCTTCTGCAGCGTTACAGTAGCCGTACCTACCTCATTAGCCTTGTCAAAAGCGTCATAAATATCGCTGAACAGATCTGTCATTTCGCTTCCGTTTGCCGTATAGCTTACAGTTGCAACAATTTCCTCATTGCAGTAAGGACAGGGATTTCCGTCAAGCACATAACTGCCGTTTCCGTCCTTATGAACGCACTTATCAACAAAAATTCTATCGGTTTTGGTCATGGTCTGAATAGCTTCGTATGTGTAAACAGTAATGCCATTCATACTATTGCCGAAAACTACGCTTCCACTCGCAATTGCCATACCTAAAGTATAACCGCTGTCTGTTTTGCAAGTGGTGCTGCCGAACTCGCCGGTTACGATAGAGATGCTACCGGACCCGTTGATATTCACGCTTAAAGAATCGGCTGTAACATAATTGATGACCGTGTCTCCGCCGTTAGCTTTCAGTGCATCAATATTTGCACCGTTTACAACAGTCTTTCCGCCATTTATTGACAGTTCTTTAATATAACTCTCGGCACTGTTTACTGCAAGCGCACCGCTTGATATTGTTACACTTCCCAGCTTGATTTTACCGTCAATTGTAACCTCAGCGTCAGTTCCGTTAACTGTGATTCCGCTTGGCAGATTTTGATTGCTCACGTCCTGTACTGCCGAAGAAGTGAAAGTCACGTCACCGCCGTTGACAGTGAACTGATAATATGCCTCTTTACCGTTAAAGTCAACAGTAAACTTACCGCCCGTCACGGTAATGGACGCAGGTACTCTTTCCGAAATCAGCTTTACAGTGCTGCCTTCGTTCTCCTGCGCCAGCTTTATGGCACTCTCTATATCCGCATAGCCTAACGACTTGCCGTCAGCATCTACTACCTCGGCTTCTATCAATGCATCACATATACCGCAGATTACAAAACCGTCGTTTTCGTATGAAAAGCTATCCTTCGGGTGTGAGCAGGTCGCAAGTGTAAGCTTAAGCACATTCGACTTATATTCGTATCCGTTGCACTTAAGTACAATGTAATATTCAACCTCGCCGTCTTTAGCCGCAAGCTTACCGATTTCATAACAGTGTACCATATATTTATTGTACAAATTATAATCTTTAATGCGATTATTGCCGTTTACAAAATCCGAATAGGTTGCACCCCTTGAACCGACCGCCAATTCGTATGTAATATCGACGTATAAATATTTCTCTCCGTTACGGTATATAACAGGCGCTTCTTCGCCTACCCACGCAATACTTGCGCTCTTTATCGGCGCTTCTTCTACACTCAACGGTTTATCGTTGTTATTCAAACTGCTATAAACGCTCTCTGCACGTTCTGCAATTGAAAGCCATTCACCGCCTTCAACTTTATAAGCGTAACCGTCAGCCAGAACAGATTCAAGATTGCCGTTAAATATCTCGATGTCGTTGAATTTACCGCCGCTGAGTTTTACGTTACCGCGAACGGACAGACCTCGTATAGTGCCGCCGCCTATTTCTGCGTTGCCTCCTTTTTTAACTGACACAGAATTGAAGTATCCACCGCCGTTAATGACTAATTTTGAGTTTTCATTAACGTAAATAGGTGTATCCATATCGCCATCGCCGTTTACAGTAAGCGTGCCACCGTCAGATACCGATATACGCGCTATGCCATAACGACCACCCAGTGTTTTACCGTTCAGTTCAAGCGTTACATTGCCCATAACGGTAATCTCCTGTGTACGTTCGCTGTCTGTAATATCCTTATACAGCGTTACTGTAGCCGTACCTATCTCATTAGCCTTGTCAAAAGCGTCGCATATATCGCTGAACAGTTCTGTCTTTTCGCCGCCGTCAGCTGTATAGCTTACGCTTGCGGCAAACTCAGAGTTACAGTATTTGCATATACCGCCCTCATTAAAGGCATAACTGCCGTCCTCATTCTTATGCTCGCACTTGGTAAACAGATAATAGCTTACAGTATTGTTTTCGGAGTCAAAATTATTTTTTTCGGCTATATCGCTGTATAATAAAGCCTTTGCTGTTTTCTCAGCAGTCGGATCTGTCGGATTGTCGTAGCTTATCACACGCACACCGCTTGCGATTACGTCCTTTAATTTAAACTGTCCGAGATTGATATTGCTGTAAGTACCTCCGCCTATAGTAAGCTTTGCGTCAGTTGCGTCTTCGCTTACAAATAAATTATCAGCACCCGCATAATTGTCAACATTGACGCCTTCGCTGACAGTTACGGTACCGCCTGATATAGCAATACTATCAAATCCGGTGCTTGAGCCCTCAGGTAATGTAAGAGATCCGCTCTTCACATTAACCTTGCATCTGATGAACATATAACCTTCAGCAATAACATCTGCACCGTCAATAGTTATTTTCCCTGCGTAAGGACCGAGGACATAATTATTATTCGTTGTGGCAGTGGCAATCGTAAACTGACCGTTTGACAGCGTAACCCCACTATTGATCTTACCGCTTGTTACAAGAGTGAAAACACAGCCCTTGTTTTCAGCCTTATCGGCATATAATAAGCCTTCTTCAATGCTGTCAAAATATTCGTTAGTAGTACCGTCGGCTGATGTCACCTTTGCATAAAGCACAGCACCGCAGTCACACTTGGTATTTGTTTCGTCGTATGTATGAGTATGCGCTACAACTGTGACATTTCTAATTCCTTTGCTGAGTGTCACCGCACTGCCGTCAACTATACTTTCGGGGAGATGTGTGACACTGTTTAAGGTCGCAAATGCATAGCCCTTTGCAAGCAGAGTGTTTACGGGTGTGCTGTTGCTTTTCCCGCTGCCGATGGTGCTGTACCTTCCGCCGTATATAGCTACGCCGCTTGCGTTTGAAATGTAAACATTTCCAAATACGCCGCCGTATATTTCGACACGCTTAGCACTGATAATGGTTATAGCTTGTACATCTGCGGCTGAACTGCTGCCGTCCGCCGTGCCGTTTATAAACGTACCGCCTTTTACAAATAAAGGTGCGTTTACGCATCCGCTGTTGGTGCTTTTCCTGCTGTCCTTAAGGCACAGAATACCACCGCTGTTTACAACGATATATTTATCTTCGCCGAGTAAATATCCGTTCACATCGACAGTAACCTTTGTATTGCCGATTTCTACGTTCTGTGTAATCTCACAGTTCTTATACAATGTCAGCGTACAACCGTTGTTTTCCGCCGATAATGCCGCAGTAAAAGCGTCGTCTATATTATCAAAATACTTCGCTGTTCCCACGCCCGAAATGCCCGCAGTAAGCTGATACTCGCAGACAGAGCATACACCCGTTTTGCTGTCAACATCCGTATGACCGCACCGCTTACCGCAAATCGTACACTTACCCGTTGTGCTGTCGTAACTGTGACCTTCATGTGGTATTACAATAACAGGTGTTGCAAAACCGTCTTTCAACAGTGTTTTTGAGCCGTCTATCGGCTCAGGATTGGGAGACTTCATAAACATACGGTTCTCAGCCAACAAAGTCAGTATTTCTGCGTTTGCTCTGTCCCCGCCGCCGTTATAGCATATTGTTTTGAAAGCTCCGCCGTGAAGAATTACGTCACTGCCTGCATCGTTTATATTGAGTGTTATAGAAAATGTACTATAGCAGTCAAATGTACCTGCACCTACCGACACAGTTCCCATAGCGCCGCATTTTTCGTCAAATGTCAGCTTACCGCCGGCCGCTACATTGAAATCGCCATAAATACGATTATTTTTTCCCGATCCCGTAACGGTTATATCTCCCGAAACAGTTAACGTACCTACATTGGCTTTCTCAGCGATCCACAGCATGAACTTACCGCTGAGTGTTGTATAGCTGCCTGTATAATTCTTGTATACTCTTAATGTACAGCCGGTGTTTGCGTCACTGTCAGCCGCTTCAAAAGCCGCTTCCATCTCAGTTTCCTTATAAACAGAAGCTGCAGCCCCGTCCTTTACGATAACAGCCGCATACTGATATTCACACTCTGTACACTTGCCCGTGTCAATGTCAACATCGCTGTGAGTGCAAATATATCCACAGCCGCACTTGCCGTCAACATAGGTATGGCTGTGGTCTTTGATTGTCAGATCACTGCCTGCCTGAACACTTGCGTTGAAAAGATTTCCGTTAGCGTCAAAGAAAGCCTTACCCTCGCCGAGCATATCGTATAATGTTCTATCGCCTTTGATTGTAAGATCGACATACTTACCGGCATTCAGTATAACTGTACCGTAATCATTTATATTGATCGCACTGTCGAAATATATATCACCGTCTACGATAAGTGTACCGCCGGGAGCATCGACTGTCGGACTTACCGAACCGGAGCATGTAACCTGTTCGCTGCCGCTGTTTTTAAACGTAACCTTTCCTCCACTCCAGGGGGTAACACCCCTGACAGTGAAATCGTGTCCGTTTAAGTCAATTGTGATCACTCCGTCTATATCATGCTGCTCAAGTTTATAATAATCCTTAAACAGCTTTACTGTACCGCTTTTACCGGATTCATTGAGTAAAGAGTGAAGCTCATCGGTATCTACATACTTTGAGATTCCGTTTGCATCTGTATAGATTGCGACAGACACAACCGCACCGCAGATCGAACAGATGCCGGTGTCCGTGTTTATATCACCGCCATGCTCGCAGGGCTTTCCGCACTCCTCGCACTTGCCTGTTCCACTGCTGTATTTGTGGTCAGCGTCAGTATGCTCAACAACAGTAAGCGCAACGGAATAACCCATACTTCCATATTCTTTATAAAGATCAAGATAATTGCCGTTATCTTCACGTCGCAGTGCCTGCCGGGTAACATCAAGAAGATTGCCTAATTTCAGAACTCCGGAATTGTTTTGGCTATGATATGACAGCCCACCTAACTTCATTCCCGTAGCGAGCTTTACAGATGTCGTTGTAGTTCCGTCATCAGCCACTGATGCTATCACAGTCAACTGCTCTGTAGTTACTTTTGCGCCCTCGCTTACAGTAAGCTGTGCACCTGCCTCAACAAAAATTGTATTAAATCCTGCATTTGCAGCGCTGTCAATTACGAAAGATCCGCCTTTGCAAACATACACCTGCGTAACATAACTGCCCTCTGTGCCGGTTAATGTAAGCGTGACGTCTTTGTTGACCTCAAGCTTGATATTGTTCAGCTTGTGACCGTTAAGGTCGATCATAACATTGTGTTTTACATCTATAGTATCTAAAGTTGCAGTTGCCGATGCATCGCCGATATCCTGATAGATCTTAACATAGTTTCCGGTATCGGCAGTAATGCTGTTAAGGCAGTCTGCGAGCGTGTCATAGCCTGTCGGCGCATTGCCGTCTGTGCTGATTGTAGCAACAAACTGATGCTCACACTCGTTACACTTACCCGTGTTAATGTCAATATTGCTGTGATCACATAACGCTCCGCAGTTTGTGCATTTACCGTCGGAATAACCGTTTTCATGTGCACATTCTTTATATGTAAATGTAAATTTTTCTGTAACAGTTTCTGTGCTGTCACCGTCTGAATAGGTTATATCACAATACAGAACATAATTTCCGGCAGGAATATTATCCGCAAGCTTGAATTCGCCGTTGCTTCCGGATACTGCCGCACCGAGCTCATCTGCACTGTATGCACTGTTCGTACTGTACCAGTTATAGCTTATGCTTTCACTGTCAACCGTATAGGTGCTTACAAGCTTGTAATTGTCCTTCTCTTCCTGCGAAGTGTTTGTATAGAAAACCGTTCTGTTTGTGTTGTCACCCTGTGTAACCTTGTTGAAACGGTTTGCATTCGACTTTACCTGAACGGTATTGGATACAATATCTCCGCACTTTATTGTAAGAGTATTATCAGTGTCGTATGTAACCGAAAACTCGGTATCGCAGACCATGCACACCCAGCCGTAATCGGTCTTGATTATGCTTGCTGATAAATCGGGTTCATCGCCGCCGAAATAGCCTCTTGCGTCTGCAAACTCTTCATCGCTCATATTCTTCAGAGTAATATCAAAGTAAACCGTACCCTTGAGCTTGGTATCAGTCATGCCTTCAATTATTTCATACTCTTCCGTCTTGAATATTCCTGTCTGCTTTCCGAGTATTATACGGGGAGAAGTATCAGGCTTTATAACTACCGTCTTAGCGTCTGCTCCGTCAATATAATAATAGCCGTCGGGGAGCTCGACCTCGCCTGTCACAGCACTTTCCGAAGCCTTGAACTCGGTCGAGCCCTTCACCGTAAATCTGTTCTCGTCTATTGTCGGTACAGTTAGACCGATAGCGTATGAACCGCCCGTAGTATATACCGAGCCTGTACCGCTCATTATAAGGTTTACTTTGTAAATGCCATACTTAGCACCATAAGCAGTGACCTTACCGCCGCTTATTTCGGCATCCATTCCGTCGCCGTTGTTTCCGCTGTAGTATATTCCGACTCTTGCTGCATTGCCTTCAGGCACAGTAATACTGCCGTTTTCGCTGACGGAAATTTTGTCACCGAAATTACTGGTAAGCAATATTGCACTGTTTAACGTAGATTCATTAGCACAACCTACTGCAGTAAGACTGCCGTTGCCGTCAACAGTAATGCCGCCGCTGACATTGACAGCCACACCCTCAAAAGATGCAGTTGTCGCATTTGCGTTCAGCACACCGTCATTATGTATTTCAAGCGAATTTGTCTTTACAGTACCTGTTGCGTTTACTGTACCGCCGTTCAGGATTATTGATCCGCCGAGAGAGCGTGCCATACTGTCTGTAGAGCGGTTCTCTGCATTCAGCACACCGTCGCCGCTGATCGTCATTGTGCCGTCACAATTGACCTCTTTATTATTTACGGCACTGAGAACGTATGTATCGCTTTCGAGGGTATCGGTCTGTACGATAGTGTTTTCACCATTCAGCACTATTTTCGTACCGTCAGGGACTGTTACGACGCTCATCATATTCTCTTCTGTTGTCGCCTGAATGTTCACTCCGTCAAGCGTCAGCGTCTTTGTGTCATAATCCCAGCTCCAGCCGACACCGTTTTCGTCCGCCGTCTTTTCTCTGAAATCAAGCGGTGTCGTGATGACATTGCTCTCGCCGTCATGCGTATGTGCCTCGCCCTCGGCAAATGCCGATAACGGTACAGCCGTCTACGTCATTGCCGCAGACAGCACCGCACTTATGAGCCGTACAAATTTTTTCTTCATGTTTTTCCTCCTGTAGATTTACCCGTGCTTATGCCATACATCTGCACTTATGCAGTGCCTCCTTCAGCTTTTCAAGCGGTATCGGCTTCTTGTAGAAATAGGTACAGCCAAGCCTGTATGACTGCGCCCCGAATCCCTCATCGTCCGACAGCCATATTACAGGCGTATCCCTGTCGGCATTCTTTGCCGCAATAACGCCATCCATACCGTCCGCTCCGTCGGCAAGCACGATTATAAGGTCAGCCGTCTTACACTCCTTCGCAAAACTCTCATACCTCTGACATACCCTGTAGGAAATTCTTCGATATGCCGCCGTTGCGATTTGTGTTATTTTTGCTTTCAGTATCTCCGCCTCGTTTGCTGTATCGTAAACGCAGATGAGCATACTTCTCCCCCTTATAATTTTATAATTATATCATAACTCATTCGCTTTTAATTTTCAACTTTTTGGCACGAACGGTTGTTATAACGGCACGAACGGTCATAAATGCGGCACATAATACAAAAAACCGGCGCCCTACAGCCACCGGTCAAGTGAAATATATCGCCAAGCACTATCCCTTCGCCCTGCACCACATTCTTGGCTCCCTTGAGTAAAGGGAGCTGGATTGCGACAAGGCTACTTCTTATCATAAATTGCCTTGCTCAGCGATTCAAGTATATTTAATATCCTCTCAACCTTATCTGTCGCAAGACTGAGGGATTGCCACACCCCTCGCCCCACCCCAACCCTCCCAATCCCGCACTATCCCTTGCTCCGCACCATATCCTTGCCTCCCTTGTCAAAGGTGAGCTTCTGTTGCTGAGCTTCGCTCAGCCAACTATTGAGGATTCTTCGCACCAACACCGCCGAAAACACTTTGCGTACTGACAAGGCGTTAATAATTTCGTGAGTGTATCTGTGCAACTGCACTGACATTTACCTTTCAAAAAAACGCCACTAACCTGAGATATATGTACTAATATGCTGACGTGTAGCATTAAGCGTCCCTGCATTAACAGGATATACAATGTTCCGGTGGTTATTCGAGTTTATCCAACACCCCGACGGGGTGGGGGTGTGAGTAAGGAAAGAGGGA
>UMBM01028010.1_pt1 | contig 21556 bp, 17 predicted proteins | sample 1963971 | NCBI WGS metagenome assembly UMBM01 (sample SAMEA4835942, study PRJEB28245) | human gut metagenome | biome: gut microbiome; material: fecal sample | place: Denmark | collected 2008 | reverse complement strand
ATTTAGCCACAGCCTATCAGCCTGTGCACGTCAACTATTGAAAGCGCCGTATACCGAACGGTACGTACGGTGCTGTGAGAGGACGGCGGTTAGTCACCGCCTCCTACTCGATTCATGGGCATAATTTCTACAGTATCTAAGCCACTTCGCTATTCGCGCCTCGGGAGAGTGCGTGTGCACCCCGGTGCCCGGGGCTTACGCCCTTACGTTGTGGCGTGATAATGAGTGCTACGGTAACACCTCGGGGCTCGGTGTTACCGGGATTGTGTTTGATGGTTACTGTTCACACCTAACAGTGTGACCAGCAGCGCTTGATGTACGAATATGAGTACACTTGCGGATTTTGCTTGATTTATTGGGGAGTGCGTATTATATTAAATATAATGACTATTCAGAACCACTGAGAACAAAAAAAGCTGATGCGTCATGCTTGCATGTAAGCAGCAGGTTTTCTTGTTCTCAAGGGGCTCGAATAGAGCCACCCCCACACATATGAGTAAAATTAGCTGCGTAGCAGCGGGAAAGCACGAGCATCGTGCGTTTTTGCGAATGTGCGTGGTTTGGTTCTGAATAGTTACATTATTCCTAGATTTATTTATAAAAACACAACAGGGGAGCTGGTGTTTAGCCGGCTGAGAGTAGACTGGTAGTGTCTTGACCCATAACCTGATTTGGATAATGCCAACGTAGGATAATATCGCACGATTTTTAGGCGGATATACTCATTGGCGGTATATCCGCTTTTGAATGTGTGGGTGATTATGAATAGTTGTAAAGAGATACAGATTAATAATTTTATAGAAAAGCTTAAGTCACGCAGTCCTTTGATTCACAACATCACAAATATGGTTACTATCAATGATGTGGCCAATATTGAGCTGGCATGTGGGGCCAGGCCTATTATGGCTATGGCACCGCAGGAGATGGATGAGGTCACGGGTATCTGCGATGGGCTGAACCTGAATATAGGCACTCCTTCTGAGGAGCGTTTTGAGGCGATGCGCATTGCTGCGAGGATGGCAGCGAAAAAGAATATTCCTATTGTGCTTGATCTGGTTGGTGTGGGCGTGAGCCACTTCAGGATGGATTTTGTGTTGAGCCTGCTTGACGAGGTGCATGTGGATGTGATTAAGGGCAATTTGTCTGAGGTCAAGGCTGTTATGGAGCATGGCAGGTGCGATGGCGGCGTGGAAGTGACCGATACGGCAGATGCGTCTGATGCAAAGGCGCTTGCGTGCAGGGCGGCCCTGCAATATGGCTGTATCTGTGTGATTACAGGTGAGACCGATTATGTGGCAGAATTATGTGATGAAGCTGATTGCTATGACAATAATCAAAGAAGTCTGATGAGTACTGATGCGATGGATACCGGTGTGATGGATAATTGTGTAGTGAATGCTGTTGCGTTGGATGCTGACGGATACACGCATAATTACAGGGTAGGAAGCATCACAGGCGGCCATCCTATGATGAAGAGGGTGACAGGCACCGGATGTATGCTTTCAGGGCTCATTTGTGCGTTTGTTGCGGCTGATTGCGATGATAAATACGGTGCAGTCACGGCAGCACTTAGCTGCATGAAGAGTGCAGGCGGGCTTGCTGCCTCTGATATGGCAGAGCACGGCAGAGAGACTAACAGCTGTTATTTCATTAAGCCCGGAAATGCTGCATACCGGGACAGGCTGATTGATGCAGTATATCATATATGCGATGGTGATTATGAACTGATGTGAATATCGCTGTATGACAGACAATTGGTATGCAGGTCATGAGTCTTATATTTGGAAAACAACAGGATAAGAGGTAAAAGGTATATATGAACAAAACTGATTTAAAGCTCTACGCTATAACAGACAGGCAGTGGCTGCACAAAGCGAGGCTTTCTGAGCATGTGAAGCTTGCAATAGAGGGCGGTGCCACTATGATTCAGATCCGCGACAAGGATATTCTGAGTACGGATTCTGATGCAGGGCTTAAGGATGAGTATAATGAGGCTCTTGAAATAAAGAGAATCTGTCATGAGCACAAGGTGCCGCTCATCATCAATGATAACGTGCAGTTTGCAATTGATATAGATGCCGATGGAGTACATCTGGGACAGGATGACATGAATCCGGCGGAGGCCAGGAAGCTTCTTGGAACTGACAAGATAATAGGAGTTACGGCAAAGACCGTGGAGCAGGCAAAGAGGGCAGAAGCTGATGGCGCGGACTATCTGGGAAGCGGAGCCGTGTTTGGCTCTACCACAAAGCTCAATGCAAAGCCTATGACAAAGGAGCTTCTGCGTGAAATCACGGCGGCTGTCGATATACCGGTTGTTGCAATCGGAGGCATAAATGCAGACAATGCGGTCACGCTAAAGGGCACAGGGATTGCAGGAATCGCAGTGGTAGGAGCGATATTTGCAAGCGCAGATATAAGGGCTGCAGCCAGGGAACTCGCAGAAATATGCGACAAAATTCTGTAATCACAGTATGACAAACTGCTATAACTACAGTAATTAAACAATATTTTGAAAATACTGAACAGTTACGAGAAATCACAACATTCAGTAGAAAGGAGCGTAAATATGCATACAGCACTTACAATTGCGGGAAGCGATTCAAGCGGTGGCGCAGGCGTGCAGGCCGATTTAAAGACCATGCTTGCAAACGGTGTGTTTGGCGAGAGCGTAATCACGGCACTCACGGCACAAAACACCATGGGAGTTGATGCGGTGATGAATGTACCGGCTGATTTTATCGAGGCACAGATGAAGGCTGTTTTTACGGATATTTATCCGGATGCGGTGAAAATCGGTATGACATCATCGGTAGATACGATTGAGGCGATTGCCGCAGGTCTTGTAAAATACAAGGCAAAAAACATAGTTTTGGACCCGGTGATGGTCGCTACAAGCGGAAGCAGGCTGCTTGAAGAAAATGCAGCAAACACTCTGATGGAGAAGCTGTTTCCACTGGCTGACATCATCACGCCCAATATCCCTGAGCTTGAGGTGATATCAGGCAGACAGATCGAAAGCACAGATGACATCATAGAGGCATCAAAGGCTGTTTATGATAAATACGGCTGTCCGGTTTTAAGCAAGGGAGGTCATTTCACAGACACAGCATGCGTGTGTGACTATTTGTGGGATGGAAAGCGAATCATCACATTTGAGACCAAAAGAGTGGATAATCCAAACTCACACGGCACAGGCTGCACGCTTTCATCAGCGATAGCCAGCGGCCTGGCAAAGGGACAGCCGCTCGAGCAGGCTGTGGATAACGGCAAGCGATATGTCACGGCATGTTTAAAAGCCATGCTTGACCTGGGACACGGCAGCGGTCCTATGAATCATGGAGCGTTAATCTTGAAATAATTACTAATTAATAATACAAATAACAATAAGAACAGGAGAGTACAATGAGTAATTACACAACACAGATGGATGCCGCAAGAAAGGGCATCGTAACACCTGAAATTGAAAAGGTAGCAAAGAAAGAAAAGATGGATGTAGACAAGCTGATGGAGCTTGTTGCAAGCGGAAAGGTAGCTATTCCTGCTAACAAGCATCACAAGTCACTTGATGCAGAGGGCGTTGGAAGCATGCTTCGCACAAAAATCAATGTAAACCTCGGTGTGTCAAGAGACTGCAAGGACTATGATGTGGAGATGCAGAAGGTCATGAGCGCTGTAAAGCTTGGAGCAGAGGCTATCATGGATCTTTCAAGCCATGGCAACACACAGCCATTCAGACAGAAGCTTACAAGCGAATGTCCTGCAATGATAGGAACAGTGCCTGTTTATGACAGTGTTATCCACTATCAGCGTGATCTTGCAACACTTACAGCACAGGATTTTGTCGATGTAGTCAGACTCCATGCAGAGGATGGAGTGGACTTTGTCACACTTCACTGTGGAATCACAAGAAAAACGATAGACCAGATTAAAAAGCACAAGCGTAAGATGAATATCGTAAGCCGTGGAGGCAGCCTTGTATTTGCATGGATGTGCATGACAGGAGAGGAAAATCCTTTCTACGAGCACTATGATGAGATACTTGAAATCTGTGAGGAGCACGATGTGACAATCTCGCTTGGAGATGCCTGCAGACCGGGATGCCTGGCAGATGCAACAGATGTATGCCAGATAGAGGAGCTTGTAAGACTTGGAGAACTCACAAAGCGTGCATGGGATCACAACGTACAGGTCATGGTAGAGGGACCGGGACATGTGCCGCTTGATCAGGTAGCAGCAAACATGAAGGTACAGCAGTCAATCTGTATGGGAGCACCATTTTATGTACTTGGACCTCTCGTAACAGATATCGCACCGGGCTATGACCACATTACAGCAGCAATCGGTGGAGCAGTGGCAGCAATGAACGGCGCAGCTTTCCTTTGCTACGTGACACCTGCGGAGCATCTTGCTCTTCCAAATGTGGAGGATACAAAGCAGGGAATTATTGCGTCAAAGATTGCGGCTCATGCAGCTGATATTGCAAAGGGAATACCGGGAGCCAGAGATATAGATGATAAGATGGCAGATGACAGACGTGTGCTCGACTGGGATGCACAGTTTGCATGTGCGCTTGATCCGGAGACAGCTAAGGCTATCAGGGATGACCGTCTGCCTGAGGATGACCACAGCGAGGCATGCAGTATGTGCGGTAAGTTCTGTGCTGTGCGAAGCATGAACAAGGCACTTGCAGGAGAGTATATTGATATACTATAACTTTTTAGTACAGAAACGACTCGCAACTGTGAAGGTACTGAACAGTTACGGTATACTTTAAGGTGAGGTAGTAATGGAAAGTAAAAAGAACACTAAAAAAAGAACTCTTTCAATCAGAAAGATTGCCATGGCAGGAGTGCTTGTGGCAGTTGCTGTAGCAGGAAGCTTAATAAGCTTCCCTGTTGCCGGCAGCAAATGTGCACCTGTACAGCACATGGTAAATATATGCGCAGCAGTATTTTTAGGACCTGCATGGGGTGTCGGTGTGGCATTTTGTGCGAGTATCATCAGAAACCTGACAGGACTTGGAAGCCTCATGGCATTCCCGGGAAGCATGGTAGGTGCTCTGTGCTGTGGACTGATGTACAGATTCAGCAAAAAAATTATACCGACATGTATTGCAGAGGCGCTTGGCACAGGCATACTCGGAGGTCTGGCAGCGTATCCTCTTGCAAAATACGTGATGCTTATTCAGCCGGAAGGCATGTTTATATACATAGTGCCATTCCTTATCTCTACAGTGGCCGGAAGCATAGTGGCAACAATTGTCATGCTGATTTTAAAGAAAAATGGAGCACTGACAGTATTTAAGGAAAATCTTGAGTAATATCCAGGGCTATGGCTTTATAAGAAGCTTCATGAGCTCATCCTGACAGATAGGCCTAGAGTAGTGATAGCCCTGAAAACAGGTGACGTCGAACTGCCTGAGATAGCTCTCAAGGCTATCATTTTCTATGCCTTCAATACATATCTTTAAGTCTGCGGCATTGGCAAAATTAATCATTCCGATTACAAGTGCCTGCTTCTTTTTCTCCTCGAGAATGTCTTTAACAAAGAACATATCTATCTTGATACCCTCTACAGGAAGTTCAAGCATCATCTGAGATGAAGAGCTTCCTGTGCCATAGTCATCCATAGTGATGTGGATTCCGGCTTCCCTGAATGCAGTGACGGTTTTCTTTATCATAGATATAGGCAGATCTCTGCATCGCTCTGTAATCTCTATCCACAGCTGTGAAGGTGGAAAATCATACTCTTTAAGAATTGCCAGAGTATCTTTTACAAAGTTTTCCTTTTCAAGCTGTTCTGAGGATGCATTTACATTGATGAAAAAGCCCGGTTTTATCTTTGCAAATTCACTGGCTGAGCTTATTGCAGTCCTCATGATATAATTTCCTAGCTCATACATAGCCGGGGTATCCTCAAGCCAGTCGATAAACAGTCCGGGTGGCACCGTGCCAAAAGGCTCCTTTTTCCAGCGAACCAGAGCCTCAGCACCCATTATTTCACCATTGCAAGCCTTTACAATGGGCTGAAACTCTACAAAAAAGCCATCACAGCTATTGATAACCGACTGATGAATGATTTTCATGATATCTATATGCGAGCTGCCATTGAACCTGACCATATCATTGAAAAATAACAAATTAGGGCTGTGAAGCTCCTTCGCGCGGTCTAGAGTGTATTCCACCTTGCTGATGACAGTTGAGGTATCACCATCATAATCCTTGAGAATCAGACACGCAGCATATATATCAAACTCAAATTTAAAGCATTTAAAGAAATACATGGACTTTATTGTATCGGCAATTTTTTGATAGAAGGCCTTGGCCAAGGCACGGTCTGCTTCCTTTACCACAAATACAAACTTGCAATTATTCATATAGTAGGTAGCGGTGCTGCCATCCATCATGTCGATGAACTTGAGCGCAAGCTCACGCTGGATTGCAGTGTTGAAATTGGAACCATACAGTATATTGAACTCATCTATATGACCTATCTCCACCTCGATTATGGCTACAGACCTGTTTTCCATGATATAGCCGTTGATGTCTCTTTCAAACTTTGACTGACCATAAAGATATGTATATGGGTCGATATCCGGAAGGGTATTTTCGTTTCTGAGCACGAGGACATGGTAGCGGTGTCCGTCATCACCGGTAAAAATATCAGAATAAAATCCCATCATATATTCTTTGGTATGCTTTCCCATGCGGACATAAAATATATCATCCGGTTTTTCGCCATTTAAGCGATAGCGGATTTCCTGCTTATATTCCGGCAGGTCAACGTCGTTGACACAAGAGCTCAGCTGTTCAAAGAAGCAGGTATGCTCGCCGGCTTCAAAGCCGAAAAAATCAGCTGTCTTATCCGGTACGTATGATAAGTCATTATCCAGGTCGGTGATGATAGGATATATCCCGTCTGATAATTCTGAAATTTTATCAATAAATTCCTTGTATATCGTGTGTTCTATCATAAATTAAAACTCCATATGTGTATAATGCACAAAATTCTTTTATTATTATAGCATATGTATACATTATATACAATAAGTTAGTTGGGCTCTGAAAATGAAATTTAGGTATGAAGCATTAATATAAATTAATGATTTTAGTGTGTCATTTATATATTTGAAGGTATACTGATGACTGAAATATACCATCAGCTGCTTCAAATGCAACGTCACCATCATATTTGCCGGCAACAGAGCGGATGGATGACAGACCTATACCATAGTCGTCCCTCTTAGAAGAACGGTATTTTCCGTTTTGGATGGTAACATGTCCGTCAAAGCTGTTGTCCATAGTAATAATAAGTGTCTTATAGTGTACGTGGGCATGCAGTCGGATAAAACGTGATGGTGTTTCGTCTGAAGAATCCAGAGTATCCATGCGTCTGCAGGCTTCTATAGCGTTTTCTATCAGATTTCCAAATACCAGGCACAGGTCATTGTCCAAGGCCGCATCATCGGTTTCCGGAACAATAAGCTTTGTCTCAAGAGAGATATTTTCATTTCTGCATATGGCACTATAGTATGACAGAATGGAATTGACTACCCTGTTTTCGCAATAGCTTGCAGGCGCAGATGGTATGCTGTGGATCAGGGAATCCAGGTATTCATTCAGCTGTTTATTTTCAGTGTTTGCGAGGCCTTTTATTGCAACCAGCTGGTGACGCAGATCGTGGCGCTGCTTCTTAAAAAGCTGTTCGTTTGTTGTGATGAGCGAATTATATTTCTTCTGCTCCAACAGGGAATGCTCAAGGAGATTCATATCAAATATGAGCCTTTCATTCTCACGTTTTATACTGAGCATATCGCTTATATTAAGCCCCATTACAATTCCCATGATTATAATGAAAAGCAGAGTTCCAATCTGGTACAGCAATGACAATGAGGCCACAAATTTTAAATGATAATTGATTATCTCGGCACATGAAGCAAGTGCCAGTATGAATACCGGAACCATCAGCCGTTTTGCCCTGCTGTTTTGGCTGCGAACAGCCTCAAGGATGATGTATGCAGTCAGGAAGCAAAGTATGAGAGGCAAAATGACATGGAACACGTACATGCTCTGGGATAGTGCAACCGTACCGCTAAGCTGTAAGACACAAGCGACAAGGTCAAGCACGGTGAGGAGCTTCGCGATAACTATAATTGGCTTGTCATTCTTAAAACCAACTGCAAGCCTGCAGAAATACAGCAGCGGAATCATCTGCGAGAAAAGCCCGATAAAAGCACACAGATACAGCAGTGTAGGGTTTTTGACTATGACACCTGTGTAGTTGCACTCGCCGATAGACCACATGCCGGCCATGAGTGAGAAGAATCCAAAATGAAATATCATCTTGCAAACCTCTTTATCGTAGTATAAAAGCATCAGTGAGATAAATATAAACAAAACACCTGCGGCAAGCTCAAGCAGTGCTATAAAGAATGACCATTTATTCAGCTTTAACAGAGTGAAAAATAAGGATTTGTATGCTCCGTAGATAGGAGAATATACCGTAAGAGAGCTTCTGGTAACTGGAGACAGATACTCTATGCGAAGCTCTGTATCACCCGAATGACCGTCAGTGCCTATCAGGTACCCCTCGGTTGCGGGATCCTTCATATAGGATGGATAGTTTTCGGTCCTGCCAAACTCATATATGAGTTCATCGTCCAGATAGACCTTCGCAGGGGAATAGACAGTTTTTATGTAGATTGGATCATCCTTGTTCAGATTGATATGTGTTGTGACGGTGACATGTGTGCGCGGCGAAAGGTGCTTAAAGGTATGTGGAAATGTGATTTCTTCTTTATCTGAATCCGAGCCTTCCACTACGGCATATGCAGAGCTTACTATAGTGGCTTCAGGATAGCTCGCCTGGCTCATAATCATGTTTTTTGAGGAAAGAAGCAGTATGCAAATCAGTGTAAGCAGTATAATTGTCAGATAGGGAATATCTCGTATAGCGCTAATTTTTTTCATAATCCGGGCTCCTTGCAGTGTATTACTTTTGACAGTCTAGCTCATATCAAATCAATAGGAAAGTGCCTTATTTAAGCCCTCTGGTGTGCTCAAAGTAGTATCTCTCCAGAGCTTTTTTGGCTTTGCCGGAGAGCTCTCTCTTGATAGGGATATTTGTGTCATCGGCCATCACGAAGCATTTGAGTGAAGTATCAATGCGTGTGACATACGACAGGTTTACCGCGTAGCTTTTGTGCGGCAGAAAAAACAGCTCAGCGGGCAGCTGATCTGAAAGCTCTGAAAGCTTCTCATAGCAGCTGATTTCCTCATTTTCTTTTAAATGTATGAAAATCTGCCTGGCTCTCTGCTCTATGTACATGATATCAGAAAGGGCAAGCCTCTCCATACTCTTGTTTCTCTTCACGTAAAGAGATGGGGCATCGGATTTCTTCAGCATGGCAAGGTGAAGAATGTTACTTAGCTCAGCTGCCGAAACCGGCTTTTCGATATAGCCGATGGCAGACAGCCTGTAGCTTTCCAAGGCATGCTCCGTGCTTGTTGTGATGAAAGCAACCGGGATATCGGCATCTGTCTCACGGATTATGGAGACTGCCTCGATGCCGGTCATGGAATCTTTCATGTATATATCCATGAGCAGCAGGTCATACTTTCCGTACTCATATGAGGCAAGAAAAGAATCTGCATCAGTAAAGACAGTGTATGTATTTTGGATATCGCTGTGGTTGAGAATATCACAAAGCAGCAAGGTCTCTGCAGCTTCGTCCTCGCATACAGCTATATTAAGTGTTTGTGGCATGTTTATTCCTCTGTAGAATGTGAATGATTATAAATAATCATAATATAATATGAAATAAATATCAAATAAATATTGCTATTAAATATCCGAAATGCTAATATAATTATCAGCAGTTAATTAATTATTTTAAGGAGGTTTCAGTTATGAAATACTGTACAAATTGTGGCAGGCAGTTAGCTGATGATGAGGTATGCACATGTCGTCAGCAGGCACAGCCACAGGCACCAAATCAGACACAGGACAACAATGCACAGGCAGATAATGCAGCACAGCAGGGACAGTTTAACGGACAGCCGCAGGGCAGTGCACAGGGACAGTTCAACGGACAGCCACAGGGCAGTGCACAGGGACAGTTCAACGGACAGCCACAGGGACAGTTCAATGGACAGCCACAGGGCAGCGCACAGTCGCAGGCGTTTGATAACTTCACACAGCAGGTGAGTGCAGCAGGACAGCAGCTGCAGAATGACAAGAATGTGGCATCTATCATCACATTCTACAAGGGTCTTGTTAAGAAGCCGGCACAGGCTGCAGCAGAGTTTGTAAAGAATGCAAATATGGCATCAGGCTTTATATTTATTGGCTTATTTGCCATAGTAGAGGTAGTGCTGTCTGTAGTATATCTGTTATCAAGCGTAATTGGCAGCATAGGCGGCTTTGGATTCTCATTTTACCCGGCGAGCTTCTTTGAGGGAATCTTCTCAGGAATCGTAGGAGAGGCAGTGAGAGTACTCATCCTGGCAGCAGTTATTCTGGTTGTATTAAACGCAGTGCAGAAGGATAAAAAGGTGACATTTGCACAGACACTTTCAGCAGCATGTCTGTATGATGCAGTATACCTTCCGATTATCCTTGTGGCAGCAATCATCGACATAATCCCATTCCAGTTCTTTGGCAATGTGAGCGGCTGGCTGCATACATTTGCGGGAGTAGTAGGATATGTAAGCATATTCTTTGGAGTAAGGGCAATAGAAGAGGATGACAATAAGCTTCCACTCGTGTGTGGACTGGCATTCCTTGCAACAGCCATTGGTTCAACAATTGTAAATGCTATTTTCTAATTTAATATTTGATTTAACATATCTGATTTAATATATCAGAAATAACCGGATCCTGTGAGATTTTCTTGCAGGATCTTTTTTTATTTCTTGCTTCGAATAGCTGATTTTTGCATAATAGAGGATAAATATATCATGGAGGCATAAAGAAGACGATTGATAGCAGAAATAGCTATCATATATCTTACGATTTGTCAAGTACGAGTTTTGACACTTTTTGTGTAAATTGTCGTTGTTATTGCCATGCGCGTAATTGATGTATAATGATAATTAGATTAATTTGTTTAGTTAAAAACTAGCTGAATATATGAGTCAATGATAATATGAATTCTATAATAAGCAGGTTTATAAAACTCGGGAAGAGAGGCACCTATGACGCATAAAATCAAGGTACAGATGTTTGGCAATTTCAGAATGGACTATAACGGAGCACCATTTGTGGCGGAAAAAATGCATAAGGAAAGCCAGTTCAACCGCATGATGCAGGCTTTGATACACTATTCTGACTGCGGAATAGCAAAGGATAAGCTCGAGGAAATAGTAATCGGTGAGCGTGACATAGATGCACCTCACACGGCACTAAGAGTTATTGTATACAAGACAAAGCAAAAGCTCGCACAGCTTGGACTGCCGGGAAAGAACCTCGTATATTTGGAGGGAGGCATATATTACTGGACTCCGGATATAGAGATAGAAGAGGATGCAGCAGAGTTTGAGAAGCTCTATAACGAGGCCTGTGCACTGGAAAAGCAGATGCCACATGAACCGGAGAGTGCAGAGACAGTGTGTGATGAGCGGATAAAGGAAATAGAAGACAATATGCTTGAGCTGTACATAAAAGCACTATATCTGTATAAGGGAGAGTTTTTGGCGGCATATACAGGCGAGACGTGGATAGCACAGGAGGCCAGACGCTATCACATTATGTTTGAGAAAATCATAAATGAAGCTGCGTATATACTGCGAAAGAGAAAACAATTCAAGGGACTGGAGAAGCTCGGAGTATATGCGGCAAAGGTCGACCCATTCAATGAGTGGGAGGAGCTCATCATGGAGGCGATGGTAGAGACCAGGCGCTATGATGAGGCGGAAGAGCTATACACGGATGTCGTGGACTATTATCTCAGGGAGTGCGGTATTTATCCATCTTCAAGACTCTTGGAAATCCTTGAGAAATACAGTAATCAGATGAATCATGCACATGAGATACTGGAAAACATCCAGGAGGGCATGAACGAGCAGGAGGAAACAGAAAGAGGTGGATATTTCTGCAGCTATCCGGTATTCAGAGGAATATACCAGGCGTCCATCCGTATTATGAAGCGCACAAGGGTACCTGTATATCTCATGCTCTGTACTCTGGAGGACGAGGAAGGCAGACAGGTACAGAGCGAGACAAAGATGAACAAGTATTCAAGGCAGCTCAAGAAGTGCGTTGGTGAATCAATCCGCTACAGTGACATATATACCTCGTATGGAAAGGTGCAGTTTCTTATCATGCTCATCGGAATCAAGCGTGAGGACTGCGAGATAGTGAAAAAGAGAATCAACCGCCAGTTCGCAAAGAAAAATCCGAGAGCCGCAGAGAAATGTCATGTGAACAGTATAGTTTGTGAGTTGTAAAGGAAATAGTACAAATAGGTTGGAAAAGCTACAAGGTGATTTTACACGATTAGAGGAAGTACTAATTTGATTATTTTATATATTATGGAGAAAATGTTATGAATGGTAAAGACAAGATATCAGTAATTATTCCATGCTACAATGTACAAAAATACATTATGAGATGCTTTGATTCAATTTACAGCCAGACATATGGCTTTGAAAATCTCGAAGTGATACTCATAGATGATTTATCAACAGACAATACATGGTCTATATTAGAATCCTTACAAAGACAATACCCGGAGAATGTTATATCTCTTAAAATACAGAAAAAAGGAAAGTGTGGCGGTGCACGTAATCTGGGAATGGATATCTGCACCGGCAAATATATCACATTTGTGGATGCGGACGATTATGTGCATCCGGATATGCTCAGGGTGCTGTATGACAGAATGACAGAGGACGATTATGATGTGGCACAGTGTGGTGTATCGTGCTTTAAAGCAGATAAGCCAAATGTATTAGAAGTAAATGATTTTGAAATTCAAAGGCTTGATTTGGATAATGTTGATAATAGGAAAAATCTCATTATAGGTCTGACCGGATTTACTAATGTAACAGCATGGGCAAAGCTATACTCAACCAAATTTATAATAGAACATAATCTAAGATTTATAGAAGATGTATATTATGAGGATACACATTTTTCTATGCTTTGTGTGTTACTTGCAAAGAAATATTGTAAGGTGCAATCGACATTATACTATTACTTTGAGAATACAGAGGGCATTATACGTTCTGAAATTAGCAATGCAAAGATCCGGGATGCTAAGATTATTATGGATCATATAAGGCAGGCTATTCAAAGTAGAAAAGCAGAACTGGGAAATGTAATTGAGCAGTGTTATTGTGAAATCCAGACATTTTTGTTATGGCACCAATATATTGAGCCATATAGTAGAATAGAAACCTTTATGAATAGGGAACTGGATATTTGCAAAGAAGAGTTTTTAAAGAGTGAACCGGATATATTTAATAATCCATATGTGAAGTTTTTTTCAGATGATGTGGTATTGAAAAGAATGTCAAGGCTGAGAGTAACTGCGAAAAAAATGGATAATGCATACTTTTTGGATAATGCAATGCATATCTGTCTTGGTATACATGATAAGGATGGAAATTACAGTGTCTGGGCTGGAACAACGATGCAATCCATTGTTGAAAACACAAAAGCGCCAATAGTTTTTCATATATTACATGATGACACATTGAACGAAATAAATAAAAATAAGCTGAGTCTTATTGCTGATAATAGTGGAAATGATATAGAATTTCATCATTTTAATTCGGACGTTTTTGGCACGTTTGCTGATTCAATGAATAGATTTGCAATTGGAACAATGTTCAGAATTATGTTGCCCGATATTATGCCGTATTTAAAAAAAATAATATATTTGGACTCTGATTTATTTGTAAATACAGATATTGAAGAATTATGGAACCTAAATATAGATAATTACTGTCTGGCGGCTGCTCAGGATTGTTCGACAATAAGAAATTGGGGAACTCCATACGCTGTAGCAGCAGGGCAGACAAGTCGTGACAGATATTTTAATGCGGGTGTTCTTTGCATGAATCTTGACAATATCAGGAAAAATGGAAGCCTGTTTCAACAGGTTATAGATTATCTGAACGATAATCCACGGACATGGCTTCCTGACCAGGATGCTTTAAATGCCATATTCAGCGGAAAAACCTTATTGATAGATGAAAAATGGAATTATTTTATTGATGAGGCAAGAAAAAATAATGAGAAAGCAGAGAAAAAAATATATCATTATGCTGCAACCCTGTTGATGCTGCATACAAATAATGAAATTGACAGAGCCTACTATTTCACAATACTGAGAACCCCATGGGGAGAGCAGATGGAGGATGGCTTATTGTGTAATTCTATGGGCAGAATTGTGGATAGAACAGCTATGCTGGAGAAGCTGCTAAAAAAAGCTACTCAAAACAATATACGACTCGTATTCTATGGTGGAGAGAATAGCTCTATAAGGAATGCAATGAGGCTATTAAATAGAAAATTCGATAGCTGTGAATGGCATGAGCATTTAAAGGAGAATGAGATTATCTGTGATGATAATACGGTCTATATAGTTTCAGCGGATGCGGACGATAGTAATGGATTAGAAATACTTGCAAATGCCGGATTAGAAAATGGCGAGAATTATTTTATAACACAGAGGTTTTTACATTATACAGAGGGTGGGTTTGCCCTATGATTTTTATTACTGATGAATTAGGTAAGTTTGAGAAAAATATAATAGAGCTGGCAGAAAATATGGGATTTAAAGAATGCAAAACAATAGAAGCCATAGATTTGTTTTGTGGCATATCTGAAAAAAACGATGTGCTTAAGGAAAAAGACAGGTATTATGCATTCATAGATATCCCTCAATATTGGAGTGTTCGTGCAGATGGTCTAAATGGTGCTATATATGATAATAAAACCAAAAAGGCAAACATCTATTTTAAGAATCCGATAGAGAAAAGAATGGTCAGCAGAGTCGAGTGGATTGACAGGAATAATACAGTATATAGAATAGATTATTACAACAAATACGGATATATGTATTGTTCGGAGAATGTGAGTGGCGGCAATGTTACAGTCAGGGAATTCTATGATAGAAATGGTGACATTAAAGTATTAGAACAGACAGGTCCAAAGACATATACCACGTTTGGCACCCGCATTAGTCCGAAGAGCTATAGAGGCTTTGCTGATTATTTGGAAGCTTATCTTAAATATAATAAAATTTATGATGAAAATATATGGCTGACAAGTGATGAGATATTAAATAAATTTGCCTGGGATTATGGTAATTTTAAAATATCATACCTGCCACAAAATAGATTAAACTCAGATTTGACAGTAATAACTCAGACTAACACAGCGTTTCGAATACTGTGCAGTGAAGAGCAGCAGGTCAATTGGTATAAAGAAAATTCAAATTATAAATGCGACAGAGTATATTCATATTTTGAAAATAATGAATTAAAATTTGGAAAAAAGGAAGCACTTACTATTACAGAATCGGATCAGCTTGAGTATATTGAACAGCTTATAAATGACTTTCCGGAAATAACTTTTCATATAGCTGCCAGTACCATTATGTCAGATAAATTAACGAGACTGGATATAAATAATAATGTTGAGTTATATCCATGTATTACGGAACAAAAGAGAAAAGAACTGTTTGAAAGATGCGATATTTATTTGGATATTAATCATTACAGAGAGCTATACAATGCAGTAAACGAGGCAATGGTTAATAATATGATAATACTAGCGTTTGACAATACAGCGCATTCAAAAGAATTATATCCAATGGGAAATATTTTTGAAAGCAGCAACTATGTGAAGATGAAAGAAACTCTAAAAAATATAATAACTAGTCAGACGATATTCAATGAATATATAGACAGGCAAAAGAAGCAATTAAAACAATTAGCTGCAAAAGTAGTTATGGGTGATACAGATGAGAGTATTTGATTTTACATTACTTAGTGGATATGAATTTTCCGGAGTCGATGTTGCTCAGGGATTTAGAGCAAGATTGTTTGCAAAAAACAATGTAAACGCTAAATTTATTTTTACAGAGCTGCCGACAATTAGGGATATGGAACTGTATGGATCGCAAAAAATAAAACGTGGTCAGATTATGTCTGCACATCTTTTTATGACCGGAAGATTAGATATGAGTTTGTCTGTGAAAAAAGAAGCTCTTTTAGAAAATGAAAAAGAAAACTATGAGTATGACAATATAGATGAGGATGGAAAGGTGATTCGTCTATATAATTCCGGTGAAAAATCAGTTGAAATATTATGCGATGAAGATGGATTTGTTATAAATGAAAGTCTCTTTAAAAACGGAAAAAAATATTTAGTAAATTATTATACAGACAGCTTGTCATATACAGAACTGTATAATTGGGATAATGATTCGAACGATGGCTTAAATCCGGAAAGGAGAATTTTTTGGAACAAACAAGGACAGATGGTTTATGAACAATGTATCTATAAAGATAATGTTGAATATCTGTTTAAAAATGGTGAAGTTATAGACAATGTAGAGTTTCTAGAAAGATTTGTAAAGGCAATTAATCTTTGTGAGAATGATATATGTATAATGGATAGAGCGGGATATCTTGATTATATACAGCCTCTTTTTGAAAATAAAGGCAAATCAAAGCTGATAGCTGTATTACATTCAGATCATTTTTACAAAATATATGAGGATGAAAGCTCATTATACATGAACTATGAGTATTATTATTGGTTCAAATATTCAGAGGCAATAGATTATTTTGTTGTTGGTACGGAGGAACATAAAAAAAGTCTGGAAGCATTTTTAAAAGAGTATGATTGTTTTGTTCCGCATATTGCAGCTATTCCCCCAGGGGCTTTACCTGAAGGCAAACTTAAAAGTAAAAATGAGCGTAGGCGAGGCAGCATAATATCTGCTTCAAGACTTAGTCCTAGGAAAGGTATTGATATTCTTATTAAGAGTGTGATAAAAGCGCATGAGATAAATCAGACAATTAATCTGGATATATATGGAAGTGGCAATGATGAGTATACTTCATATTTACAAAATATAGTTAAAGATGCTGGTGCTGATGATTATATTCACTTTAAAGGGCGCTGTAATCTTGAAAAGATTTATCCACACTATGAATTGTTTGCATCCTTTTCGTTGTGGGAAACATTTGGACTTTCACTTATGGAGGCTGTAGGGGAAGGCCTTGCTATGGTTGGACTGGATGTCAGATATGGAAATAGGCTTTTTATACATTCGGATGAAAATGGCTACCTGGTTGATTTTGATATTGAAACAGACTTTCAAAATAAAGATACGATGGGTGAAAGAGCAGCAGCAGCAATAGTTAAAATATTTGAGGATGATAACAGATTGAAGAAATTTCATGAAAATTCTTATATGATTGCTGAAGAATATAAGGAGCATGTAATAGAATCAAAATGGATGCAGCTTATAAAAAATATACCATAGCTCAATCCGTCAAACTTAATTTTATAGAGAAATGCAGTAACATGAAGGTAAAACATCCTAAGGATTATTGGCTTGAGTATGAGAGAAAAATGTTGGAAAACATCAATGAAACAACAGGCTTGTAGACAGGAGTATCAATGAAAACACACATTACTACATTAAACAACATGGCAGGAACTGCCAGTCTGGCACATAGAAGAGTATTAAAGGTGGCGCAGAGTATTGGCTGTCATGAAATGGGCTTGTCTTTTTATCCTTTAAAGCCAGACTATGCAAAGGAGATAGACAAACGTCTTGATGGGATAATAGCGCCTCTTAACTATGGTGATATTGTGATTTTTCAGTATCCAAGCTGGATTGGGGTGAATTATGATGAGAGCTTTGTAAACAAGATAAAGTCGTACCGGGATACAAAGCTGATAATTTTTGTTCAGGATATACAAAAGCTCATGTTTGATTCTGAGCAGGCAATTCTTGATATGGAAATTAAAACTCTCAATAAGGCGGATTTACTTATTTTGCCATCAAAGAAGATGCATCGCTATCTGAAAGAAAATGGGCTTGATGAGAAGCCTGTTATCTATCAGACTATCTGGGATATGCCATCAGACATTTGTTTTGTGGATCATGCTGTAACGAGATGTTTTCACTTTGCCGGGAACTATAATCGTTTTCCGTTTCTGGCAGAGTACCATGGCAAGACACCGATTTATCAATATGATGCAAATAAGCCGGACAGAGAAAATGATGACAGCTTTTGCTGGAGAGGGTATTTTGAGCAGGAAAAGCTAATGCATGAGCTTTCCAAAGGTGGCTTTGGGCTTGTTTGGAGTGATGGCGAATATTTTGACAGATATTATTCGATGAATCAGCCGTACAAGCTCGGTACAAATCTGGCAGCAGGGATACCAGTTATAGTAAAAAGAGGCTGTGTTCATGAGAAATTTGTCGAAAGAAACGGTCTGGGATATGCAGTCGATACGTTGGATGAAGCTGATAAACTAGTTCAGAGTATTACGGATGCAGAGTATATAAAGCTTTACCATAATGTGAAGAATATTCAAAAGCTGATATTAGATGGCGCATATACAAGAAAAACACTTCAGGATGCAATAATTGAGGTTTTAGAAAATGCCTGTACACCGGTTGAAAACAGATATCAAGATCATATATAGATTTAGCAGACAAATCAACAGTGACAGGATATAGTATTTGACCATGATCAGGTGTATGAATCACAGATAGTTGCTACAGTGGAATAATGGGGAAGAGATTATGAGCGTACATATTACAAAAACTTATAACATAGGCGGATTGATTGGTCTCCGTCAAAATGCAGTGAAAAACGCTGGTGAAACACTTGGCTTTAAAGAAATGAGTTTATTTAAATTTCCTGATGCATATGATAGTGATGATGAGCTTCATGTTAGGATGGATGGCATAATCGCATCACTTTGTCCGGAGGATATAGTGATTTTTCAGCATCCAAGCGGTGAGAGTCCCAGATACGATGGATTTTTATTTGAGCATTTAAGAAGATATCATGGAACAAAAATTGTTGCGTTTATACAGGAAATAGCATCCGATAGAGATGACAGTGAGTATTCTTTGAGTGATGAAATCACGCTGCTTAACAGGGCTGATATGTTTATTTTTGCCTCAGCTGCGCTGCGGGATTACTATATCGCAAATGGATTAAAAGAAAAACCTTATCTGATTCAGAATATACCGGATTATATGACAGACATTTGCGCAAATGAGCATAAAAATAAAAAACTATATATCATGGCGGAAACGAGTCAAAATGAATATCCATTGAACAATTTGAATATAGAGGTGGTGCAATATGATGAGTACCGTGCCATGGAATCTATACTCAGGTTGTCAGACGGAGGCTTTGGATTGATTTGGGATGCGGATGAGCAGGCGCTTGGACTTTATATGGCTGCCGGAATCCCTGTGATAGTTAAAAAGGGGTTGAGCTGTGAAAAGTATGTGACAGATAATGAAATAGGAGCAGCAGCGACAGATTTTGAAGATGTATACCGGATAGCTGTATCAGAATCGGAAGATAAATTGAGTCAATACTACGCAAATGTCAAAAAACTGCAAAATTTGTTCATAAATGGAATATATACCAGAAAATTATTGCTGGATACCTTGATTATGTGTGGAGAAAGGCTATAATTTGGCGGTATATAAATGTTTTTATACGATTTTAGATACACCTAGGAGTTTATATTTATAGTGTTAAAGAGGAAAACTATAGTTATATCCGGATGAAAGAGGATTAGGAAACAGATAATCAAGTATCCGGATTCATGTGAATAAGGAGAGACTATATGAATAAGAAGAAGGTTGACAGTATTTTAAAAGGTATAACCGCAGCAGGAATTGCCATGGGTGGAGTCAGCTCTATCCAGGGTGCTGATATGGTTATGGCTGCAATTAATGAATCGGCAGCAGATTCCAATTCATTAGTTGACGCAGGCTCTTTGTCTGAGAGCGAACGTACAGAGTATAGCGAGAGTACAACACAGAGCATGAGTGAAAGCGCTTCAGAGAGCACTAGCGAGAGTGAGAGCGTGAGTGTAAGTGAAAGTGAAAGTACCAGTGAAAGCTCAAGCATCAGCGAAAGTGCTAAGCAGAGTGATGCAGAACAACAGAGTGGTGATAATGTTGTAGCGGCTACATACACAGATGATGCAGAACAGGATACGGCTGTTTATGCTCGAATGAGTGGAATGCCGCAGCTTGCAAGTAATGATACATATAGAGATGGTTGTGTATCAAATAAGGTACATCATGTGACTAAGATTACGGAAAGTAATTATTCGCAGTATAAGGGGGATACATTGTTTGGAACAAAGTACAATTTAATCCAAACAAAGGAAAATCATTCATTTGGAAAATGGGAAAAGTCGAGTTGTAAATATAGAATTCAAAATTCTAATACGAATGAATGGGAATATTTTAATGACTTTAATTCTGTGACATTTAATTGGACAGAAGGACCTTGGTGGGATGAAACTAGATATAATAAAACAGGTGAATTGTATATATGTGACGGAAATGCGTTTGTATTAAAAGTGTCTGATAATGAATGGGTAGAATTTAGAAGTAGTAGTACAGGTGGAGTACATACGTATAAATACGCATATAAGCATGGGGATTCCATTGATTTATTGGATAGTGCAGATCCAAACTATGAGAAGAGTGAATCAGTAAGAATATCAGAGAGTTTGAGTGTTGAAGCAAGCACTAGCGCGTCAACAAGTGCAAGTACATCGGCAAGTACAAGTGCATCAACAAGTGCGAGCACATCGGCAAGTACTAGCGCATCGACAAGTGCAAGTACATCGGCAAGTACAAGTGCATCAACCAGCGCAAGTATCTCAGCAAGTACGAGTGCATCGACAAGTGCAAGCACCTCAACCAGTGCAAGTACCTCAGCCAGCACGAGTGCCTCAACTAGCGCATCAACAAGTGCAAGTACATCAGCCAGCACAAGCGCATCAACAAGTGCAAGTACATCAGCAAGCACATCGGCAAGTACCAGTGCAAGTACCTCAGCAAGTACCAGTGCATCAACAAGTGCAAGTACATCGGCAAGTACAAGTGCTTCAACCAGCGCAAGCACATCGGCAAGTACCAGTGCATCAACAAGTGCAAGTACATCAGCAAGTACGAGTGCATCGACAAGCGCAAGCACATCGGCAAGTACGAGCGCATCGACAAGTGCAAGCACCTCAGCCAGCACAAGCGCATCAACTAGTGCAAGTACCTCAGCAAGCACAAGTGCATCGACAAGTGCAAGTACCTCAGCTAGTACGAGTGCCTCAATAAGTGCAAGTACATCAGCAAGCACAAGCGCATCAACTAGTGCAAGTACCTCAGCCAGCACAAGTGCATCGACAAGTGCAAGTACCTCAGCTAGTACGAGTGCCTCAATAAGTGCAAGTACCTCAGCCAGCACAAGTGCCTCAACAAGCGCAAGCACATCGGCAAGTACAAGTGCCTCAACAAGTGCAAGTACCTCAGCCAGCA
>UMBM01002422.1_pt1 | contig 22197 bp, 20 predicted proteins | sample 1963971 | NCBI WGS metagenome assembly UMBM01 (sample SAMEA4835942, study PRJEB28245) | human gut metagenome | biome: gut microbiome; material: fecal sample | place: Denmark | collected 2008 | reverse complement strand
CTGGGCATGCCGCAGGGGCAGCAGAACTACTCCCTCACGCCGGAGCTGTACGCGCGGTTCCTGTGCGCCCTGTTTGATGCCTGGTATCGGGACTGGAAAACCAGCACCTATGTCAGCGTCCGCCTGTTTGAGGATTATATTCATCTGCTCATGGGCGGCCCGGCGGGTACCTGCTCCACGACTGGCCGCTGCGGCAGCTATATGGTCGTGGAGGGCAGCGGCGCGGTGTACCCGTGCGACTTTTTCTGCCTGGATGCCTGCAAACTCGGAACCGTGCAAGCCGACACCCTGCAATCGCTGCTTGCCAGTGAAAAAATGCGGGCGTTTATCGCGGACGGCTGGCAGATCCCCGCAGAATGTCAGCCATGCAGATGGGTACACCTGTGCCGCGGCGGCTGCAAGCGTGACTGTGATCCCGCCGACAAAGCGCAGCGCAGCTACTACTGCAAAGCCCTGCAAAAGTTTTTCGCCTATGCGGAACTGCGCCTGTGCGAGATGGCCCGCGCCGTGCAGATGTATCGCTGAAAAAGGAGACCGATTCTATTGCACAAGAAAAATAAATACTGGCAGCTGTTTCTATCGACCTTAAAATTGAGTGCCTGCACCTTCGGCGGTGGGTTTGTCATTATCCCTTTGATGCGCGAGCGTTTTGTGAAAGAATTGCACTGGATCGAGGAAGAAGAAATGCTGGACCTGACGGCCATTGCCCAGTCCAGCCCTGGGTCCATCGCCATCAATGCCTCCATTCTGGTGGGCTACCATGTGGCGGGCATCCCCGGTGCATTGATTACCGTGGTGGGCGCAGCATTGCCGCCGCTGATCATCATTTCTGTCATCTCCGTGCTCTATCAGGCGTTCCGCTCGAACAGATATGTAAGCATGGCAATGGCCGGTATGCTGGCCGGTGTGGCGGCGGTCATCTTTGATGTGGTCATCAACATGGCGCGACCCATCCTGAAAAAGAAACGCCTTCTGCCCATCGCGGTCATGCTGACGGCTTTCGTGGCGACCCGATTTTTCTCCGTGAACATCATCCTGATTATTCTCGTCTGCGGCGGAATCGGTGCGCTGGATACGCTGTATCTGAAAAAGAAGGAGATCGAGGAATGATCTATCTGGAACTGTTCTGGAGTTTCTTTCAAGTCGGCCTGTTCAGCATCGGCGGCGGGTATGCAGCCATGCCTTTGATTCAGGACCAGGCCGTGGAGATTCACCCCTGGCTGACGATGACGGGATTTGCGGATATTATGGCAATCGCCGAAATGACCCCGGGGCCTATCGCCCTTAACGCGGCAACCTTTGTGGGGATTCAGGTGGCGGGGCTGCCGGGGGCGCTGATTGCTACCATCGGCTGTATCTTCCCGTCCTGCGTCATCGTCATGGCGCTGGCCTATGTGTATTACCGCTTTCGTGGCCTCAGCGTCATGCAGGGCATTCTGGCAGGGCTGCGCCCCGCCGTCATTGCGATGATTGCCTCCGCCGGTATCTCCTTGCTGTGTATGGCCCTGTACGGCCAGCGCACGTTCCCGGCATATTTGGGCAGCATGGATTTGATCGCACTGGCAATTTTTCTCGTGGGCTTCGTCACTCTGCGCAAGTGGAAGCCCAGTCCCATTAAGGTCATGGCGGGGGCGGCCGTGACCGGTGCCGCGCTGTACAGCATCGCGGCATAAACAAAACTGAGAGGATATTTTTATGATGAATGAGATTTTAGCCGCTTGGCAATGGAATGGCTCAGTGTCAGAGCCGATTCCTTATGGCGAAGGACACATTAACCAGACGTATGCTATCACGGTAATGTCGAAGCCAGGGGCAAAACGCTACATCCTGCAAAAGATCAATACCGATACATTCAAAGACCCGGAAGGTCTTATGGAAAACATCTGCGGCGTGACAGAATTCCTGCGTGAAAGGGCTAAGCAGCGCGGGGCTGACCCGGCGCGTGCTACGCTCCATGTGGTGCCTACCAAAGAGGAAAAGCCCTATTATCAGGCTACTGATGGTAGCTGCTGGCGTGTCTATGAATTTGTAGAGAACACTGTCTGTTTGCAGCAGGTGCAGTCGGCTGAGGATTTTTACCAGAGCGCTGTTGCATTTGGCAATTTCCAGCATCAGCTGGCTGAATATCCGTCTCATACTCTGCACGAGACAATCCCGCACTTCCACGACACGCCTAAGCGCTTCGCTGACTTCCAGCGCGCCGTGGCTGAGGACCGCATGGGGCGTGCCGCACAGGTGCAGCGCGAAATTGAGTTTGTCCGCGCCCGCGAAACAGAGTATCACGTTATGGTGGATCTGCTGGCGGCGGGTAAACTGCCGCTGCGCGTCACCCACAACGACACCAAGCTGAACAACATCCTGTTCGACAAAACGACCGGCGAGGGTCTTTGCGTCATCGACCTTGACACGGTCATGCCGGGGCTTGCTGCCAATGATTTTGGGGATTCAATCCGCTTCGGCGCCAACCACTGCGCCGAGGACGAAGCTGACCTCTCGAAAGTTAATTTCAGCATGGAACTGTTTGAAATTTACACCAAGGGCTTCTTGCAGGCAGCAGGAGAAGCGTTCACCCCGCTGGAAAAGCAGACCCTGCCTTGGGGTGCCAAGTTGATGACGATGGAGTGCGGTATGCGCTTCCTCGCTGATTATCTCGAGGGGGACCACTACTTCCACATCAACTACGAAACCCAAAACCTCAACCGCGCCCGCACCCAGTTCAAGTTGACTGCCGATATGGAACGGAACTGGGATGCCATGCAAAAAGTAATTGAAAAATACTGCTGATACCACTAATCTGCTTTTTCATTTTGCGGTTTGCGTTTTGCAGTAGAGTGCATCATGCAAACTCGTGTTTTCTCCTTCCTAAACTCCCGCGCCTAACAAGCGCGGGAGTTTTCTGTGATACAGCAAGTTGTATGTCCGCAGTGAGGCTAATAAGGTCGTGTGTTGCAATTGGTTTTATGATGTTGGAAACTCAGAACGGTTGATACTAAATGCGGATTGTTGACTAAAAAGCGCGCCGACAATGCACTGTCGGCGCACTTTTTATATGCTATGCAGTTTTCGATATTTGCCCGGAGCTTCAGCCTTATAGCGGCGGAACATCCGGTTAAAGTAGCTGGAATCACTAAAGCCGCAGCTATATGCAATCTCCGTGATGGAATCTTCGGTGGAGCATAATAGCTCAGCGGCGCATTCTACCCGGTAGTAATTCAAGTAATCAATAGGGGAGCGCCCGGTTATGCTGTGAAAGACCCTGCAAAAGTGTTCAGGGGTCATTTCTGCTGTGGAGGCGAGATCTTCCAAGGTGATGCGGCTGGCGTAATTCTTTCGGATGCGCTCTAAGGCCGCTTTCATTTGGGCTGTGCTGCGGTCATTTCGTTTATTTCCGGGAGAGGATACTGTGTACGAATGCTGCAAAAGGATTTGACCGAACAACTGCCACATCAGACCAATCGTCACAAATTCATATCCCTCCGGCTCTTTTTCCATTGCCTCAAAGAGCCTGTCAATCAGTTGGCAGGTTACGGAGCCGGACGGTTGATACGGCTCGATTTGTGCGCCGCGTTCAAAAAGCGCATTGTATTTTGCCTGACATACGGAGCCGCTGCCGAGGAAGCGGTTCATATCAAAGACAACACACTCGTAAACGCAGTCGCTGGGGGTTCCGCCGTGAACGGCCCCAGCTGAAATGATGGCGGCATCCCCCTTATGTAAAAGGTAAGAGCGTCCATCAATCAGCAGAGAAAACTCCCCGCTTAGAACCAGCATAAGTTCAAATTCCATGTGCCAGTGAAACGGCATTTCATAGCGTGGATGCATTTTATCTACATAATAAAGCTCAATGGGAAAGTCAAAAGTGCCGCGCGTACTGCTTTCATGGGAAGCCAGAAACTTCATGGCAGGCATCTCCTAAAATATCAATATCGTCCAATATAATATCATTATACGCAAAGACGAGGGCGAATTGCAACAGTATAATACAAGTAAAGGACAAAATCCACTTTAGGAGGTACAAACTGTGCAAATCGAAGAAATCAAAGACCAGATCTGCGATGTCTGCCATAAAATGTGGCAGCTTGGCTGGGTCGCTGCCAACGACGGTAATGTTTCGGTTAGGTTGGAGGACGGAACTTTCCTTGCAACGCCTACGGGCATGAGCAAGAGCTTCATCACGCCGGACAAGCTGCTGCGTATTGATGCAAAGGGCAATGTGCTGGAAGGTGCAGAGGGCCTGCGCCCGTCCAGCGAAATCAAGATGCACCTGCGCTGCTACGAAAAGCGCGCCGATGTAAATGCTGTTGTCCATGCCCACCCGCCGGCAGCCACCGGCTTTGCCGTGGCACATCGCCCGATGGATATGTACAACATGATTGAGGATGTGGCAGCCATCGGCGCTGTGCCACTGACTCCGTATGGCACCCCCAGCACGACGGAGGTGCCGGACGCAATCGAGCCGTATCTCAACGACCACGATGTTATGCTGCTGGAAAACCACGGCGCACTGACGGTGGGCAGTGATGTCATCACCGCCTATTACCGCATGGAGAGTCTGGAACTGTGGGCAAAAATCACAATCAACGCAATCATTCTCGGCGGCAGCTATGATATTGACCGCAAGAATATTGATAAGCTCATCAATCTCCGCTCCTACTACAAAATTACCGGCAAACACCCCGGCTATCGCAAATTTGAGCGACGCGAAAAAGGTGAGCCGACGGACAAATAAGGAGACACCGTATGCTGAAGAACATTCCGCCTATCCTTAGCCCGGAACTTCTGAAAGTCCTCTGCGAGATGGGACATGGCGACGAAATCATTCTCGCAGACGGAAACTTCCCGGCTGAAAGCATCGGCAAAGATGCCATTGTGATTCGTGCAGACGGGCACGGAACCGTAGAACTGCTGGAGGCCATCCTGCAATTTCTGCCGTTGGATCAGTATGTCGAAAAGCCTGTCGCACTGATGAAAGTGGTAGATGGCGATCCGTGCAAGCCGACTATCTGGGATAGCTATAAACAGAAGTTGAACGAGAGCGGCAATGACCCGGCTAAAATTGAAATGGTGGAGCGCTTTGCGTTTTATGAGCGCGCACGCCATGCCTATGCGATTATCGCCACCGGGGAAAGCGCAATCTATGCCAACGTACTTTTGAAGAAGGGCGTGGTTCAATGAGTAACACAGCAACTGTGCTGGCCTTCGATTTTGGCGCTTCCAGTGGACGTGCGATTCGGGCCGTGTACGATGGCCAAAACCTCACCTACGAGGAAATCCATCGTTTTGAAAATGTCCCCATCGAAAAGGACGGTCATCTCTGCTGGGATGTGGAAACACTGCTGAAGGAAATCCACACAGCCATTCAAAAGGCTGGTACATTTGACAGCTTAGGATTTGATACATGGGGCGTGGATTTCGGCTTACTGGATGCGGACGGCCATCTGCTGGCAAACCCTGTTCATTACCGCGATGCCCGAACGAATGGCAAACCGGAACAGGCCGCTGCCTGTATGCCCGCAGAAGAATTGTATGCCCATACCGGCAACCAAATCATGGCAATCAATACCTTGTTCCAGCTGCTGGCTCTGCGTGAGCAGGACCCGGAACTGCTGCAAAAGGCTGCGCAGATCCTTTTTATGCCGGATTTGTTTGCGGCTCTGTTGGGGGCCGAGCCGGTCTGCGAACGCAGCATTGCGTCCACCAGTCAGATGCTGGACCCCCGCACAGGGCAGTGGAGCAGGGAAGTGCTGGCAGTCTACGGCTTGAATGAAAAACACTTCGCGCCCATTGTCGCCAGCGGCACAGTGACAGGTACACTTGCAAACGGTGCAAAAATCATTGCGGTGGCAGGGCATGATACGCAATGCGCCTCGGCTGCTATGCCGTGTGCCGAGGAGGATTCCGAACACACGGCATTTCTCTCCTGCGGCACATGGAGCCTGTTGGGAACGGAATTGGATGCCCCGATTCTGACGGCGGACAGCTGCCAAAGCGGGCTGTCCAATGAACTAGGTGCAAACGGGAAAATCAATTATCTGAAAAATATCATCGGTCTTTGGCTGATTCAGGAAAGCCGCCGTGAGTACAAGCGCCGTGGACAGGCATATTCTTTCGCGGAGCTGGAACAACAGGCACTTGCCGCCGAACCGCTGCGCAGCTTTATTGACCCGGATGCCCCGGAATTTGTTGCCCCCGGCGATCTGCCGGGCAGAATACAGAAATTCTGCCGCAAAACCGGCCAGCCCGTCCCGGAAACGGTGGGGGCTGTAATGCGCTGCATTTATGAAAGCCTTGCTCTGAAATATCGCTATGCGATAGAGCAGCTCTCCGCTGTAACAGGCCGGACTTTTACGACCCTGCACGTTTTGGGAGGCGGCACAAAAGACCGTCTGCTTTGCCAGATGACGGCAGACTGCTGCGGCCTTACAGTAAAGGCAGGCCCGGTGGAAGCTACGGCGCTCGGCAACATTATGATTCAGTTGAAAGCCTTGGGGTTGCTGGACTCCATCACACAGGGGCGTCGCCTGATTGCGGAGACAGAGGTCATTAAAACATATACCCCAAGCACACAGAACTATGCGGAATGGAACGCCGCTTATGATCGTTTCAAAACCCTACTATAATAAGGAAGGTGCAACTATGCTGTATCCTAAAATTGGTATTCGCCCTGTAATTGATGGACGCTGGGGCGGTGTCCGTGAAAGCCTGGAAAATCAGACGATGCGCATGGCAGAAAATGCCGCCAAGCTGATTTCGGAGAACCTCAAGTACCCCGATGGTACGCCGGTGCAGTGCGTGATTGGCTGTACGACAATTGGTGGCGGTGCCGAGGCTGCCCGTGTGGCAGAGCAGTTCTCTACCCAGAATGTTACGGCCACACTGTCCGTGACCCCCTGCTGGTGCTATGGTACTGAGACGTTCGACATGGACCCCAACACCATTAAGGCAGTTTGGGGCTTCAACGGCACCGAGCGTCCTGGCGCGGTGTATCTGGCTGCGGTTCTGGCCGCACACGCCCAGCGCGGTCTGCCTGCTTTCTCCATTTACGGCCATGACGTGCAGGAAGCCAACGATGATACGATTCCCGATGACGTGGCCGAGAAAATTCTGCGTTTCGCCCGCGGTGCTGTTGCCGCGGGCTGGATGAAGAACAAAGCCTACGTCAATATTGGCGCTGTGACGATGGGCATTGCGGGCAGCTTCTGCGATGCGGGTGTTCTGCAAAAATATTTCGGCATCCGCGCCGAGTGGGTGGATGAGGTCGAGATTCTGCGCCGTATTTCCATCGGCATCTATGACCACGATGAATATGAGAAGGCGCTGGCATGGGTGCGCGAGAACTGCAAAGAGGGCTTTGATAAGAACCTCGGCAAGAATCTGCCACCCGTCATCACGAAGTCGAAGATCGTTCCGGCCGACAAGGATTGGGAGTTTATCGTCAAGATGACCCTGATCATCCGTGACATTCTATACGGCAATCCGCGTCTGGACGAGATGGGCTGGCATGAAGAAGCGCTCGGTCGCAACGCTGTGGTCGGCGGCTTCCAGGGCCAGCGCCAGTGGACAGACTGGCTGCCGAACGCTGACTTCACCGAAGCTATTATGGCTTCCACCTTTGACTGGAATGGTCCGAAAGCCCCGACCCCGTTCGCCACTGAGAACGACACCTGCAACGGTATTGCCATGATGCTGGGCAGCCTTGTTTCCGGTTCTGCACCGTGCTTCCATGATGTGCGCACCTACTGGAGCCCCGAAGCCTGCGAGCGTGTGACCGGGCAGAAGCCTGACGGCGTTGCCGCCAACGGCTTTATTCACCTCATCAATTCCGGCGCGACAGCTCTGGATGGTTCCGGTGCCTGCGTGGATGCCGAGGGCAACCACGTGATGAAGCCGTTCTGGGAGATGACCGATGCGGACATCAAGGCATGCCTGAACGCCACCGATTGGTGCCGTGCGGACTATGAGTACTTCCGCGGCGGCGGATATTCCAGCCACTTCCGCTGCAAGGCAGAGATGCCTGTTACGATGCTGCGCTTCAACATTGTGGAGGGGATTGGTCCCGTCCTGCAAATCGCCGAGGGCTGGACAGCTGATCTGCCCGATGAGATTCACAACACCATCGACAAGCGCACCGACCCGACCTGGCCGACTACGTGGTTCTGCCCGCGCCTGACCGGACAGGGTGCGTTCACCGATGTGTACAGCGTTATGGCAAACTGGGGTGCCAACCATGGCGTGACCGTTTACGGCCATGTGGGCGCTGACCTCATTACACTGGCCAGCATGCTGCGCATCCCTGTTACGATGCACAATGTCCCTGCCGAGAAGGTCTATCGCCCCCACGCATGGGCCAGCTTCGGCACGCAGGATCAGCAGGCTGCGGATTATGCTGCGTGCAAGCAGTACGGACCGCTGTATCGGTAAGTTACCTGTCGTAAATATTCTGCCGGAAAGATTCTGACATAGCCCTTAATACCAGTTAAGGAGAGGTTTCCTTGGAAGCCTCTCCTTGTTTTTTTCATTTGGAGGTATAGACATAAAAATCCTCCTGTGTGTAAGGGCAGTGTTAAGCGGCTGCCCGGTTGATTCTCGACCACTGCCGGGGCGGCATGGTCAAAATACTGTAACCGATACTTTCCAGTTCACTGGCGCGGTCATAGCTCTCCACATCCTGGCTGTGGCGAGTCACGGCGTTGGATAACCCGTACAGCGTCAGATCGTTGGATTCGATCAGCCGCTGCAATACGCCGGTGCTTTCGCTGTCGGTAATGTGGAACTCTTTGCTGGCAAGTTTGACGACGGCCGGCACATCATGGGTGTCCATCTGCGCGGCTTTTGCCTCCTGCATCTTGCCAACGACCTGCGCGAACCGCGCTTCTTCCACAGCGGTGCGCACGGTGTCCTGAATCTTCATAACAAAGGCTTTGTCCTCCGCGTCCAAAGTTGCTTGGGAGTAGACGCTGAAATTTTCCTCGCTGTCGGTAACACGCCCCACATGGTTACGGCGGGCGGCTGCCTCATTCACGACCATACCGTTGCTGCACACCAGCCGATAGATCAGCGGCTGGATGCTGACGGAACCAAGTCCGACCTCGCTGTTGCTGATGATGATTCCGGCCTGCACGATGTCGCCGGGGGATACCTCCGCCTGCAAGCGGGGGTTCACGGCCTTGATGTACATACGACTTTCGGTGATTTGGCAGCTTTCAAAGCGGATGTCGGGCAGCCCGCCGAGAATCGGCAGCGTCACTCCGGCAATGTCGATATTGTCGATGCGGCGATAGCGATTGCTCAGGTACGCGCGAGCGGAGCCGTCCAAGGTACGCAGCATGCGCTGGCTGCTTTCCTGCTTGAACCATGTGTTGGCGTTGTAGGCCAGCAAGTCGGGACGTTCCTCCCGCATACGGTCATAGTAGGCGGCGGGGATGCGCAGGTGCGTGCCGATCTGCCGATGCGCGATGCCAGTAATAGTCATAGGTTCGATCAGCTCGGTGCCGCTGTCGTCTGACAGGTGCAGAAACATTTCTTTGCCGTAGGATTCCATCCGCAGGCGGTTGGGGGCAATGAGGTAGTCTTCTTTGGATTCGCTCTGCCGCTTCACTTCGGTAAGCATCTGCTGTAAAGATACACCGGATTTCATACGTGAAACCTCCTCACCACAAGAGAACCAGCTTGCCGGAAGTTTCCTCGGCGGCCAGCCCATCTCCTGCAAAGACCTGTTTCAGCTTTTCCCAGCATCCAACAGGTGGAAAACCGTGCAACTCCGGGAGCACCGATGTGCTGCCGTCCGCAAGCTGGATGTGACCGTCCTCCTGCACGGTCATCGAGTGATGCCCGCGAGAACTGAGGTCAGCCACAATGCCCTCCAACGCTGCGCGACCCTCGGTCTCGTACCAAATGCGCGGGTCGGGCAGCGGGGGAGTCTCGGCGGGGATGCGCGGCTTTTCGGGTGAGGCTGTTGTGGGGGTCGGGCGCAGCGGTACAGTGTTGATCAACTCGCACCGCAGATGCGCCTGCTTGTCCAGCACTACTTCGGCACTCTCAAAACCGTCCAACCCGTGAACGCGGATCAGGCAGCGTCCGCCTTCTTTGACGATGGCAAGCGGATCTTTGGTGACCCATTCCCATGTGATGTTGCTGCCTGCTGTGCGAAGTGCAGCGGTGACGCGTTGGTTCACATGAAGCAGCAGAATGTCGCTGAGAGGTTCATCCTCGATGTCCGGCACCACAAACTTGGTGCGGCGGGGTGTCTTTGCTTTCTTCTTGGGGACTGCCGGTAGGCTGCCGCGCAGATGGTGCAGCACATACAGTCCCCAGATGGAGCAGGCAACAAGCAGAAGCGGCAGCAGCAGCGCGCCGCGCACGAATGCGGCGATGGCTACAATGATGCCCACAAAAATGCTTGTGCCATTCCGGATGGCATTGTCAGATTTCATTGTCGATTACCGTCCTTTCACAAAAAACAAAAGGGCTGCATCAGGTGTCCGTTCTGAACACTTGATGAAGCCCAAGGTGCGGCCACTGTTCGGCGGCCATGCGGGATGCGGATTGATTCTTGGTTCACTCCTTTCTGCTGATAGCAGGGAATATCTATATAAAAAGTGCCGGCAGGGAAGACACCGCGCCCAATTCGGCGCAATGCCATCTACTACCGGCACCGATTACAAAAATAACAACGTATGCTTATATAGCATAAAAATCATCTACATTGCCATTATAATACTATATCTTGTGGTTGTCAATAATGGATTTTGTGTGGGCACCTACACAACGACAATATCGCACTTGCAATTATACTCCCGCAGGAGTATAATTGCAATGAGGAGGTGGTCTGATGAAAAAGACGATTTATCACGGCTCGGATCACATCATTGAAAAGCCCCAATATGGCTATGGAAAGCCCTACAATGACTATGGCGTTGGCTTCTACTGCACCGAAAACCCGAACATGGCGAAAGAGTGGGGCGTAAGTATTGACCACAACGGTTATGCAAATGAATATCAAATCGAATGTGACGGTTTGACGATTCTCGATTTGAATGCCCCGGAATATACAATGCTGCACTGGCTGACGATTCTGCTTGAAAACCGTGAGTTTGATGCGTCCACACCGCTGGCGGCGGAAGCTAAGGATTATCTCTTACAGAATTTTCATCTGGACTACAAAACGGCAGATGTCATTATCGGCTATCGTGCCGATGACAGCTACTTTTCCTTTGCCTCTGACTTTATCAACGGTGCAATCTCGTATCGCCAGTTGTGTAACGCTATGCGCCTTGGCAAACTGGGTCAGCAATTTGTATTGAAAAGCCAAAAAGCCTTTGAGCAGCTGAAATTTATGGGCTATGATACAGCAGACGCCAAAGAATGGTATAAGAAGAAAGCGTTCCGTGACCAGACCGCCCGCCGCCAATACTTTGATGTAGAGCGGAACCGCCGTCAAAGGGGCGATCTTTACATTACAACCATCCTTGACGAGGAGATGAAGCCCAGTGATCCACGCTTACGATAAAAATTATCTTACCGCTGCACAAAAATGTCTTGCGCGTATGCTGGACTACATGGTCAATGATTTACAGTATCCGCTGGAAACAGTATGGAACTGGTTTTTAATGAGCGAGATTTCCCATCGCTTTGAACTCGGTGATAGCACTATTTTGGCAGGCACTTCCGGTGTGGAACTTGCCCGCAAGGTACTGGAACAGGCAGGGGAGCCGATACCTACACGCAAGGCATCCTATGCGTATGACCGCAGTCCCGAATACTGGACGGGCTGGGCTATCGCATATTACCAGTGGGATACCGGGCTGCGCTTCTCTGAAATTGAGCAGGCTGTGCCGATTTCCGAGGTGCGGATGTTGTATACGCCCTACCACGAAATGGATGTTCGCCAGTTTGCAGATAAGATGAATGAACTGTACCGTGCAGCAAAGCCGGAAACAAACCTAAAGAGCCTGCGCACACTGGCCGAAATGAGCCAGTCGGAACTGGCACGACAGGCAGAAATCCCTGTGCGCACCATCCAGCAATATGAGCAACGCCAGAAAGACATTAACAAGGCGCAAGGGGAAACCTTGCTGCGCTTGGCACGTGTCCTGCATTGCAGTATAGATGATCTGATGGAAAAAGTCCCACAGCAATAATATGAATAGAAGCGGAAGATTCTCATTTAAGACAGCGGGAATCTTCCGCTTCTATTTTGTCGGTTATCGCATCAGTAAGTATCAAGCATAATCTGCTGCCGCAGATAAAGGTTTGCCACCGCCGTGATGACCTCGCGACTGCAACGGTACTTCCGGACAGCCTGTGCAAAGTTGTCGCAGTTAAGGTCGTTGTCATCGTACAGCTTATCCAGCACATCGTAGCCGTCCTTCAGGCGACGGATGTCCATCTCAATACTCTTAATAATTTCCGCACAGGAGAGGGGAGTCTGCCGGGCAAGGCGAATGACCTTTTTCTCGCAGGAACTGCGGGCATCCACATGGAACAGGCGGCGAGTGATTTTCCATGAGATGCCCTCCAAAAACGTCAGTTTCAGGAACGACAGCATCCGCAGCGGCCATGCCGCGCCGATGGAAACAATGAATCGGCAGGCAAGCAAATCATACAGCGCATCATACTCGGTATCACCGGTGCCTGCAACAATAAGCCCGCGAACCAACAAGCGCTGCACGCAGTCCTGCCAGCTGCGGTGGATGGTGACGTTGGTATTGTTCGCCATCTTTTCGTAGTAGCTGCCGATTTCTTCTTCCCGCAGAATGCGCCAGTTGAGGATGGACCAGAGCATAAACTCCTGCACATCGACCTCGTATTCTTTCTCGCAGACGATGATGACCGGGCGGGTACCTTCTTCGGTGCAGCAGCGGATATAGCGGCCATTGGCAGTGTAAAGCATTTTCATAAAGATTCCTCCAAATTTTAATTTTCGTGTAGAGATGCGAGAAAAGATTCGTTGTTTCGCAGCTTGTGGACAGCACGGCTGATCCACGCCGAAACGTGATTGGGCGGGGCGCTCATGCGAGTAGCAACTGCGGTAAGCGGCATCCCGAAGACCTGTAAAGCCAGCGCGTGAACACCCTTGCGGGTCACGCCGCTGTATTGAGATTCTGCGGCGGCAAGCAGCAGGGGAGTCTCGCACTTTGCATGACTTGAAACCGCATTTTGAGCCTCTAAGGCAGCAAGCACAGCAGGCTCCAAATCATCAAGCAAAACCGTGCGCTGATGCTGCCACAAAACACTGTGGCAGTAACTGACAAGCCCGTTCTGTACGACCCGCCGGGAATAGGATGCAAAACTGCCGCGTGCAGAGTCAAAGGTCAGCGCTGCATTGCAGAGCCAGACACAGCCCTCTTGATACAAGTCCTCATAGTCAAGACCAGCAACGCAGGGATTGGCATTGATGTCGAACCGCAGGACGCGCTCTACGATGGTCAGATTTTCTTCTACCAACCGCCGTTGGGCAGTGGTAAGCCGTTTTACGCATTTCATAGCCGTCACCTCGCAGTCGCATTCTCGCAGATGCGGATGATTTGCTCACAGCGGTAGTCGCCGCACTTGGCAATATGTACCTGATCTCCGGGCAGACCCATCTGCGCTTGCAGCCAGCGGTAACTCTGGTCGCGGCTCATGCCAAGCTGCGTCTGTACACTGTGCAGCGCATGGTGAGCAAGAATGCGTTTATGCCGCAAATCTCCGTTGGCAAGGGTGCCAAGGGGCTGCTTCGTGCGGCGGTCAGCTGTGACGTAGGCATCGCAGGCGGGCCAGCGGCGGCAGACGTACAGGTACGTTCCTGCGGAAATATCGGACAGACCATGAATCGCGTTTGCCGGGCGCAGCGTGGCAAGAGAGCCGCAGTAGGGACAATGGATACGAGTTTGTTTCATAGAATTTCACCTCCGGTTTTGACAAAATAGGCCGAAAAAACCTATTTGCCCTTATTACTGTCATCTCGAACAAAAAAAATAAAAAAAATCGGGCGTTTTTTCAAATTTTACAATTTGTTCATATCTTCACGGCGTTACGCCAGCATCGGACGGAATCCGCCACCGACAGATTTGCGCACATCCAGCATCGTCCTGCCGTTCAGCGTGACAGGCGCATTGAACAGCATTGTCAGAAGATATTTCTTGAGATTTTTGACGTCTGTGCGCAGATTGCGTAGGCCGTCAAGGACAAAACGGATATGCTCACTTGTCAGCTGCAATAGCCGTTCCCGCACCAAGGCCATGGGGAACAGTTTGTTCCCCAGCCGCAGTACAGGGCTGCGAAGCTGGATTGTCTCCACGACCAGCTCGTAGATCTCCTGCATCACAGGGGCACTCTCCGGCTGGTTGCGGCAAAGCAGGTCCAGTTCGATGTTGTCGCGGACTTTTGTCCGCACGGCCTCTCCCTCGGATAAGATAGGATCAGTATTTTGTTTCTCTTTATTTTGTATTTCTTTATTTAATTGCATGGGATTTCCCAGTACAGCAGAATCCGATGCAAGGGGTTCCAGCATAGGCGGCACAGATTCAGCACTGCCGCCAGAGCCAGATGAGAGCGTTTGCGGGTACTCATAGACATAGTAATCGCAGCCCCGCAGGCAGCCGCGCTCATCCCGGACACGGGTGCGCACTACATACCCGGCATCCTCCAATTCCCAAATTGCTGTGCGGATAGCGTCCACGCTCTCCTTGTTGATGGCAGCCAGACCTTTCAGGGTATAATCCCAGTTGTCCGGCAGGGAAAGCATCTGCGACAGCAGCCCCTTGGCTTTCAGAGACAGATTCTTATTGCGAAGATGATGATTGCTCATAACGGTGTAGTCCTTAATGCGCTCTACGCGAAAAACAGCCATTTTACGAATCCTTTCATGTAAGAAGATGGGCAGCCGCCGGGGCTGCCCGCGGTTCATCGGTTACAGATTCTGACGGATAATGCGGGTGATGATCCCCACGGCGATGCTGCGCTCCTCGTCCAGCTTCGTTACCACAAAACTGACATCATCCTTTTTCCCGGGCGTGCGGCGGTCATAGCAGGAGTGAGCCACAGCATTGACCCCGTTAGAAAGCCGCACATAGACGATGCCTTTATGTACATCGGTGACGCGGCCGGCGTATTTGCTCTGCACACGGCAGCGTTTCAAGGCTTCGTGGCTGGTGTTCTCGGTGACGCTCTTGACATCGGCATGGACGGACAATTCTTCCTGCGAGGTCTTGTTCACCTCTGTCACGCGGACAAGAATCTGATCACTCACAGCAAAGCGGTCATGGGCATCACCGATCCAATCCCATGCCAGATCCCGCGCCATGATGGAACACTCTACACCGAAAATCTCGACACGGATGGACTTGTCGGCAACGGCAATGACGCGGGCCTGTACAACGCGCCCCTCGCGGACGCGGTACTCGCCGTTGGCATCAAGGCTGAAATAGAAAAGTTGGCGCTTTCGCATCATGGCTTCGCGGCGGCTGGCAACCACACTGCGGCTCTTGGAATCGATGCCAAGGATGACGAAGTCGATTTCCGCGCCCAGCATATTGCCCAGCAGCTTCATCTGGCGGATGGCCATGCTGTCAGTGCTGTTAGCTGCGCTGGGGGCGACCATCATTTCTTTCAGAGGGATGACAATGCGGAAACCGTTGTAGTCTACAACTGCAATTGTCTTGCCGCTGTCGGTCTGCTCGATACCGCCCAGCGGTGCGGAGAGGATGCGCCGTGTGCGGTAGGCGTTGTGGATTTCGTGCCACGCGGCGGCTTCGCGGGCATCCTCGGTTTCGATTTCGTCGCCGCTTTCAATGGTCAGCACCGGGGCATCTGCTTTGCGTCTGCGGCGGGGCGGGTGAGTCTCGGCGGGCTTTTCTTCTTCGGCAGGAGCGGGAATGGCTGCATCCTCAAAACCCACAGGTTCGGGGATGGGCAGGTCAGGGGTAAAAATATCATTGTTCATTTCCATGAGAAATCTCCTTTTCAGTTTCAGGTTTTGTTATGATGGATTCTTTGTCGGTGGCAACCACCGTTTTTGACTTGGCAGGACGGCCACGGCGCTTAGGCGGTGCCTTGGGGGATGATTTGGCTGTTTCCGCCGGGGAAATTTTGAGCGTTTCTGGTAAGGCTTTCCGCCACTCCGGGATATGGGCGGACGCCTTACATTCCCGTAGCTGCTTGTAAGCGGGGTGCAGAGAGTAGTCCATCTTGTGAACTTTCAGAATCTTATGGCCGCGCAATATCACTAGTGCTTCATCCACCGGCAGGCGCAGCACTTCATCCGGGGTCAGCACTGACCGCTTGCCGACACCGCTGCTTTCGCGGTACTGCGGCGTGTAGTCGGACACACGCAGGGTACTCAGTGACTTGGAAGTGCTGGACACAGCCACACTGGCAATGCCGGTGCGCTGGGAAACGTACTCAGCTGTCAGCTGATCCGTACAGCCAAGAAAAAGCTGCACATCGCAGTTGCCGAGAATTTCCTGCCACTGGTTCTGCGGGTAGCGGTTTTGCAGGCCGGCAAGATTCTGGAATACGCAAGACATGGAGATGTTGCGGGAGCGGATAACGCTGATGCGCCGTGACAATTCGGAAATCGTACCGCAGGCGGTCAATTCCTCGCCCAGCACATGAACCGGAACAGGAAGCCGCCCGCCGGGGCAGTTGGCATCGGCATATCGGACGAGTTTGATGAAGGCAAAGGACAGGAACAGCGATGCAAGAAAGTCAAAGGTGCTGTCTTGATCGCTGGTGACTAGATAGTAGGCGCAGGGCTGCTGCCCTGGCAGTTCAAGGCTGATTTCGTCATACGCAGTAATTTTCTTAATCAGCTCAGACTGAAATACTTGCAACCGGCTGCCCAGCCCGCTGATAACCCCGCTGCGCACCGAATCCGAAGCCCGCTGGTACAAGCTGTACGGTACTTTGGCAGGGTGGGTTAGTGGCAGAACATCAAACAAACTGTCCAACTGACTTTCGCTGCATTGCGTGATAAGGTTGTACACCTCACCGATGTTCCGCTGTTCTGGCGGGTAAGTAAGATCAACATAGAGAACCAGCGCTTTCAGCAGGTTCATTTCGCCGGAATCCCAGAAACGGTCGCTTTTCCCGGTGCCATTGGTGTTCTTGATGATGACATCCACGAAAAGCTGCGCCATCAGTTCCTGCCCCTCAATTTCTTTCAGGCAGTTCCAAGAGTCTGAATTTTCCGGGCTGACGAGGTTGAACACACGCACCGTGTACCCTAAATCTCGCATATATTCGCTGGATTTTTCGTAGAGCTCAGATTTGGGGTCACAGATAATCAGCGACTCGCCGCGGGCGGCGCTTTGCAGGATGTGATTCATGCAGAACGAGCGTGTTTTCATGGAACCACTGGCACCGTAGACGGCGAGGTTGCCGTTCATACGTGTTTTCTCCGGGATGCAAAGAAACTTTCCGCCGAGCATCCCCAACACAGTGCCTGTATGATTGGATAAGTCGGAAACCATATCCAGCACGGCGGGGACTTCTCGCGGCTGCATCCAGCCGGACGTACCGTAAGTACCCTTTGCGGAAAAATCGAAATTGCGTTCGGAATCCGTTAGGGCATCCTGGCTGAACAGCTTTCGGTATAGGAAAATCACAGCGACTGCTGCTGCGCAGCCCGCCATGCAGTACAGATTGTAGGGAAACCACAGAACACCTTTGAGACAGGCCAGCGGCGACAAAGAGGGAAACGGCGGAGAAGTGCCGCCCAGCATACCGCCGTTTTTCTGCCAGACGGCATAATTGCCGATGAACTGCGTTACGTAGCCGCAGGCATAGAGCAGCAGCGCGACTGCCAATAGAATTTGAGCGCGTTTTTGAGGTTGTTTCATGGGTTGGAGAAGAACCTCCTCTCGAACTCAGCAAAGTCGATGGTCTGCAACTCGACCCTGTCGCCGCAGAGTGGCTGCAGCGCGTTTGCCTGAAAATCAAAGCAGAGGATGACACCTTTCATTTGCAGCAGCTCTAAGGCGGACAGGAATCGGAACAGACGCGGCAAATCCGGCAGATAGCAGAATAGAATTGGCGTGCCTGCATCTGTGCGAGCATCGTTCTCGATGAAAGCATTGCGGCAAGGCGGCTGAAGCTCTTGCAGCAGCATGGCATTTAGTTGCCCGATGACATCCGGGTGACAGAGCAGCCACAGCAGCATCTCTCCGTGGTAGTCATTGGTGAGAAAGTAGAAATGTTCGTAGCCCTCGCCAAAAAGGAAGTGTTCTTTCTTGTAAGTCTTTGCATCTTCCAACAGAGTAGTCATCACCGCCCACTGATCGGACAGCAGAATGCCATCAGGCGTGTGACTTGCGCCGGTTCGCGTATAGCGGATATTTTGCAGCATGATTTTTCCCCGCTGTTCGATTTGCGTGTCAAAGGTCGGAACAGCCTCCATGCCGTTGAATACAGCAAATGTGTGGGATGCGGTCAGCAGCGAGCCTACCATGCGGGAACCGTGAATTTTTACCATTTCAAGGCCCAACTCTTTCATCTCGCGGGAATCATAAAAAACAGGGGCTTCAATGCGGCAAGGACTGCTGCCACCCGGCACAAATACAGGCGGCTTTTCATCTCGATAAATCATCGTGCCTGCATTCAGCATCGTGACATAGGTTTGCGCGATACGATGCAGCCGCAGACGGCGGGCAGGGGATGATTTGATGGAGTTGGTGTCGGTGCGGCCTGACAGATAGAACTGAAATCGCTCCGGCGCTCGTTCCCGCAAAAGACGTTTGCCACGGATGCCGAGCCGGTAGCCGCGAAGATGATCTTTGGAGAAGATGCGCAGGAGCTTGTCGTGTGTCAGGCTCGTCACGACTTTTTTGCGATAACTTTTGCTGGAGGTAAGGCGGTCAGCACACGCACAAGGAACCTCGCCGCAGATGGCTGTGAGCGCCAAAAGTTCATAATAGAGGCTGTCTTGCGCGGGCAGGACAGGAAAGGCAGAAGAAATAGAAATCACCTCGGAATTTAACCGTGCCTTCTTTGACTCCGGCGAAAGTTGCCGCCGTCTTGTGTGTGAAACAGCTTACAACAACGCGGAAAAGTCATTTTCAGGCACAGGTATCTGATTTTTATGAATTTTTCGGAAAAAGTGGAGGTCGGGTCTCAGCCGATTTTGGGGTGCTCAGCCATGCCGAAAAGCAGTTTTTCGGCATTACGGTAATCACGGTAGAGGACGAATATCCAAACCGGGTCGTCTGGAAAGAATCGCACAGCGCCCCGGTATCGTCTGTCAGGCAGAACGTGGCAATGACATCTATAACTGCTTTGAGTTCCAGATTGTCATAATCCCGAACGACCTTGATTGGTAGGTTATGGTCGTAGATATGCTCCACACAAATCACGCAATCGGAAAAGTGGGGAAGCGACCCGCTTTGCACCAGTGCCGCCTGTAGTGGCAGCAAAAGGAATTTGCAGCCGTCCCGCTTCTTTTTATCCGGCAGCGGCGCAGGAAGCAGCACACGCAAGTAGTTGGTGTCTGCCCACACACGGATGCCCTGTACTTCGGCTGCCTTGGGATAGTAGTAAATCGGCGGCTCGTTGGACACGGAAAAAAACATATTGCGCAGATGTGCCGTGCTTTTCTCGCTGAGAAGTGCCGCGCTCTCGGCAGTTTTGGCAAACTGCATTGGGTCAGGAGAGGGCAGGAAATGCTCCATCTCGTACAATTTCTTGTGGATGTCGATGAGTCCACGCTGCTCCAAGCGGATACGGTTCAAAAGTGCGTCAGGATTCAAGTGCGGCCTCCTTTTTGTAGTAGCTGACGGTGCCGTCCTCGGCCACCGTGCAGAAACCGGTCACCTGCGGAATATCCAGCAACTCAATCTGGGCAACATCCTCTACCACCACAATGCGCTTGCCGGTATCTTTCTGCGGTTGGCGCAGTAGCTGGCAAATCATAGTTTCCTTGCCTTGCGGGATAGGCACGATTTCGTACAACTCTCCATTTGCGAAGCAGAGGATAGCTGCCGGAAATTCTCCAACGGTGTGGTATTCTACCTGATCTATGAAATCGAGCAGAACCCAGACGCAGCGGGATAAGTCTTTATCTGTGCCGTTTTGTGCTTCTTGATTTGCGTAGTAGCGGCCATTCCCGGAGCAGAAGATGCGCCCTTCTTTCAGCATATGGGCAAGCAAAACTTTTGCTGTTGCTTCCTTTTCGGGAAAGAATCGGCAAAGCTGATCTTCGGTCAGACCGGGATACAATGAGATGTTATGCAGCATTTCAGTGGCTTCCCGCTGATAGATCGCTGCGCGGTTTTTCAATAAAATCACCATCCTTATTGCGCATAAAGGACGCATAAAGACGTATTAGGTATTGCCGCTAACTCAGCCAGCAACAACTAATACGCAATCAATACGTCCTTTTGCGTATTTGACTTGCTATTGCGTAATCATTGCGTCAAGGCGGACGTATTACGGTCATCTGCAAAATCTCCTACATCAGAATTTGCCCAAAACAAAAAGAGCCGCGCCTGAAAAAAGTCAGGTACGACTCTGGGTGAAAATGTCCAACTTTATTGGCTGAACCCTATTTTGAACATACTAATTGTAACACGCGGGATTATACACGTATATACAAGCGCAATGCGGATGTTGTGCAGATGTGATGCAAGTGCAGCAAAAAAACTTTCAGGGCAGTGCATCCGGCGCAATCTTGATTCTTTGACATATAGGCATTATAATGCAAAGAATAAGAATGATGACTTATCGCTATGGTCCACATTGTACAGTGAACCACTCAAGCGCAGTACAAACTGTACGCTGGAATTGAACCACAGCGGGCACTTCAAAGATGTAGACCTGTGGGCAGCAAGAGCGTTTGCTTGGGTTAAGAAAGGGAAACGGTAAAGTGACGATTTTAATTGATGCCGATGGCTGCCCGGTGGTTGATCTGACCGTACAGACTGCCGCAAAATATAAAGTGTCCGTGTTGATTCTATGCGATACCTCCCACCAAATCCAACGCGACGGTGCGCAGACATTGACCTTTGGCAAAGGTGCTGACAGCGTAGATTTTGCTCTGGTGAATCGTGTACACCCCAGTGACCTTGTAATCACCCAGGATTATGGGCTGGCCAGTATGTGCCTAGCACGCCGCGCCCGCGTACTGAACCAAAACGGCTTAGAGTACACATCCGAAAATATTGATGGCCTGCTGTTCCGTCGCCATGAAAACAAAAAGCTCCTTCGCGCCGGAAAGCACCCGAAAGGGGCCCCAAAACGAACGAAGGTGCAGGACACTGCTTATAAAAACGCCTTAGAGAAAATCTTGCAGACGGTGTAAATATTTCCGCAAGAAAAGCTGTGAATATCCAACCACATCAATGCGATTTAGAAGGCACACTCAGGTGTGCTCTACATAAAAAGGAGGACACCTTATACAGGCATCCTCCTTAGCCTTTATTTGTCATATCTTGGCTCTTTTTTGAAAATGGTGTAAATGTGGTGTATCAGCGATAAAAAGCTCTCTTTCGCACAAAAAATATTGTCGTTATGTGGGCATTTTTTGAGGAAACTATTGTAAAGCTACTAATTTTAGTGTAAAATTGATAGCGAATGGGTTTTGCCGCCCATTCGCTATCTTTGTAAAGAATAAGGGGAGAGACCCATGATCGAACTGCAACACCTGACCAAACGCTTTGCCACGCAGGGCGGTACGGTCGTCGCGCTGAATGATATTAACCTGACCATTCAGGATGGCGACATCTACGGCATCATCGGCATGTCCGGCGCCGGCAAGTCCACGCTGGTGCGGTGCATCAATATGCTGGAGCGCCCGGACGAGGGCAAGGTCGTTGTCAACGGCCGCCAGATGCAGGAGCTGTCTGCAGCCGAGCTGCGTGCCGCCCGCCGCGAAATCACCATGATCTTCCAGCAGTTCAACCTGCTGATGCAGCGCACCTGCCTGCGCAACATCATGTTCCCGATGGAGCTGGCCAAAGTGCCCAAGGAAAAGGCCGAGGCCCGTGCCCGCGAGCTGCTGGAGCTGGTCGGCCTGCCTGATAAGGCTGAAGCTTACCCGGCCCAGCTTTCCGGCGGCCAGAAGCAGCGCATCGCCATTGCCCGTGCGCTGGCTACCGACCCCAAGGTGCTGCTGTGCGACGAAGCCACCAGCGCCCTGGACCCCAACACCACCCACGCGATTTTGGAACTGATCCGCAAGATCAACAAGGAGCTGGGCATCACGGTGGTCATCATCACCCACCA
>UMBM01059427.1_pt1 | contig 22249 bp, 22 predicted proteins | sample 1963971 | NCBI WGS metagenome assembly UMBM01 (sample SAMEA4835942, study PRJEB28245) | human gut metagenome | biome: gut microbiome; material: fecal sample | place: Denmark | collected 2008 | reverse complement strand
CCCCCAATACTGGGTGTCCAGTATTGGGGGTACATATCAGTAAGGCAGCTGTTTTCTTTTGCGCTTGACTTCGACTGAACTCCATGTGTTATGCTATACTTAAATAAAGTAACATGAGAGGAAGCAGAGCATGAGCAAGAAAATTAAGCTTTTACTTTTTATATTGTGCTTCGTAGCGGCAGCCTTAAACGGCTGCGCTAAAAATGCCGACAGCGAAGTGCAGGGCAGTGATACCGCCGTTGCCATTACCAATCCGCGTCAGCTTGTCGCTGCAGATAACAAAACAGGGCGCACAATTATGTGGGAAGCGAAGGTGAAGCAGCCTTATACGCTGGAATATCGCTTGCATGGCAGCAAGGATATACAGGCAGTGCAGGCAACGGACAGCAGCTTTACGGATAAAAACAGTATTATTCAATATACCGCGCGTCTTAGCGGCCTGGTGCCGGGCAGTGCTTATGAATATCGCACCAGCACAGCGCAGAATAAAGGACGTTGGCATAAGCTGAGCACCGAAAAGGGAGATGGCTTTACTGCCTTAATCTTCCCGGATTCGCAAAGCGCTGATTACAGCGGCTGGCAGCAGCTGGCGCGTGAAGCGTACAAGCGCCATCCGCAGAGTGCGTTTTATGTGAATATGGGTGATTTGGTGGATAATGGTCAGGATGCAAGCCAATGGCGTGCCTGGTTTAACAGCGTGAGCGTGTTCAGTGATGTTGTGCCGCTGGCACCGGTTATCGGCAATCATGAAGCGTACAGTCTGGAGTGGAAGGAATGCCTGCCTGCAAGCTATACGCATTTGTTCAATGTACCGCAAAACGGCTTGGCAAAGTATCCTAATCAGTTTTACAGCTTTGATTACGGTTCTGTGCATTTTGTGGTGCTTGACACTAACTTCCCGGAGATGCAAAAATTCCAGCCTGATTTGCTGGCAGATGAGCTGCCTTGGCTGGAAAAGGATTTGGCGGCGAGCAAGGCGCCGTGGAAGGTTGCTTTGATGCACCGTGATATCTTTCTCTACGGCTTCGGACCGGAGTCGGGCAGAGCGCAGAGCAAGACACAGTTTCTTGATTTCAGCTATCAGTTGATGCCGGTGTTCGAAAAATACAAGGTTGACGCATTACTGACGGCGCACTTGCATACCTATCGCCGCCGTGTGCCGCTGCAGAACTTTGCGCCTGCTTCGCAGGGCGCCGGCATTACTTATATCCTGACGGGTGTGGCCGGAGATGTGCGTTATCCTAAGCTGTGGAGAGATTTTGAGTGGGATGCGGCAACAGCGCCGAAGCCGGAAACTGCCAACTATATGACGCTTAAGGCAGATGAGAAAAGCCTGGAGTTTAAAGCTTTCTTGCCGGACGGCAAGCAGTTTGACGAAGTAAAATTAACTAAATGAGCAAAAAGGCTGTCGCATCATCGTAGTGCGACAGCCTTTTTAATTACGGTTAATCAAGCTCAATCAGTTCATATTTGTCATTGCCCATTTTCAGCTCGCGCATAGCGGTAAGCTGGTGCAGGCCGTGACGACTTTCCATGCGCTCAACAAGGTCATGGTTGCTTTCCTTGGCATATACCAGATCGACGGAAGCCTGGTCGATAGCCAGAATGTCGGTAGAAGCGAGAATGCCGATATCTGGGATGGTCGGCTCCGCAGCGCTTAAGCCGGCGCAGTCGCAGTCAACGGACATGCGGCGCAGGACATTGATGTAAACGATGTGCTTGCCGAAGAAATCAATGGTAGCCTTAGCGGATTCAGCCATATTTTCCATGAGCAGCTCCTTGCCGGGCCATACGTTCCAGTCCGTAGGCAGGTTATCCTTATCTACGCCGTGAACCTGTGCTTTGCCGATGCGGCCGTCTGCGCAGCCGATAGCCAGGTTTTTCATGGAGCCGCCGAAGCCGCCCATAGCGTGACCTTTGAAGTGAGTAAGTACGAGCATTGAATCGTAGTTGACGATGTTTTTGCCCATGGAAACCTCTTTGAAATGCTTGCCGTGGCGGACAGGCAGGTTTACAGTGCCCTCTGCGTCCATGATGTCAACGGGGCAGAAGGTCCAGCCGTTGACCTTCAGTGTTTCCAGATGGCTCTCAGTTGTATAGCGGTCGCCCTGATAGAGCGTGTTGGTTTCTACGATGGTGCTGTCAGGGATTTGCTGCTGCAGCGCTTTGACCAGCTCGCGCGGCAGAATGTTGGGGCCGTGCTTTTCGCCGGTGTGCAATTTGATAGCAACCTTGCCGTAAATGCTTTCATTAATTAAATCATATAATTTGATGAGATGCTCGGCATCAATGTGCTTGGTGAAATATACTTTGGCATGAGAGCCTGCTTTATCGGTTTTGGCAACTCTTTTGCAGCCTACTACAGGGGCTTGTGCAAATTCTTGTGTCAATTTCGTCTACCTCCTATAATTTGTTACTTATATTTTAATACCTGAAGTATACTCTAAGTCAAGAGGAAAATGGAAGTTTGTGTTAATGGTAATATAAATTTTTGGCAGCTTACTTGCTTGGCGCGATAGCGTTTACACAGCTAAGTCCGTTTAAGGTGCGCGGATAGCCGATGTAGGGCAGGGCAATGGTGAGCGCATCCAGCAAATCCTGACGGGAGTTGCCGACGGAGATATTGGCAGCGGCGTGTGCCTTGGCCTGTGGTTCGCATCCGCCGAGAGTAACGATTGCTGTAAATGTGATCAGTTCACGCTCTTTGACGTCGAGCACTTTGCGTGTGTAGTAGTCGCCAAAGCAGTTGGCGCTGAGGTAATCATTAATATGCTTTTGGTCAGCAGTGGCACTCGCGTTCATCTTATCAATGTTCTCTGCGCCGAAGATGGCGCGCTGTACGGCGAGGCCTGCTTCGTGGCGTGTTTCATCGGTAGTTGTTCCGGCAGGAGCGCAGGGCTTGATTTTGAGCATTTCCATAACTTGGCCAACGCGTTCTAATGCTGCCTTTACCTTTGGCAGACCAACGTAGGGCGTGCACTGGAAGATGCTTTCGTGTATTTGCTCCGGCGTTGCGCCTGCTCTTAGTGCGCCTTCGACGTGAGCAGGAATATCCTCCGGTGTGTTGTTGGCAGTGAGAACAACGAGCGTCAGCAGCTCCTGTTTGGCGGTATTGAGCTTGATCTGCTTATTGATATCGTTATAAATAAACTTTTGGCTGATAGCGGAAAGCTCCTGTTCGTTTTTAATATCAGTAGGATCATTTTTGGTGAACAAGCTTTGAGCAGCAGTATTTGCTGCTGTTTCACGTGTTTGTGCCATAGCGGTGGTGCCTCCTAAAAGTAAAGTGCATGAAAGAAATGCAGTGAGTATAATTTTTGAGATGTCTTTCATTGGTGATTCTCATTTCAGTAAATTAGTGTTGAGCGACTTGTCTGTCTGTAAGGGAAGATATCACTGAAGGTGAAGCGGGTTTATTTCAGCTTATTATATTCCTCTGCATCCACAGGCTCGCACCATTCGCTTTTGGTGTTTTCGCCCGGAACCTCGATGGCGAGGTGCGCAAACCAGCTGGTGGGGGCGGCGCCGTGCCAATGCTTAACTCCGGCGGGGATGTTGACTACATCACCGGCATGCAGCTCACGGGCAGGCTTGCCCCATTCTTGGTAGTAGCCACGACCGCCGGTGACAAGCAGAATCTGCCCGCCGCCTTTATCGGCGTGGTGGATGTGCCAATTGTTGCGGCAGCCGGGCTCGAAAGTTACGTTGCCGATGACAACCTGGTCGAGAGAAAGCATGTTAAGATAGCTTTGGCCTACGAAATATTTTGCATAAGCATCGTTTTTAGGGCCTGTTGGGAATATGGTGAAAAAATTTTCTTCTGTCATTGTTATCGCTCCTTTAAAAATTAGAATTGCAAGCTGTCAAGCCAGCTTTTGATTTGACCTTGGGCGTTCTTGGCGCTGCTGCCGGAGAGAACAAGATCTTGGGTAAATTTGGCATTAGGTGTCAGCTTCTGCAAATCGCTTAGGCAGCGCTGTTCGCCACCGCCGCCGTGGGTGAAGAAGGGAGCAACGGTTTTGCCGTCCAATTTATAGGTTTCTACGAAGGTGGCAACAGGCATGGGGAAGCTGCCCCACCAGTTGGGATAACCAAGGAAAACAACGTCGTATTTGTCGAAATCAGCAATTTTTGTGCTGATGGCAGGACGGGCGTTGGCTGCCTGTTCTGCTTTGGCTTTGGCGACGGTGACGCTATAGGTTTCGGAGTACGGAGTTGCGGGCACGATTTCTACGATGTCGTCGCCGACCTGTTTATGGATTTCTTCAGCAACAGCTTTGGTGTTGCCGCTCCAGGAAAAATAGGCTACTAAGATTTTTTACCATTATTCATGTTTTGTGATGCTCCTTCACTAGTGGATTGTTTTACTTTAGGCGCAGGTGGTATCTGCTTTAGGTGTGTTGTCATTGCTGCAACCAAGGGTGAGCGCAGCTTACGACTGTAAGCTTGATAAAATAACGTCTGTTCATAAGTTTTCCTCCTCAAAAAATAACAATCAAAAAGGCAGATAACAAATTGCTATCTGCCTAAAATTATAATGATTCTTATTTACATGTCTAATACTTATCTTGTAAAGCTATTCTATGCTTAAAAAGCATTTTGCAAAATCAATGAATTTTTGCAGAGTATGGCTCTGCTGTCTGTCGCGTCGCCATACAAGCAGAATATCGCCGCTTAGTGCCGGCTGCAAAGGACGGAATACAAAGCGGTTTTCATTCATTAGCGGCGGCCTGATGGTTATAGCGTAATAGTTATTCTGTTCTACGAGTACGGCTGTATTGGCAAGCAGGTTACAGTTGCCAACAAAGTGCATTTTGGCAATATCGCCGCTGAGCCAATTGAAGATTTCACTGCGTACTTGCAGGCGTACAGGTAAAATAACAGGCAGGCCGCAAAGCTCACAGGCTTTAATGGCTTTTCTTGTTGCCAGAGGAGCATCCTTGCGCATGAGAATACCCCAAATTTCCTTTTTCTGTAAATGAATATAGTCATAATTTGTTGTATCGACAGGTGCCTGCAGGATAGCGATATCGATAAGCCCTTTTTCCATTTTTTCCAGCAGAGTATCTGCCGTAGCTGTAAAAAGGTCAAAGGTTACAGCCGGATATTGCCTTTGAAAAGCTCCGATAAGCTGTGCCAGCGTTTGCGTAGCATAGTACTCACCTGCGCCGAAGGCAATGCTTCCGCTGAGGTTTTGCTCCTGGTCTTGGATGTCGAGCGTAGTTTTTTCTACCATGTCTAAAATTTCCTGTGCGCGCTGTACGAGAAACTGACCGGAGGGTGTGAGCGCGAATTTATGTTGGCTGCGGTCAAATAGCTTAGTTCCTAAATCTTCTTCAAGCTGCATGAGCTGACGGCTGAGCGTGGGCTGAGTGATGTGCAGAACTTCAGCTGCTTTGGTGATATTTTTTTCGTGTGCGACAGTCAGAAAATAGTTGAGAATACGAAAGTTCATAGCGACGGCTCCTTTCTATCGATATGCTTGTAATTTTTGGCATTATTATAACGCAGCCTTGCTGATTATGCAAAAAAAGCATGCAATGGTAATTATTATAGGTATTGGACGCATATTTAGGCTGTTAGTATAATTATCGGTGAAGAGTAAATCTTGTTTTACATAATGATGTCTGCAAGGAGGTTTACTATGAAAAAAATTTTGGCTTCTACAGCTTTAGCTGTAACATTGCTTATGAGCGGCTGCGCCGGTGCGGATGCACCTGATAGTAAAGCAGCGCAGAATCATGCACCGAAAGTGCAGACTGCTCAAAATAAAACGCAGCAGTTACAGTCTGCAGCGCAAGGAACCAAGCTGAAGCTGCAGGGTGATGGTAAAAATATTGTTGTAGCACTTGCGGATAATGCGGCAGCGAAGCGTTTAATTGATATGCTTCCCGCAGAGATAACACTGAGTGATTTTAATCATACCGAAAAGATTGGTTATTTTAAAAATAAGCTTACCGGTGACGGAGCGCCACGAGGTCATGCTCCGAAGGCCGGAGATGTGTGTATTTATGTTCCATGGGGTAATATAAGTGTGTTTTATGAGGATTTCAGATATACGGATGATTTGGTTTATCTGGGACACATTGAACAGGGACTAGATATTTTGAGTACGCAGCAAAGCAATTTTAAAGTAAATTTTAGTATAGAGCACTAATTCAGGTAACTGTAAATCCAGCAAGAGAAAAAGCTTCTTTGGATAATACAAGAAATTAAGTTTTACTTAGTTTATTACTTAGAGAAAACGTAAGCGTCAATTATGGCGCAGGCTTGAGCGTAAAAACTGGCAAAGATAGCTATGCGTACTTTGACATCGAGCGTGCAGTCGGCGGAGAGTATAAAAAGAATTGGGATTGGAACGCTGGCGTACGTTGGAGCTTCTAAAAAAGTCACAAAGACTTCACAATGCAAATCCTAGAAATTTAGTATACTTTAAATATAGTTGAACTGTTCACATTGAAGGAGGTTTATCTCATGAAAAAATTAACAGCTATTATTACTGGCGCACTGACTGTTTTGGCAATTTCTGCTACAGCATTTGCTGCTAATCTGATTAGTGCGGACGAAGCTCGTGCAATTGCGCAAAATCAAGTTCCAACAGGTAGTACTTACCTGCATACTGAAGCAGAACTGCAAAAAATGCAACCATATTATGAAGTGAAGTTTTTTGATACTGCTACTCAGACAAAATATGAAATTGATGTATATCAAGTAAATGGTAAAATCAAAGAATACAATATGGAAAGAAAAGCGTTGGGTGGCAGCGCTAATGTAATCTTGTCCAAAGATGATGTAAAAGCAATTGTTGCTAAAGAAGTTGGTGACGTGTCGATTTATGAACTGAAATTGGACAGAGAACATGGATTATATGAATATGAAGTGAAATTCAGTTCCTCTGGTTTACGTGGTGAGATGAATATTAATCCGGAAACTGGTGTAGTGCTGGATAAAGAGGTAAAATACAGCCTTTAAGAATAATTTTCTATACATTTTCTAGAGCGGTGCGAAAGCATCGCTCTATTTTTACAATTTTTATTCTTAGTTTTGAGTTAAATTCAGATGCTATTAAAAAGTTACAAGGCGACAATAATGAGCTTGTGATTATTCCTGGGGCAGTGCATACTGATTTGTACTACAAGATGGATGCAATTTCCTTTGATAAATATAGAAGCTTTGTATATGAAGTATCTGAAATAAAAAGCGAGGCTATCACCAGAGTGTGTGATAGCCTCACTTTTTTCCACAAATCGGTTGGGAAGACCGATATTGAGAGGGGAATCAGGGTTTTACGGTTGTGCGGTAAGCCTGTTTGCCATCTTTGAATTCGATGATGGTTACGCTCTTTACTGCGTCATGCTGCTATACAAAAGGAGCGGGCAGTGTATCTTTTTTAAACAATTATCTAAATATATAAATTCTTCACCACCAGCATCTCCTAGCGGAAAGCTTTGAAAACTTCGCTTAAAGATGATATAATAAGCTATTATACTATGACTGGAGTACGCTATGCGCAGGAAAATATTATTTGGTGTTGATTATACAGACAGCGAACTGATTAAGCTCTTGCTGTATCTGTTTGTCGGCGGCACGGCGGCCTTGGTGGAGTGGGCCTTGTTCTACCTTTTCTTCCACTATATTTTAAGTGGCCTGAGCCTTACACTGCTGACGATGCTGGCAACGGCCTTATCCTTTTGTCTGGCAACACTGTATCATTATTTCTTGGGCAATGTTCTGGTTTTTGACAGCGGCAGCCGTTACCAACGCGGCAAGGAGCTTAGCCTGGTGTTTTTGGTAAGCTGCATAGGCTTGGCGTTCAACCTGCTGCTGATGTATATTTTTGTCAGCCTGCTTGACTGGCAGCCGATGCTGTCTAAGGTGCTGACAAGCTGTATTGTTGTTGTATGGAACTATCTCTCACGTAAAAAATGGATTTTTAGGAGTTAGATATGCCTGTAGAATATGTAGACGTAAAAAAATTTAAGAAGGTTGTACTTTTGTATAACCGTAATTCCGGTAAGCAGCTTTTTGCCAGCATGATGGCTAAGGTGAATGAAACCTATAAGCTGGTGAAGGAATTAGTCGGACCTAAAAATGCAGAAATGCGGGATATCCGCTTTTTTGACCAGATACCGCAGATTGCTGCGGAAATAGTTGAGGAAAAGGTTGATTGGGTGATAATTGCCGGCGGTGACGGCACAATCAGAGCGATGATTGAACAGCTGGCTAATCGCAAGTATGTGCCTTACATCAGCGTTTTTCCTGCCGGTACGGTAAATCTGGTGGCTAAGGAGCTGCTTTTGAAGGCGGACCCGCATAAGTGGTTTAAACGAGTATCCAAAGGTATAGAGGTGCCTGTTTATCTGGGACGCGCCAACGGCAACGTCTTTTTGACAGTTGCCGGTATAGGCTTTGATTCCCTTGTTGTCGATAAGGTAACCGAAAAGGAGAAAAAGCTGCTTAATAAGCTGGCCTATGTTTGGCAGGGAACAGAGATTATGCGTAAGGAGCTGCTGTTCAATAACTGGCGTTACCGTTTTCAGGTGCGCTTTGATGATGAAGAACAGTGGCATGAGGCAACCTCTGTTATTGTAGGCAAGAGCCGTTATTATGCAGGACGTTATAACCTCTTTAACGGTGCGTCGCTTTCGTCACCTCTTTTACATGCGGCGCTGTTTACCGGGGATAAGCGCGGCGATTTTATCCGTTATGCGGCCTGCATTGCTATGGAGGCGCTGACGTTGGATAATGATATTATTATCCGTGCAGCGAAAAAAATGGAAATACGCTGCAATGAAGAGAATTTTGCAGCAGAGCTTGACGGAGATGCTGTAACAACTGCTCCGCTTTTAATTGAGATGGAGTCCGAGCCGATTAAGTTTTTGGCGTAAGCAAGGAAATGGTGTAAGGTGAATAGGATAAGCAGAAAAATGGTCTGGCTGATTTTTATTATCGCGGCCTGCATAGTAGAAGGATTTTTTGCCTGGCAAAGCTTCGGCGGAACGCACCCCTTTCCGCTGAATGAGTTTGGCTTTCAGATTTTTGATCATGTATTGCGTGACAGCGTTTTGGCAGAGATAGCATATGTACTGTATTACCGGCGTAAGCGTGTGCCGGACAGATTGCAGCGCTATTTTCCCGTTATTGTTATCGGTATTCTGTATCTGTGCGAAGCCTTTTTCATGGTTAACCAGCTTAGTCTTGATAAAGGTTTGCAGACAAGCCTTTCCGTGCTGGCCGGTATTAACAATAACATTTTTATTGTGCTGCTGATGGCAATGTGCTACCATAAATGGCCTAATATCGGGATGAAAATCCTTTATTTTGCCGTTTATGTATTTTCTGCTCTGGCAGTGGTTTTTGACGGCTTCTATTTTTGGCAGACCTCCATGCACGTGGAGAGCGTTCTCTTCCAAAACCTGAATATCTATGCTGTTAAAGGTATTTTTGCGACGATGAGCAATACGATGATTGCCGGTATCGTTATCAGCATAGTTGTTATTTTACTGCTGTTTTATGTGCCGAAGCCGCAGAAGCGTAAGCCGAACTTTGCCTGGTCGCTGCTGTGTGTGGCCATGTTTACCTTGGGCTTGAACCTTACCGACAGATTGCTTGGCTATGCCGGCATGTACGGCGTGGAAAATGTTATCGGTATGTACGCTGAGGTAGAGAACGAAAAGACGCGTATGAACTATCGCAATATGCTTTCCGTTCCTGTTAATGTGAACTTTGTCAGCAAGGCAATTTTTGATACGGATAAAATTGCCGGCGGCAAGCATGTGGAGCAGCGCGAGCTGACTGCCAAGGATAAAACACGTCTGACGGAAATGGGTATAGATGAGCCTAAAGCAAAGATTGCCAAAATCAAACCGCAGTATGACAGAGTTGTGCTGCTGATTATGGAATCCATGCACCGTGATTACATCAACTACTATAACCATGATATTCCCGAAGAAGCTACACCGTTTTTGAATAGTCTTGTTATCCGTTATCCGCATATGAACAGGTATTATTCCTCTGCTGTGCCGACAACGCAGGGGCTGAATGCTACCTTCCGTTCGCATCTGATTATGGATAAGGATCTTCCTGGTAAAAATACGCCATCACTGTTCCGCAGCGTGCAGGCAGCGGGAATGCGCGGCATTTTCATGAATGCTTCCAGCCAGTATTACGCCAACGAGCTGCGCGAATATCCGACGCAGTTCGGCATGAACGAATACTATGCCAAGGAATATTTGGAAAAGCAAGGCTATACAGGTGCCAGCGGCTGGGGCTTCCATAATGACGTAATGTATGAGGAAACACTGAAGCTGCTGGAAAAAGCCAAGGCAAAGAATGACCGTCTGGTGATGGTTACCAAAACGCTGGACATGCATCAGCCTTATCCTTATACCGGCTTCAGCTGGAATGAAATGCCGGACAATGTGCGTAGCAATCAGTTTATTACAGTGCGCGGCGTATATTGGGTTGATAAAACGCTGGAGCATTTCTTTAAGGAAGCACAGAAGCGTGGCCTAATGGATGACAGAACGCTGTTCATCATTACGAGTGACCATAATCCGCACAGCGGCGGCGAGTACACAAAGCTCGTTACCAAGGCTGAGGATAAACAGAGCATTGCACCGATTCCGCTGATTTTTGTGTCGAAGAACCTGGCACCGCTCAATAATCTGCGCACCAATGAATATGCTTCGCAGATTGATCTGGCACCGACGCTTTTATATCTGTTGGGCATTGATGTGCCTGATAAATTTATGGGCCGCAATCTTCTGCAGTCTACAGATATTCCCTATGCCTTAGGCTACTTTGGCGGTAAGGCGTTCTACTGGTCGGATGAGCGTCATTTGGTCGATCAGATGGATAAGCCTGTACCGGACACAGAATATGAGGATGCTTTAACAAACTATATTATTCATTATTATGGCTTGTGGCATCAATAAAGTTATTAAAAAATACCGTTCTACAGAAATGTGGGACGGTATTTGTACTTTTGCTATATAAACTTAGCTGAAAAAAACAAGTATTATGTATACAATTGACAATACACTTTTCAAAAGCATTTCTATCACATATAATATTAATGCAAAAAAATAATTTTATGGAGGGAATGAAGATGTTTCTGATAATAGGTGCACTCGTTGTTATCGGTGTAATTTATCTTTTGTTGAAACGACATGAATCCAGAATGGTATTGATTGCCGCTGGTATTCTGATGTGTTGCATTGCCGGCAAGCCGATGGCTTCTCTTGATGCTTTTGCCAAGAGTATGACTAATGCCGGTCTGATTACTTCTGTTTGTTCCTGCATGGGCTTTGCTTGGTGCATGAAGTACACTGGCTGCGACAAGCATTTGGTTGTTGCTATCGGTAAGGTTTTGAAAAAAATGGGCTTTCTGCTCATTCCCGGCGCTACGCTGGCAACCTTTGTTGTTAATATTGCTATCCCCAGTGCTGCAGGCTGCAGTGCTGCGGTAGGCGTAATTTTTATTCCGATTATGATGTCTGCAGGCATTCATCCGGCAATGGCCGCAGCTGCCGTTAAATCCGGTACCTACGGCAGTATGCTGAACCCCGGTCTGGTACATAACGCAGTTATCGCTAAGCTGGCAGGCGTGCAGATTACCGATGTAATTGCCAATCATATGCTGGCAACCGTAGCCGGTGTAATCGTTGCTGCAGCTGTATTGACCGTTCTGGCTGTTGTTTTGAAGGAAAACAGGGGCTTTGCGCCGGAAGGCGAAGCAGGTGTTGACGAAAACTTCGGCATTAATCCGCTTTTCGCCGTTATGCCGCTGGTTCCGGTTATTATTCTGCTGCTGGGCAGCACTAAGCTGGTGCCTGCGCTGAAAATGGGCGTACCCCACGCTATGGTTATCGGCGCAATCCTGTCCTTGGCAGTAACCCGTAAAAATCCTGTTGAGCTGACTAAGAGCTTCTTTGACGGCATGGGCGATGCTTATGCTAATATCATCGGTATTATTATTTCCGTAGGCGTTTTCGTAGCAGGCCTGAATGCTTTGGGACTGATTAAGGCGCTGATTAACTGGATGCTGAATTCTACCGGTATTGTTAAAATTGCTGCCACCTTCGGTCCGTTTGTGCTGGCACTTATTTCCGGCTCCGGTGACGCTGCAACCGTTGCGTTTAACGAAGCTGTTACTCCGCATGCCGCTCAGTTTGGCCTGGAAACCATGAACATGGGCTCTATTGCAGCTTTGGGCGGTACTCTCGGCCGTACTATCTCCCCGATTGCCGGCGCTACAATTATCTGCGCAGGCATTGCCGGTGTAGATCCGATGGAGGTTTGCAAGCGTAATGCGTTGGGTATTACCTTGGCGCTGGTTGTGGGCATGATACTGCTGCTGTTCTAAAATCTGATATTTTTTAAAGTATAAAATGGATGCGGAACTATTGCTTCGCATCCATTTTTATTGCTACGACTTGCCTCTATGCGGTATAATAATGCATGGAGGGAATTATGGAGATTAATACTTTTCTTGATAAATTACAGAGCTATCACAGCGAGCAGGTTTTTAACCCCTGGCGTGATTTTGATACAAGCTGTGATATAGGTCCGCAGGCTCCCGTTATCCGCAGTGCCAATCTGCGCCGTTATCTGGAGCTGCGTCCTGATGCACATTATTTGTTTATTGCCGAGGCCTTGGGCTATCAGGGCGGTCATTTCAGCGGCATTGCTATTACTTCGGAGCGGATTCTGCTGGGCCATCATCCTGATGTAGAGCCGAAAAGCGTTTTGGGCGAATGGGATTACCGCCGCACGAGTGATGCAGGCAGCGTAATGCTGAATAATACACAGCGCCTGAAGGGCTTTAACGAGCCTACGGATACTGTTGTCTGGAACGCGCTGAACAGCCATGGCCTTGCGTCCTTTGATGTTATTCTTTGGAATATTTTTCCGTTTCATCCGTATAAAGCAGGTAATCTGCTGACTAACCGTACGCCCTCACCGAGCGAGCTTGATGTAGGCATTGAGTACGCGCGGATGCTGCTGGAGCTGCGTCCGGGGATGAAGATTGTCGCCATCGGTCAGAAGGCGGCGACAACGCTGTCTCGTTACGGCGTTGAATGTATGGCTGTGCCGCATCCGTCTATGGGCGGTGCCAACCGCTTCCGTGCGGCAGTAGCGCAGCTGTTAGGCGGTGAGGCATAATGGGACTGGAAGCTGCTCCTTTAAGCCGTGAGCAGACACTGCATATTGCTCTTGGTATGGGCAAGGCACTTTTGAAAAATGGTGCGGAAACCTCCAGAGTAGAGGACACTATTTCCCGCTTCTGTCATACGCACGGCTATCATGATATTCATGTTTTTGTTACGCCGACGGTTATTATTTTAGGCGATGAGGAAAGCGAGGGTGCGACTATTATCAGCCGCATCCGTTATCGCAGCACTAATTTGAGCGTTATCAGCGCTGTGAACGATTTTTCCTATAATCTGAAACACTGGCCGCTGAATTACAAAGAAACGTTGGAGTATCTGGATGAACTGCGTCATAAGGCACCGCCCTATGGCGAATGGCGTGTCTGCATGGCTTCGGCAATCAGCTCGGCAGCCTTTTCGGCGATGCTGGGAGGCAACAGCCATGACTTTATCGCGGCCTTTATTACCGGCGGATTATCCATGGTGCTGTTAAAGCAGTTGGGTGGTTATCGCCCCAGCGCCTTTTGGGAGAATGCGCTTTCCGGTGCGGCAATCGGCGCTTTGGCTATTTTTTGCTGTGAGATGGACGGCGAATGCACGCGTACCAATATCATCGTAGGTGCGCTGATGCCGTTCTTGCCGGGTGTAGCCTTTACCAACGGTCTGCGCGATTATATGGCCGGCGATTTGATTTCCGGTAATTCGCGTATTGCCGAGGCGATGCTTTTTGCTACATCTATTGCGATTGGTCTGGCATTTAGTTTGCTTGTATGGTATCACTGGGGGTGGAAGTTATGGGCATAAATTATTTTACAGCCTTTGGCTTTGCATTCATTGCTACTGCTGCCTTCGGTATTCTGTTTCAGGCACCGCGCAAAAGCCTGCCTGTCAGCGGTGTTATCGGTGCGGTAGGCTGGGTAGTTTATTGCTATATCCGCAAGGATTTAGCGTATGATTCTTTTTATGCCATGTTTTTTGCCACGGTTGCGCTTTCGCTTTTGAGCGAGCTGGCGGCGCGTGTCTTCAAACAGCCGGTAACGATTTTTGTTATTCCGGGTATTATCCCGATTGTGCCGGGACTCGGCATGTATCGCGGCATGGCGGCAATTATAGAAAATAATTACGAAACGGGTATGAACATCCTTATAACCACCGGCATGGATGCCAGTGCTATTGCCTTGGGGATGATGCTTATGACAAGCGTATTCCGTGTAATTAAGATAAGCAAGGATCATAAACGCTTGCTGCAGCTGTTGCATAAGGAAAATAAGCAATAAAGTTATTTATAGTGAGTGAGGGAATGAAAATATGGGTTTAGCAGAACTGTTGCTGCTGGCGGTTGGCTTGGCGATGGATGCCTTTGCCGTTTCCGTTTGCGGCAGTATGGTGCTGACACCGGATAACAGGTTGCGCGGAGCTTTGCGCTTCGGCAGCTGGTTCGGAGCATTTCAGTTTTTGATGCCGGTGATAGGCTATTTCGGCGCTGTATCGTTTCGTGATTATATTACGGAATATGACCATTGGATTGCCTTTTTCTTATTGCTTTATCTGGGAATCAACATGATTCGTGAAGCAAACGAGGCCTGTCATGTCAAAAAAGATTATAGCGTGAAGGAGATGGCGGTGCTGGCGATTGCCACCAGTATTGATGCTCTGGCAGTTGGTATCAGCCTGGCCTTTTTGAATACCGATATCTGGTCCGCTTCCATACTGATTGGCGTGGTGACCTTTGCTATCGCAGCCTTTGGCGGTCTGGCTGGCTTTAAGCTGGGAGCTATGGCCGGCAAGAGAGCTGATGTTGCCGGCGGCTTGGTGCTGATTTTTATCGGTGTCAAAATTTTGCTGGAACATACAGGAATAATTTAAGGAATAAAAGTTTAGCGGATTTGCTACCACTTTAGGCACGCTGAGCTTAATTTATATCATTGAAAGGAAGATATACATGACGCAAGTAAAAAAGGAGCGTATGCTCGCAGAATTTAAGGAAATTGTTGCTCTGCCTTGTCACAGCCTGCAGGAGCGTCCGGTATTCGAACTGCTCAAAGGCAAATTGGAGGCTCTCGGCTTTACGGTGGAAGAGGATGACGCCGGTGAAAAGCTGGGCGGCAACTGCGGTAATCTGTGGGCATTTTTGCCTGCCAGCGCAGGAGTTGAAGGTGCTGTACGCGTACTGCTTTCTGCACATATGGATGGTGTTGAGCCCTGCGGCGGCACTACCGTTATCCAAAAGGACGGCGTTTTATACAGCGACGGCACCACTATTCTCGGCGGTGACGATAAATCCGGCGTTGAGGGTATTTTAGAGGGTATTCGCCTGCTGCTGGAGGAGGGTGCTCCGCATGGTGATATCCAGATTCTCTTCACTGTATGCGAGGAGGGCGGCGTTAACGGCTCCCGTTGCCTCGACCGCTCCAAGCTGCGTTCCGACGTTGGCTATGCATTGGATGGTGAAGGCGCTCCGGGCGAGATTGTTGTCGGTGCTCCCGGCCAAAAAAAATATAAAATCGATATTATCGGCAGAACCGCGCATGGCGGACTGGAGCCGGAAAAGGGCATCAACTCCATTATGATTGCTGCTAAGGCCCTTGCCGATGTTAAACGTTACGGCCGTATTGATGAGGAAACCACCTGTAATATCGGCATTATCGGTGGCGGTAAGGCAACCAATATTGTGCCTGATCTGGTAACCATTGAGGGCGATGCGCGCAGCCGTAACAAGGAAAAGCTGGAGGCTATCTGCAAGGAAATCGTAGAAACCATTGCAACCAGCGCTGAAAAATACGGTGCTAAGGCAGAAGTATTTGTGGATAACAAGTATGATTCCTTTGCTGTTGCGGAGGACAGCGATGTGGTGGCACTGGCGAAGGCTGCCTGCGCAATGCATGGCTTTACTCCGGATATTACGGTTACCGGCGGAGGCAGTGATGCCAACTTCCTGAATGCTTACGGACTGCCTAGCGTAATTTTGGGCACTGGCATGGCTCATGTGCATACTGTTGACGAATACATTAAGGAAGAGGATTTGTATAATACCGCGTTGATGGTACATGGTATTCTGAAGGCTGCGGTAAAATAAAAAGCTATTATTTTGGCGGAGGTTTATTCTGATGGATATGGAAACTGATGAACAACAAAAAGCTCGCATGGAATTGTATAATGCCTTGCTAGAAGGCTTAAGTGATATTGAAGCAGGAAGGGTAATTCCTGCCGAAGAAGCTATAAAAATGTTTATGGAAAAATATCCTGAACTAAATATATAGGAATGATAAACCACTAAACATAGAAAATTTTATAATGCTGTCTTGAGGTCTGTATACTTATGCGTATGCAGACCTTTTTTTGTCTAACTTTGAAGCAGATAGAAGAGAAAAATTCTTTTTTATATGTACATATGGTTGACAGGGGGGGACAACGTAGTATAATGAGCGCAAGGACTAAAAATTTTCAGCTCGTAGCGAAAGTTTATGAAAGGGTGTAGACTTTATGAGTAACGATGCTCATGAGATAAAAGTAATCATGGATTGCCTTAAGGCACTTGAAAAAAATACTATTGGTGGCTTACCGGAAAAAATACAGGGTGATATTACGACTCATGCATTTATTGCTGCAGGAAGTTCTTTTATACCTGTCCCTGGTGCAAGTGCGGCAGCTAATGTTGCTAATATTTGGGCAATGTATGCGAGAATTAATTCTGACATAGGAATAACATTTTCTAAAAATATTTTAAAAACTGTTGCGTCTGGAGTAGTAGCCAACTTGGGAGGATATGTAGTTTTGCTAGGTGCTGGCGAGCTTTTAAAATTTATACCTGTATTTGGCTCTTTTGTTGGTGCTGCTATTGAAAGTGGGATTGCATATGCTATTACAATAGTATCAGCTTATGTGTATATAAAGGCTATTACTTTAATGGCTAGAAAAAGAATAGATTTTAATAATGAGGAAAAATTACAACATGAAGTTGATGAAATTTTACGTAATGATAAAGAAGAAATAAAGGCTATGCTTAAAGAAGCGAAAAATTCTTATAAACCTCAAAAATAATATTACTAATGAAATAAAAACAGCAGCCTTGGCATACGCAAGCGTATACTGAGGCTGCTGAATTTTTATTCTTCTGCTGCTGTTGCCAGCTGCACCTTCAGCTCTACGCCGAAGGTTTTTTTGAACCATGACAGATGTTCCTGAATCTGATGCATTTCAATACTGGGAATACCTTGAGCATAGAGCTTTAAGGTAGCAGTCTTTTTGTTGATGCCAGGTTCAATAACATGAATCTGGGATGTTTCCGTATAATCGAGGCTTTCAGCTAAGGCCAGCAGCAGTGCCAGCTTGTTGATAGTTTTCCAGTTGGCATCGCTAAGCAGTTCCTTGTAGAAACGGTCCTTGAAATAGTTTTTGGAAACGCCGTTATGCCAACCGGCGATAGCTGCCGTGATGACCTGCTCTTTGTGCGTCAGACCAAAGAGCTTGGCATTTAAAATCATATAGGCACTGTGACGTGCGTGACTGTAGAAGTTGATGGTGATGCCGATGTCATGCAGCAGCGCAGCGGTTTCCAGCAGGCGGCGGTAATTTTTGCGTAAGCCGTGCAGCTCGCTCCAGCCGTCAAACATGGATAACACCAGATGGGTGATGTGACGGGAATGCTGCTGGTCGGGTTCATATAAGTTTAACACATTTTCCCTGCTCATTCTAAGGATATCCTTCGCTATAATGGGCACGTGGTTTTCCTTGGAATAATAATCGAAGAACAGGCCTTCGCGCAGGCCGCAGCCGGAGGTGATGAGCTTTTTGGCACCGGTTGCCTCCAAAAGGCAGCTGATAATGCTGCTGCCGGCCAGAATGATATCACTGCGCTCGCTGCTGAGACCGGAAATCTTTTTGCGCTGATCCAGATTTGTGTTGCGCAGTCTGTTGAAAAAGCTGCGATAGGTTTGCGCTGTATAGGAATAATTATGGATTTTAGTCGCTGGGTACTTCTTTTCGCGCTGGATGATTTTGGCTACGGTACGCGCTGTACCGCCAACGCCGATAAGCGGCAGTCCGTTTTGCTTAAGCCAGGGGTACTTTTCCAGACGGCTCATGATAAAGAAGCTGACATCACTGAAAACATTGGCGGGCATGACGTTACGGGTGTTGAACATGGAGGTGGTATTGACCGCACCGATGGGCAGGGACACGCTTTCTAAAATTTTACGGTTCTTGAACAGAATCAGCTCGGTACTGCCGCCGCCCAAGTCGAAGATTATGCCGTCCTTGACGTTGAGGGTATTGATAACGCCAAGGTAGCTGATGTAGGCTTCGGTATTGCCGGAGATGATGTGCAGCTGGATGCCTGTTTCTTCGGCAACGCGCGCAACAAGCTCGGCGCCGTTGGCAGCGTTGCGGATGGCTGCGGTAGCAACGGCAATGGTCTTGTCAGCCTGATAAATTTTGCACATATAGGCAAAGCTTTTCATGGTTTCGATGGTGCTGCTGAAGGCTACTTCTGTAAGCATGTTTTTTTCGTCGACCTTCTGACTGAGGCGCAGGGCTTCTTTTTGGTTATAGACCATATTATAAGCACCATTCTTATAAATATGGCTGATAACAAGCCGGGCCGAGTTAGAGCCGATGTCAATAATTGCGATTCGTTGCATTTTCCTTTTCTCCTTGTGGGGTGTTTCTATAAACTCCGATTATTCTATTTTAACGATATATTTATTATATTACTCATAACCTGAAAAAATCCTGCGTGAAAAAGTAAAATTCGTGTTAACTTGTTAAATTACTGTATAATTTTGATTTTTTCGCAGGATTTTTGTTAAGAAACCCGAATTATAACAATAACACACTGTTTTGGAGGCTTAGTTAATGAAGCGTAAAAATTACACAACCTTTGCTGCGATTCATCTAGGCTCGGAGATGCTCAGTATGCAGATTACCGAATATCACAATACCGAAAGGTATAAGGTTATCGAGTGCTGCAACCGACGTATCCGCCTGGGTGAGGCAACTTTTAAAAATAAAATAATTCCTTTTCCGCTGGTTTCCGAAATCTGCGAAATTCTTATCGGCTTCAAGCGTCTGATGAAGGAATACGGGGTCGAGGAATATGTTATGCAGGCAACCACTGCTGTGCGTGAGGCTAGCAATCAGGTTTTTCTGCTGGATCAGATTTATAACAAAACCGGGCTTGTGGTAGATGTTGTTGATATGCCGAAAGAGATTTATACAAAATTTGTAGCCATCCGCAATACGCTGAAGGCAGAAAAAATTTCTACCGAACGTGAGGGCATGCTGATGATGGATATTTCCTCCGGCGGTTTGGGTGTAACGCTGGTGCGCGATGAAAAAATCTGCTATCAGGGCAATTTCCACATTGGTATCATCCGTATTAAGGAAAGCTTTGAGCGCAACCGTCGTGAAAGCATGCATTTTAACAAGGCGCTGACGGAATTTCTCAGCAGCACAATCGGCCCGGTAAGAAACGAGCTGGGTGACAGCAAGGTGCGTTATCTGGTGCTGTCCGGTACGGAAACGGAGCTTTTGCTGCGTATGCTGGGGCTGGATGAGCAGCAGAAGGTGCATCGCATCAAGGCAGCGGATTTCCATGCCTTTTTCGACAGCATGCGTCAGATGAGCCTGCCGCAACTTATTCAGGTATATAAGCTGCCGGAAAATGTTGCGGAGCTTGTACTGCCTACGGTATTGCTGTATGAACAGCTGCTGCATCTGATTCCCGCCAAGGAAATTATTATTACGGCAGACCGCTTTATCGACGGCATTCAGCTGCTGCATATCGGCAATAAAACGAATCCTGTAATGCGTAAGGAGCTGGAGCAGGAGCTTATCAGCCTTTTCCATACCATCGGCAGCCGTTATCTGTATGACAAGAAGCATGCCCAGCAGGTGGAGCGCCTGTCGCTGATTATTTTCGATAAAATTGCCAAGGCTTACGGCATGGGTGAGCATGAGCGCTTGCTTTTGCGTGCAACCTGCATTTTGCATGATATAGGCAAATACATCTGTATGCGCAGTCACTCTATCTACACTTATCAGCTGATTATGTCTACGGATATTATCGGCCTGAGCGAGAAGGATAAGAAAATCGTAGCGTTGGCGTCGTATTATCATGCCAACAGGTTGTTTGACAAGACCAATACGCGTGCTCCGCATGTGGAAAAGGAGCTGGTGCCGGTTGTAGCTAAGCTGGCTGCTATTGTGCGTCTGGCTGATGCTCTGGACCGCAGCTATATGCAAAAAATTCACAGATGCAGTGTAACGCTGAAGGATAATAAGCTGAAGGTTCTGGCAGCAAGTAAAGAGGATTTGACGTTGGAAATCTGGACGTTTGATGATAAATCAACTTTCTTTGAGGAAGTTTTTGGTATTGAACCTATTTTGGAACGGGTGAATAAGTGATGGGAAAATTAGATTTGACAAAGCCTGAGTATTTTTATAACCGCGAGCTGAGCTGGCTGAAATTTAATCTGCGCGTGCTGAAGGAAGCGATGGTTAAGGAAACACCGCTTCTGGAGCGTTTGAAGTTTATCGCCATTTCAGCTTCTAACTTAGATGAATTCTTTATGGTGCGCGTAGCCGGTTTGTGGAGCAATTTTGACAGCGGCGTAGAAAAGCGCGATGCCTCCGGCATGTCGGTGCATGAGCAGCTGGTGGCTATTTCGCAGGCAGCGCATGAGCAGGTGCGCACTCAGACAAAATCGCTGATTGCGCTGATGGCAGAAATGGATGCGGTGAAGCTGCATTTCCGCCGCGTTAAGGATTTGAGCGAGCTGGGCAAGGACTGGCTGGAGGAATATTACCGTGAGGTTGTTTTCCCGGTACTGACGCCGATGGCGGTAGATGCTTCGCGTCCCTTCCCGTTTTTGGCCAATAAAACACTGAATCTTGCTGTTGAGCTGATTAAGGCCGACGGCGAGCACAGCATGGGCCTGATTCAGGTGCCGAGCGTGCTGGACCGCATTGTGGAGGTTGAGCCTGAGGGCAAGCGAACCTTCGTATTTTTGGAGGATATTATCGCCAGCCATTGCCACGATCTGTTCAAGGGCTGCCACATTCTGGATATGGTGTCCTTCAGAGTAACGCGTGACAGTGACCTTGACTTGGAAGAGGATGACAGCGTTGACCTTATGAAGGAGGTTGAGGAATCGCTGCGTAAGCGTAAGCGCGGCGCTGCTGTTCGCTTGGAAATCTTCAAAACGAATAACAATCGTATCAAAAGATTCCTGGAGGAAAATCTGGATGTTACGGAGATGGAGGTTTATGAAATCAACGGACCTCTGGACCCGACCTGCTTCTTTAAATTTATCGGTATGAAGGGCATGTGGCCGTGGCTGTATGAGCCCTTTGTGCCGCAGCGTCCGCTGGAGCTACCGGATGACAGCGATTTGTTTGCCGCTATCCGTGCCAACGATATTTTGCTGCATCACCCCTATGAAAGCTTTGACCCGGTAGTTAAGCTGGTGAGCGATGCTGCCGATGACCCGCAGGTGCTGGCGATTAAGCAGACGCTGTACCGTGTAAGCGGCAACAGCCCGATTGTTGCTGCGTTGGCGCGTGCTGCGGAAAACGGTAAGCAGGTAACGGTACTGGTAGAGCTGAAGGCGCGTTTTGATGAGGAAAACAATATCCTCTGGGCGCGTCGTCTGGAAAAAGCAGGCTGCCACGTTATCTACGGCTTGGTAGGCTTAAAGACGCATGCCAAAATTATTCTGATTGTGCGCAAGGAAGATAACGGCATTAAGCGTTATCTGCATCTGGGCACAGGCAACTACAACGACAGCACCGCAAAATTATACACCGACCTTGGCCTGATGACGGCGAACGATGAGTTTGGCAGCGATGCTTCGGCGTTCTTCAATCTGCTCAGCGGCTACAGCGAGCCGCCGGTTTGGAATAAGCTGGTTATGGCGCCGCTGGGACTGCGCGAGAAAATTTACGCGCTGATTGATAATGAAATTGCCATGGTGCGTTCCGGTCGTGAGGGCCATATCATCGCCAAGATGAACTCGCTTATTGACCAGCCCGTAATCCAGAAGCTGTACGAGGCTTCGGCTGCAGGCGTGCATATTGACCTGATTGTGCGCGGTATT
>UMBM01029290.1_pt1 | contig 22355 bp, 24 predicted proteins | sample 1963971 | NCBI WGS metagenome assembly UMBM01 (sample SAMEA4835942, study PRJEB28245) | human gut metagenome | biome: gut microbiome; material: fecal sample | place: Denmark | collected 2008 | reverse complement strand
ATCTCGGTCATGTGTTCACCGGCGATCCGGAGTCGCCCAACGGTGTGCGCTACTGCATCAACAGTGCCGCCCTGCGCTTCGTGCCTTACGCGAGGATGGAGTCCGAGGGCTACGGGTACCTCCTGAATTTGTTTGAGGGATAGGCCGGGCACGGATATGTTGACGCAGCAGAAAAGAAAGCCCCCGCTCGACTGAGCAGGCCACACAAACCGATTGACCCTCCGCATGCTTCAGTACATACGGAGGGTCAGCTGCTGTTCGTAATGAAATCCTTTTGCTCTGAAGGAGCTTTTTCGGTTTGATAAGTGGGAAATCTTTTTGCGTTTTTCTACCGCTTTTTCACCTGGCATTTGCCGCTGCCTTTTCGCCGCCGAAAACAGAGCGCGGATCATTTCGCTCTGCCGCAGCCCATTTCAGCGGAGCGGGCGCTATCCGCGTAGACGGTTAATTTGCGACGAATTTGCATATTGACATCGGGGCGGCATCATGTTATGCTGAATTGCAAATGAATTGCAAATTGGAGGCGTGGTGACTTGTCCAGTTACAGCACGCGGCAGAGGAAGGCTCTGCTTGCCTATTTGAGCCGGCACCCGGATGAGCTGCTGTCCGCACGGCAAATTGCGGACGCGCTGGCGGATGAAAAAATCAGCCTCAGCGCCGTATATCGGAATCTTGCACAGTTAGAGGCGGAAGAAAAAGTGCGGCGCAGCAGCAAGAGCGGCACGCGGGAGGTCTACTATCAGTACCTTGACGCCGAGAGCTGCAAGGGTGCGCTGCACATGAGCTGTGTAAAATGCGGCAGGACCTTTCACATGGCAAGCGGCAACGCCGCCCTGTTTGCAAAGCATTTGGCGCAGAGTGAGCAATTCACGCTGGACGCCGCCGACACGGTTCTCTATGGCACCTGCGCGGATTGCCGGGAAGAATAGTATTGGGAAGGAGGACAGGCTATGACAAAGAAATCTCGTTTGATCACAGGCTTGCTGGCAGCCGTGCTGGCGGCTGTCATGCTGTCCTCCGCTATCTATATTGCGGTCGAAGCCAACCACAACTGCTCCGGCGAGGACTGCGCCATCTGCCACCAGCTGCAGGTCTGTGAAAATCTGCTCAAGAGCATTGGGCTTGCCGGTGCTGCCGCGGTTTTCGCCGCGGCGGTCGGGTATGCCCCGTGCAGAGTCATTCCCTCCTGCGTGGAGCTTGTCCGCACGCTTACTCTGGTTTCGCTCAAGGTCAAGCTTTCAGATTAAATAAGAACTATTTACAAGGGTGTAGTCTATCCGTTTTCGGATAGGCTTTCGCGGCGTTGCCGTTACCCTTGTATTTTTGCGCCCATTTTTACGTTCTTATCATAATCTGGAGGTACATATAGCCTATGAAAAAGATAACTGCGCTGCTGCTTGCGCTAATGATGCTGGCCGGCGTCCTTGCCGGCTGCGGAAAGCCGCAGGATGCCGGAAAAGCCGGCAAATTGAAGGTCGTCACGACCATCTTCCCCGAATACGATTGGGTCAGGGCGATCCTGGGCGACAAGGCGGAGAACGCCGAGGTCACCATGCTGCTGGATAATGGCGTTGACCTGCACAGCTATCAGCCCACAGCAGATGATATTGTCAGGATCTCCGATTGCGACCTCTTCGTCTATGTGGGCGGCGAGTCCGATGGCTGGGTGGAAAATGCCCTGAAAAACGCCGCCAACAGGAATATGAAGGTCATCAATCTGCTGGAGGTGCTGGGTGATTCCGTGAAAACGGAGGAGACCGTTGAGGGCATGCAGGAGGACGACCACGGTCACGGTCACAGCCACGATGAACAGCTCACGGAGGATGACATCAGGGATCGCACCCTCTCGGATTTCGCCGGTGCGTGGAAGTCCCTGCACCCCTATCTGCTGAATGGCGACCTGGACAAATTCTGCCAACACAGGGCGGAGGAGGACGAGGACAGCTCGACCACAAAGGACACCTATTTGGAGAAGTTCAAGGCTTCGTGGCAATGCGACGCTGAGAAGATCTCTATCAACGGGAACACGATCACCTTCACTTATGCAGACGGGAAAACCGTTTCCGCTGAATACACCTATGCCGGTTATCAGCCGAAGCGGAATGATGAGGGCACGATCCGCAGCGTCCGCTATCAGTTCGAAACCACCAGTGCCGATGCGCCCAAATATGTGCAGTTCAACGACCACGGCCACGAGCCGGGCGAGGCGGAGCATTTCCATATCTACTTCGGCAACGACGGCTTTGATGCGCTGATGAGTGCCCAGACCAATCCGTTTTTTGTGAAGGATGCGCTTTCCATAGAGGACATCCTTGACGAGCTGATGGGACATGACCATGGGGAGGAAAAGGACGAGCACGTCTGGCTGTCCCTGAAGAACGCCCAAGCACTTTGCGTGACGATCGCGGATGCACTGTGTGCCATCGACCCGGACAACAAGAACACCTATATCGCCAACGCCGCGGCGTATAGGGACAAGCTGGCTGCTCTTGACGCAGACTATAAGGCGGCCGTGGACGGTGCGGCTCATAAGACCGTTTTGTTTGGCGACCGTTTCCCGTTCCGCTATTTGGTGGATGATTACGGTCTGCGCTACTATGCCGCCTTTGCGGGCTGCTCCGCCGAAACCGAGGCCAGCTTTGAAACCGTTTCGTTCCTTGCAAAGAAGGTAGACGACCTGGGACTTCCCTGCGTGCTGACCATCGAGGGCGCACAGCATAGGATCGCGGAAACCATCGTTCAGAACACCGCCGGGAAGAATCAGAAGGTGCTGACCATGGATTCCATGCAGTCCACCACCTCCAAGGACGTGGCAAATGGCACCACCTACCTTTCCGTTATGGAGAAGAATCTCTCCGTGCTGAAGGAAGCGTTGGGGTAAGGAGGTAGGTCTATGGCTCAGTTCACTTGTCAAAATCTCTGTGCCGGCTACGATGGACGGCCCGTTCTCCAAGGCCTCACCTTTGAGTTCCTTGCAGGCGACTATCTCTGCATCGTAGGGGAAAACGGCTCCGGCAAGAGTACCCTTATGAAAACGATCCTCGGCTTGCAGGCCCCCATCAGCGGCAGAATTTTGACGGGCGATGGGCTGAGGAAAAACGAGATCGGCTATCTGCCGCAGCAGACAGTGGTACAAAAGGACTTCCCGGCATCCGTGAGAGAGATCGTTCTCTCCGGATGCCAGGGACGCTGCGGCAGCCGTCCTTTTTATAACAAAGAAGAAAAGAATCTTGCGGTGGACGCCATGGAGAAAATGCAGATCACCCGGCTCGCAAGGCGGTGCTATCGGGAGCTGTCCGGCGGACAGCAGCAGCGGGTGCTGCTTGCCCGCGCGCTGTGCGCCACGCAAAAAATGCTGCTTCTTGATGAGCCTGTTTCCGGACTTGACCCCAAGGTGACGGCGGAAATGTATACGCTCATCGAAAAGCTCAACCGTGAGGACGGCATCACCGTTATTATGATCTCTCACGATGTGGCTGCCGCCGTCCGATACGCCAGCCATATTCTGCATATTGGCGACACCGTTTTCTTTGGGACAAGGGCGGACTATCTCCAAAGCCCGCAAGGGCGGCTGTTTGACGCGCAGAAGGGTGGTGACAACCAATGACCGCTATCTTGGAAAAGCTGGCTCTCTATTGGGCATATCCCTTTGTCCGCTATGCGCTCATTGTCGGTGTGCTGATCGCGCTTTGCTCCTCCCTGCTGGGCGTGACGCTGGTGCTGAAGCGGTTTTCCTTCATTGGTGACGGTCTGTCCCATGTGGCGTTCGGCGCAATGGCGATTGCCGCCGTGCTGCAGATCACCAACAAAATGCCCCTTGTAATGGTCATTACCATCCTCAGCGCCGTGCTGCTCCTGCGCACCGGACAGAATACGAAAATCAAGGGCGATGCCGCCATCGCCATGATCTCTGTCGGTTCTTTGGCAATCGGATACCTATTGATGAATATTTTTTCAACTTCATCCAACCTTTCGGGCGATGTGTGCAGCACGCTGTTCGGCTCCACCTCCATTCTGACGCTGTCCCCCGCAGAGGTATGGCTGTGCGTGGGAATGTCGGTGCTGGTCGTGGCGGTGTTCCTCCTGTTTTACAATAAGATCTTCGCCGTGACCTTTGACGAGAGCTTTGCAAGGGCGACCGGCACGAGGGCGGGGCTTTACGACCTACTGATCGCCGTCGTCGTTGCGGTCATCATCGTGCTGGCGATGAACCTTGTGGGTTCCCTGCTGATCTCCGCACTGGTGATCTTCCCGGCGCTGTCTGCCATGCGGATGTTCAAGAGCTTTCGCAGCGTGACCATCTGCGCGGCAGTCCTTTCGGTTTTCTGTGCGCTGCTCGGTATTCTGGCGTCCATTCTCGCCGGTACGCCGGTAGGCTCCACCATCGTCGCCGTTCAGATCGGCGCTTTCGGTCTGTCGTGGCTGGCAGGCACGGTATTGGGAGGTGTTCGCAGATGAAAAAACTATTTTGCCTGCTGTTGGCAACCCTGCTGCTCTGCACTCTCGCTGCCTGCGGCCATGAGGATACCGTGCAAAAGCCCGCTGCGGAGGATGCAAAAGGCACCGCCGCGGTCGACATTGACCTGACCACACTCAGCGGCATCATGGTCTATTCTGAGGTCAACAGCATGATCTCCTTCCCGGATAACTACATAGGAAAAACCGTCAAAATGCAGGGGCAGTTCACCATATACCAGGCCACCGACGAAAACGGTGCTTTTATCCCGGACAAAATGTTCTTCGCCTGCATGATCGCCGATGCCACCGCCTGCTGCGCACAGGGGCTGGAGTTTGCCCTCGCCGGAGAGCCCGTCTATCCCGATGAGTATCCGGAGCTGGGGGCGGAGATCACCGTGGTGGGTACGTTTGAATGGTACGAGGAGGACGGCTGCCGGTACTACCGGCTGGGTAACGCATCGTTTGTGAACTGAGGCAGCGTGGTCGTATCAACCGGAAATTCCGTGCCACGTTTCGATTACGATATAAGCAGCAGTCCCCCGGACAATGAAACGTCCGGGGGACTGCTGCTTATCGTTAGATGTCCATTGTCAAGAGGTATGCGGCACCCGTTGCCCCATCGTATACGCACAGGGAAACATTTGTGTATGCGCTCGTTCCCGGGTTTCGATCCACCATTTTCCAGTAGCCGTCCGTGATCGGGGGCAGCTCCGCATAGGCGGAAAGGCTCTCCAGAAAGTTCTCAGCCGCTTCGGGGAGGGGAAAGCGTTCCCATTGCAGGAACGCCTGACGCACGTCCTCCCCAACGGTCAGCTTATATAGTGCTATTCCCTCATAAGGAACCCCTTCATAGTTATTGAAGAGTTCCTCAAGCACACAGTCTTTCTTATCAATGTTCAAGCCAAAATCCCGCATAAACTGTGCCTTGGGATTGTCAAGGCGATTTGACCCACACGATACCAGAAGAATTCCGATGCACACGAGGGCCATAACGCATATCAGTTTTTTCATTTTCATATCGACAACCTGTAACAACAAAACCGTTTGGAGGTTTATGACTTTCTCTTCACGCCAAAGCTCCAGAAGAGGAGGAAAACGATTACTATCAACGGAACAAAAACACCTGTGCTTATGACATTCAGAAGATATAGCGCAATTAGGCCGGTCACAGCGGCAGTGGCAAGCAGCCTTGCAATAAGACTCCGTTTCATGAGCTTTTTCATGATTTACTCCTTATGTAAGTGTGTCATTTGGACAGCGGCATTGGCGCATAATTCAACGCCATGATGGCAAAAACCAAAGCCGCAAACGCGAGCAAAGCAACAGCGATGATTTTCAGCACGCGCCGCGTCCGATGGTTTCTGATGGCAAGCTGTGTATTGATGCGGGACAGCTCTTTTGCCAACTGGTTCGATTCCTCTTTGCCTTCCGCCTGGGTGCCCAAAAGCTCGCTTACGGTCGTTTCAAGAATGACAGCCAGCTTTATCAACTGCTCAGCATCGGGAACCGACTGACCTTTCTCCCATTTTGAAATGGTCTGCCGGACGACATGGAGACGTGATGCCAATTCCTCCTGCGAAAGACCTCGCTCCCTGCGTTTCAGTCGAAGATTTTCTTGAAACATGGAGATCCCTCCTTCCCTCAAAGATTCCACACATAGTATAGCAGCAACAACACCGTTGCGGCAAGCAACGCAAAGTAACATTCATGCATTTGCTCCGTTTTGGCTCAATATCAAAAGGTTCTCACAGCCCCTCGCCAAGTTTTGTACCGACCTCCACGACATTATCGCAGCAGCTCTCGATCAGCTCCCTGTCGTGGGTGATCACGAGAATGGTTCTGCCGTTCCGCGCTTCGCTTCTCAGCCTTTCCGCGATCAGGTGCATGTTTCGCCCGTCAAGGCCGCTGGTGGGCTCGTCAAGGATCAGTATCCTGCGGCCGGAAAAGATGGCGCAGGCGATGGCAAGGCGCTGCTTCTGCCCGCCGGACAGGGTGGACGGGTGCGCAGCCCTGCACTCGTAAAGGCCAAACTCTTTGAGCAGGTTCCTTGCATGGCTCTTGATTTCTTCCGTCACTCTGGTATTCAGCAGCAGCTCCTCCGCCACGCTTGCCGTAAAGAACTGCGTTGACGTGTCATTGCCGCAGTAATAGATCTCCCTGCGCCGGACTGCCGCTCTTGCTTTTTTCCCGTCTATCATGATATGTCCCCTTGTCTGCTTCGCCAGCCCGCAGAGGATCTGTGCAAGGGTGGTTTTCCCCGCGCCGTTTTGCCCCGTTATGGCGGTCACTTTGCCTTTCGGAAAGGCGAGGAAAATATCATCGAAAATGACTTCCTTGCGTATTCTTTTCGAGAGCCCTGCTGTCTTCAAGACGGCAGGGCTTTCGTCCAATACGGAGGGAGCGGGAAGGCACTTTCCCTCGTGCGGAGAGCGCAGACCCATGCCCAAGATCTCTGCTTCCGGCAGAAGGATCAAATCCTCCGGTGTATACTCGGCCGCTATTCTGCCGTCCCGCAGATACAAAAAGCGGTCTGCGATCCCCATCAGCCAGTCGATCCGATGCTCCGCGATGAGCAGGGTAAAGCCCTGTGCCTTGAGCTGCCGAAGGGTCTGCGCAAGCTGCCGCGTCCCGGCGGCATCGAGGTTGGCCGTCGGCTCGTCGCACACAAAGACCTTTGGCTTCATGGCATATACGGACGCAATGGCCGCCCGCTGCTTTTCTCCGCTTGAGAGGACGTCAACTGCCCTGTCTTTCAGACGGGACAGCTTCAATGCCTCTATGGCAGCGTCCGTCCTCTCCCGTATCTCCCGGGCGGACAGGCCGTAATTCTCGCAGGGAAAGGCGACCTCTCCGGCAAGCTCGGAGGAAAAGAACTGGCTTTTGGGGTCCTGAAAAACGCTTCCCACCAAACGCCCGATCTCCCATGTGGAAAGCCTTGATATGTCCTTGCCGTCTATCTTCACGCTCCCGCTAAAAACTCCGGGATAGTAGGATGGCGCAAGCCCGTTGACAAGTCTTGTCACGGTGGTCTTGCCGCAGCCGGAGAGCCCCGTCAGCACGACGCATTCGCCGCCTTTTACCGAGAGGGAAATGTCCTGTACGCCTCTGTCTGAGTTTTCGTATTGAAAAGAAGCGCGTGTAAGCTCGATCATGCCATGCTCCTTTCCAAAACCAAATAGGAAGCCGTGACCAGCGCACATGCGGCTGCCGCGATGTGATCCCGCGCCCCGGTCCTTTTCTCATAATAGCTGCCGCGCACGCCCGGACGCTCCGCGCCTCTTGCAACAGCGGAAACGGAAAGCTGATCGGCAAGCTGCAACACCCGAAGGAGAAACGGAATCAGCACATACTCCATGCTCTGCACGGGATGCGTGAGCAGCTGCCCCGCCGCGGTCAGCCCGCGGTTTTTCATGGACCTGCCCACTCCCTTTAGCTCCGTCCGCATGGTGGGAAAGAAGCGAAAAACCACAAGAAGCCCGAGAATAAACGGGGTGGGCATACGAAGGCGGGATAAGAACGCAGAGAGCATCCCCGGCGGCGTGGTGATCAAATCCCATGACACCAGAAAGATCGGCGACAGATTCCAGAACATCAGAACATAAAACTCCGAAAAGACCGGCATGCGCAGCCCGTGGACGCGGATGCCGTACAGCAGCAGCGCCAGCAGCAGATAAAAGCAGCCATAGGACGCGGCAAGGCGGAAATTTCCCTGTAAGACGAGATAAAGAAGTGCGCCGCCGGTCAGAATGCAGGTGAGCAGCACATTCCTGCCGATGGTTACTCCGGCAAAGACGCACAGCAGCGCCCACAGCTTGACTGGCACCGCAAAGGATGCGTCCGCCCTCATAGAACGCCGGCCTTCTTAAAATGCCTGCGGATCAGCCGACTGCCCACCATGCAGCCTAAAAAGCCCATCAGCGTCGTAAACAGCAGAATAAAGGCCAGCCAGCCGGGAGAGGTGTAGTAACGCACATAGGAATCGATGTAGCTCTGCTCCATACCGCTTGCCAGCGCAAAATCGTAGTAGGTGTCCCAGAAGAACCAGATGGGCAGCAGATTGACCCCGTTGTACAGCAGGCTCGCCACCGTCCAGGCGGCGGTCAGCCGTTTCGGCTTTTGGCAGGAGCCTTCCTTCCAGAGAATCGCCTCGCAGAGGATTCCCACGAGAACGTAATAAGGAAGCAAGAACCAGTTGCCCATCAGCAGGAAAATCACACCGAGGATCGTCATATAGATCAGCGTCACAAAACGCTTGCCGATCCGGCTGACCATGAGCATATAGACCGGCGCGCAGAGGAACATGGTGATCCCCACCGACAGCACCATGCTGACAAAGTCGTTGGCCATGCAGGCCATATTGACGACGAGCTGGATCACGATCAGCACCGCCGAAAGCAGCACTGTGGTGATTACATCCCTGACAGACCATTTATTTGTTTCTTTCATAAACGCCTCCTTGTTTTCGATACTTTGTTTTCCAATATTGCATTCGGAATCCTGTTTATCCCGCAACTTTCTACGCCGTCCACTCCATGCTCTCGCTCTGGAGCTGCGCCATGTGGCGGAACAGGCCGTTCTTTTTCAGCAGCTCGGCCGGAGAACCCATCTCAACCACGCGGCCACCGGAGAGCAGGACGATCTGATCGGCATTCATGACGGTACGCATGCGGTGCGCGATGATGAGCACCGTCTTATCCTTGATCAATCCGGACAGCGCCGCCTGCACCGCCGTTTCATTTTCCACGTCCAGCGAGGCCGTGGCCTCATCCAGCAAAATCACCGGCGCGTCCTTCAAGATGGCGCGGGCAATGGAGATGCGCTGCCGCTCACCGCCGGAGAGCCGGGAGCCGTTTTCCCCGATCAGGGTATGGTAGCCGTCCGGCAGCTTGGATACAAAGGCGTCGCACTGCGCCGCCTTTGCCGCCGCCAGCACCTCCGCATCGGTGGCGTCCCGCTTGCCGAGGCGGATGTTTTCCATCACGGTATCCGCAAACAGCACCACATCCTGAAATACGATGGCGTAGTTTTTCAGCAGTGCCTCGCCGTCCACCGTGGACACGTCCACGCCGCCCAACCGCACCGTTCCCTCCGCCGGATCCCAGAAGCGGGCTGCCAGCTTGGCCGCCGTGGACTTGCCGCCGCCGGAGGGGCCCACCAGCGCCGTCACCTGTCCCTGCTTCGCCGTAAAGGAGACGTCTCTTAGCACGTCCTCTTTTTCCCGGTAGGCAAAGGTCACGTGCTCAAAGCGGATGTCGTAGCCGTCGGGATCATATTTGGTCAGCCCGGTCATGCGCTTTTCGTTCTCGATCTCCTGCATACGCTCGATGCGCACCTCGCAGGCGAAAACCGCGGCCATGTTGGCAAACATGGAGCCGATGGGGTCATATACCCGGGTGGCGGCGATGAGGAACATCAGAAACGGGATCAGCGACAAGTCGCCGCGGCTCATGAGTGTCACCCCCGTGAGGACGGTGGTGGCGATACCCAGCTTTAGGAAGGACTGCGCCGCCGTGACTACGGAGCCTGTGAACAGCTCGCCCCGGATGGTGTCCTGCTCCGCCTCGTCCAGCCTGCGGTTCAGGTCGGCAATATACCGCGCCTTCTGGTTGCATGCCTTGATCTCCGGCGCGCACTCCAGCATCTCCTGCATGGCGTCGGTGGCCGCGCGGCGGGTGACGAGGCCCTTCTTTATATGCTGCTTTTCCATGCGTCGGGAAAGATAGACCATCAGCAGCGACGCGGGCACCACCCACAAAAGAGCCAGCGCCATCCGCCAGTCGTAAAGCAGCATGCCTGCGGAAATCAGCGCCGTGGAGATGAGCGCGCCGTGCATGGCGGGGTAAAAGTGGGAGAATGCCTTTTCCAGCGTCTCCGTATCCCCCATAATGGTGGTGGTCAGGTCAGTCAGGTCACGGTTTCCAAAGAAGGACAGTGGGAGCTGGCGCAGCACCTCCGCCAGCCGGATGCGGCGGTTGGCACTCTCCCGGTAGGTGGCTTCGTATAGGGCCTTGTACTGGATCAGAAAGGTCACAAAGAGCGCGGCGAGGGCAAGGACGCCCGCGACCAGAAAGCGCGTAAGACCCGCCCTTGGGTCGGTGCCGTTTGTCAGTGCCTCTACGATGCCGGAGAGCGCCGCGGCCAGCACGCCCACCGGCAGCATTTTGCTGATGTTGACCAGTACGGACCAGAACACGGCGGCCACATAGTCTTTTGCGCCCTTCTCCGTCATGGCGTATTTTTTGCGGATGCGTTCGATCATGCGGCACCTCCCACCTTCCACTGCGCGGCCTTTTGGTATTCCTCCCACATGGCGGCGTATACGCCGCCCTTTTGGAGAAGCTCGTCGTGCTTTCCTTCCTCGGCGATCTCGCCGTCCCGGATGACGAGGATGCGGTCCATGTTCCGCACTGTGGACAGGCGGTGGGCGATCATCAATACGGTTTTGCCCTTCATCAGCGCCTCGAAGGCCTTTTGTATCTTCGCCTCGTTCTCGGGGTCTGCAAAGGAGCTGGCCTCATCCAGCACCACGATGGGTGCGTCCTTTAAAATCGCCCGGGCCAGCGCGATGCGCTGCATCTCGCCGCCGGAGAGGTACACGCCCTTGGCACCGATCACGGCGTCCAGCCCGCCCGGCGTCTTTTCCAGAATATCGCTGCACTGGGCAAGCTGCGCCGCGTGTAATATCTCCGCCTCCGTTGCGTCCGGCCGAGCGGCGCGGATGTTGTCTCGGATACTCTTCTTAAACAGGCGCACCTCCTGAAAGACGAAGGAGATCTGCTCCATCAGCTCCGCGGTGGGGATGCTGCGCACATCCCGTCCGCCCAAGAGCACCGCCCCTGCCTGCACATCGAAAAAGCGCGGAATCAGCCGGGCGATGGTGGTCTTGCCGCCGCCGGAGGGACCCACCAACGCCCACGCCTCCCCCTGCGGCAGGCGGAAGCTGACATTTGTGAGCGCCGGCCTGTCCGCGCCGTCATAGGAAAAGGTGACATTCTCAAAGGAAATGCCGCTGTCTGCGGGCCTGCTTCCGCTGTCCGCCGCAGGCTCGGGAAGGGGCGACTCCTTCAATATCGCCTCCAGCTTGTTCACTGCCTCGGCGGCCTCCATCTGTGCGTTGACCGCGTACATCAGCCGCTCCATCATAAAGGCAAGCTGGGGCGCGAAGAAGATGTAAAACACCAGATCGGCCAGCACCGCCCAGCCGTCTGCCGCGCCGCCGATGAGAACCATTCCCAAGGGCATGAGAAGCAGGAACATGGCGTTCAGCACCACTGTAAGCAGGGTGTAGGGCATACGGCACATCATGGCGTAGCCGCTGGCAAGGTCGCGGTAGCTGAGGATGGCGGCATGAAAGCTCTTGAAGGAGTAAACCGTCTGCTGGAATACCTTGACCACCGGGATACCCCGGACATACTCTGTGGCCTCGGCGGAAATGCGCTCTCCTGCCCGCTGGTATTCCTCAAAGAACTTCATGCCCGTCCCGGTCATCATACTCATCAGGCAGACAAGCCCGATGACCATGGGGATCAGGCAGGCAAGCCCCATGCGCCAGTCAAAGACGAAGAGCAGCCCCACCGCCAGTATCGGCGTTACGATCCCGCCCACCGCGTCGGGGATGGTGTGGGCAAGGAGCGTTTCTGTCAGCGCCGCGTTGTCGTCGATCTGCTTGCGCAGTCGCCCCGTAAGATTGGCGTTAAAGTACCCCAGCGGCAGATCAATGAGATGGGCGACCGCCGCCTTTCGCATATTCGTCGCCACCCGGAAAGCCGCAAGGTGCGTGCACATGAGCCCGGCGAAATACACAGCCGCGCTCAGAAGCGCTGCCGCCAGCGCGTACCAGCCGTAGCGGGCAAGCCCCGCCGAAACGCCGCCTCCCGGCGTCAAAATGCCTCTGGCCGCGTACCAAACAAAGACGAACGGGAAAATGCCGACCGCCGCCGAAACGCCGGACAGCCCGCAGCCCAATACGGACAGCCACTTATGCCCTCCGGCGTATTCCAGCAGCCTGCCCAGCACCGGCGGCTGCTTTTCTTTTTTCTGTTTGCTCATATTCCGTGTTCCTTTCTTAAAATATATAGGTTTGTTGGAGGATGCGCCGCATCGGTTAGAGGCAACTAACCGACAGTTATTTTTTTAAGGCTCATTCGAGCCTTAAAAGTCCGCTCCAGCCGGAGTGGAAAAATACAGCCAGTTCATCGACGTATTTCATGGCTTCCTCTCTCGGCATATCGTGGACGATGGTTTCACACACCGCCGTAAAGTAAGCTCTTGTGATCATGTGATGAAGCTGACGAGTCATGCTCCCGGAGAGCATACCGTTTTTTCTGAGGAGGGCGTAGTATTCTTCGGATCGATCGACCTCCAGATCCACCAGCACCTCGATGAAATCCGCATAGCCCGTTCCCTCCGCCCGGCAGAGGATCAGCTTGAATTCGTCAAAATGGTCGTACATGAACGCGACAAGCTCGTGCAGGTGTTGGGTGGAAAGCTCCAGACTGTCTTTTGCTCTCCCCTCCGGGACAAGGTCAAAATAATCATCCTGTGCTGCCTTGAAGCGGGTGAGCAGCTCGCTTGCGGTCCCGCCCACAAGGTCTTCAAACAGAGCGGTCTTATCCGGGTAGTAGCCATAGAATGCACCCTTCGTGAAGCCTGCCTCCGCGACGATTTTATTCAGAGATGCGTCCTTAAATCCTTTTTCCAGGAATTCTTTTTTCCCAACTTCGAGGATCTTCATTTGGGTTTCCGTTCGTTCCATGTTCTACGCCTCCTGATATACCGGCAGTACATACCGCCGGTATATTATAACTGCATAGATTTGGTTTGTCAATGGGAGTGACACATTTTATACTAAACACATATACCCTTGCCTGGAGGATTCGCGATATTCTTTTGCGCATGGAAGGGAGTTCATACAGCCATATATGGAATCTCCAGCGAAATGCCTGCGGCACTTCGCTGGAAAAGCACTTAAAACAGCAGCTATGGCTGATTTTTTGACTTGCCCTTCATCCCACCCATTCTATCACCACAGAGCATCCTTTGCGACGCAAATGGTTCATCGGAGTGCCGCCTGCGCGAGGCAATCTCTGACCGCTTCACGAATGGCATCGCTGGTAAATGTTGCAGATGAAACGGCATCCACATCCCAGGTCTGCGCCTCCACGATTTGGGAAGGGATCTCATCTATTGCGCGGTCTGAGATATTTACTGTTTCGCTGTGAGATAGGACATGTACAGACAATATGCTGCTCCCGTCAAACTCTACCTCTACGGTAACCGGACCGGAATAACCTTCAGCGGAAGCCGTATAAACGCCCGCCGTGTAGATGTCTCCCGATTTGCCGCATCCGGCGCACAGCAGCAGCGCACCCACCAACACTGAGAACACCACTGATTGCAGCCCTTTTTTCATGTGTTCGAACCTCCTGTTTTTTTGTTCTGTTCCGTTATCCTGAAGGGGAGGCATACCGGAACGTTTAATACCGGATGTGCAATGACCTCCGCTTCTACATCAAAGATTTCCCGCAACGCCTGCTGGGTAATAACCTCTTGCGGCGTACCGGCGCTGTGCAGTGTCCCGTCTTTGATCGCCACCAAATAGTCGGAAAACATGATGGCATGATTTAAATCATGAAGAACCATTACGATGGTAACACCATTTTCCCGGTTGAGGCGGCGCAGAAGGTACAATATATCCAATTGGTGCGAGATGTCCAAATAGGTCGTGGGTTCATCCAGAAACAGCAATCCGGTTTTCTGCGCCAACGCCATGGCGATCCATGCCCGCTGTTGTTGACCTCCCGAAAGCCTCTCCATTTCTCTATGTTCAAGGGAACTCATGCCTGTACTGGCAAGAGCCCACTGAATGATCTCCCGATCCTTTTCGCCGAGACCGCTTAGCGCCGACCTGTAAGGAAAACGCCCGTATTCCACAAGGTCGCCGACTGTGATGCCGGCAGGGGCTTGCGCTCCCTGCGGCAGCAGCGCAAGTCTCTGGGCAACACGCTTTGTCGGCATTTCGTGGATCGCTTCGCCATCAAGGTATACTGCGCCGGAATCCGGGGAAATGATCCGGCACAGTGTCTTCAGTATGGTGGATTTTCCAGAGCCGTTGGAGCCTATCAAGGTGGTTATGCTGCCTTCAGGGATTTTTAAGTCAAGCCCCCTGAAGACGGCCTCCCCGTTATATCCGGCAGACAAACCCTTTGCCTGCATACGTGAAAGCATAGACATCCTCCCTTAAAAATACCTGCGGAGCAGGAACAGAAAATACGGAGCCGAAAGCACGGAGATCACGATACCAACCGGGATCTCCCTCGGCTGAAAGGCAGACCGTCCCAGCGTGTCTGCCAAAAGCAACAGCAGTGCCCCCAGCAGCATGGAGGCGGGCATAAGAGCGTGGTGTCTGCCACCGATCAGCCTTCGTGCCATATGCGGCGCTACCAGTCCCACAAACCCGATCCCTCCGCTGACGGAAACACAGGCAGAGGTAAGAGCCACCGATGCAATCAGGAGCAGTCTCAACTCCCTCTCTACGGCTATCCCTAGAGAAATGGCCGTATTCTCTCCTAAGAGGAGAATATCCAGTATGTTCGACTTTGTAAGAAGAAAAGGAACCAGTATGAGCATATATGGCAACAGGGCAAGAACCTGATGCCAGCTCGTTCCCCAAATATTTCCTGCAAGCCATCTTGCCACGAGCTGATAGCTGCTGTTATCCATGTTCGCGGCCATGATCAGCATAAACGAAGAAAATAGGGACGCAAGACCGATGCCGCCCAACAGAAAATATATTGGGAGGAGTTTTCCGTTCCTCTTTGCAAAAAGATACAGCAGTCCCGTTGTGCAAAGCCCGCCCGCTATGGCAAATATCGGCTGGTATGCCATGGTACGTATATGCAGCGCAGGGAAAAATGTCAGGAACAGCATAACGGCAAATCCCGCACCTGCGTTTATGCCCAATATCCCCGGATCGGCCAGTGGATTACCCGTGACAGTCTGCATAACGCATCCGGCAAGTGCCAGACCCATCCCACATAGAACGGCGAGGACGATTCTCGGAATGCGAAACTGCGCTACGACTACGGAGGTTCCCTCCATATGCGGTTGGAATATGCTGTGAACCGCAGTCGAGAAGGGAATTCTTGCGTAACCACTGTTAACGGATAAGATAGCCGCAGCCACAATCAGGATAAGAAGACCGTTGAGGATAAGGAGCTGTCTGGTTTTCTTTTTCATAAGACCATGCCCTCCTTTCTGAAAGTAAGCGCAAAAAAGACGGGCACGCCGAGGATGGATACCAGTGCGCCGACAGGCGTATCAAAAGGGGCGTTTATCATGCGTGCCGCAATATCCGACAGCACCAGCACAACGCCGCCCATGAGCGCAGACACGGGAACCAGCCTGCGATAATCACCGCCCACAAGAAGTCGGGATATATGCGGTACGATAAGACCGATAAATGCGATGCCTCCCACGAGCGATACACTGGCTCCCGCAAGCAGCAACACCACAAGCATACCGAAAAGCCTGACCGTGCGGACATTTACGCCCAAGCTGGCGGCGCTATCTTCTCCCAGTGCCAGCGCTGATAGCCGGCTCGATAAAAGCAAACCAAGCGCACCGGCTGAGAGAATCACCGGGGATAGCATTTTCAAGCTTTGCCATGTCACACCGGACAAACTTCCCGCGCTCCAGAAAGAAAGGGATTTCACGATTCCAAACGCCAGAGAAACCGCCTGACTCAACGCGGTAAGCAGGGCTGATACAGCAGCGCCTGCCAGAATGAACCGGAAAGATTCGGATCTATGTTTGCCGGCGCCGAAACCATAGACCATGAATGCCGCAAGAGCGGCTCCGGCAAAGGCGGCGCATGTTTTCACGATGTCTGGTGCGGCGGGAAACAGAATTGCGGACAGTGCAACAAAGAAACCGGCTCCCGCATTGATCCCCAGAAGGCCGGCGTCCGACAGGGGGTTTCTGGTAATTCCTTGCATCACAGCGCCGGAGAGAGCGAAGGCCATTCCTGTCAGCCCGGCAGCCAGCGCCCTGGGCATACGCATTTCCAACATAATCATTCCAACACCAGAAGCCCTGGCGGGGTACATAACCGTTTCCGCAAAGGCCTTGAAGCTACCGCCAGCAATGCCGGTGCAGACGGAGAGAATCATTGAGAACCCAAGCAGCAGCACCAATACGGCAAGAATAATCAGAAAAGCCGGCGCGGAGCGTTTGTATCTCCCTCGTCTCTGCGATATTCCCGCAACCGCGCCTGTTTCCTTACTCAACGTCTCCATGGTTCAGAATCGCGTTCGCGAGTTTTTCCAAATAGAGTTCCTTTCCCATCGCCGTAAAAGCCATATTATACTGATCCTCATTGATACCAAAGTAAACGTTGCCGGCTTTGACAGCTTTCATATTCTTCCACACGGCAAGGTCCCCCGTGTCTCCAGCGCTGCCGTCATCGCTAAAAAAGAAGATGTGATCTGCATCGATCAGGGAAAAGTATTCCGCATCGACCACTTCACCCCAGACATTCTCCGGTACGCCGGCTGATGGTGTGAGTTTCAGCTCATCGTAGACAAGCTCACCCGGCCCGCCGCTGCGATAGATGTAATAGGAACCAAAATGAACGGAATTGGCCTCCAATACAGCAAAGGTTTCGTCCCCAATCATATCCCTGATTCTTGCCGCAAGCTCCGCAGCTTTGGCGTCGTAGTCAGCAAGCCATTTTTCTACGGCTGCTTCTTTATCAAACCACTGTCCCAGCTGCTTAAATCTTCCACGCCAGTTAACATAGCTTATGTCATCGTCGATCATGACCGTGGGAGCAATAGCCGCGAGTTGTTCATAAACCTTCTCATGGCGAATATTCATAATGATCAGATCAGGCTTTAACTCCGCGATCTTTTCGAGGTTCAGGTCTCCGGTAGAAGAAGCCCCGGAGTAATTGCCGACAACCTCAATACCTCTTTCGGCAAAAAGCGTTGCCAGATGTTTGGGGACAGACACCCCATCGAACATGCTGGTATTAGCCGAGGCAATTACCTTCATATCCAGAATAAGAAGTTCCTCTGTCAAGCCAGCTACATCAACGATGCGCTGTGGATTTGCCGGGATGGCAACCTCGCCCTTCATATCCGTTACCGTGACGGTATCCGAGACCGATCCCTGCGGCGTGGTACCCGTTCCAGCACAGGCTGCAAGAGCAAACACAAGCACAAGGCACAACATGAGCATTGCGAATTTTTTCATTCTGATGACCTCCTGAGTAATAAATCTTTAGTTAGAGCAAGCTAACCAACGGGCGCGCATAGCGAAATAACAGAACAGCTGAGTCTTTTAACCGTGTGGAGTTAACCTTTTCTAACCGCCTACCATTATACAGTCGGCGAAAGGAAAAATCCCCCCGAAAACGCCATGTCTTTCCCCTAAAGCGCCATGATACTCAGTGCAGTAATAGAATAATTCATAAAGCTATGCTATAATCAGAATCATTGCTCAATAGACAAACCGAAATTTATGGAGGTGTTTTTTTGCGAGTATACAAAAGTAAAGAAGAACTCAAAGCTGAAATCAATAAAACATTTGATAAATATATTTCGGAGTTTGATTGCATACCAGAAGCCTTAAAAGATAAAAGGGTTGATGAGGTTGACCGGACCCCAGCAGAAAACCTTGCCTATCAGGTGGGTTGGACAACATTGGTTCTTAAATGGGAGGAAGATGAAAGGAAGGGGCTTCAAGTAAAGACGCCGTCGGACGAATTCAAATGGAACCAACTTGGCGAGCTGTATCAGTGGTTCACGGATACCTACACTCATTTGTCTCTTCAAGAGTTGAAAGCCGAACTGAACGAAAATGTCAAGTCTATCTGCGCAATGATTGATTCGCTCAGTGCGGATGAATTATTTAAGCCGCATATGAGAAAATGGGCTGATGATGCTACAAAAGCAGCTGTATGGGAAGTTTACAGGTTCATTCACGTTAATACTGTTGCTCCTTTCGGAACTTTTAGAACTAAGATCAGAAAATGGAAAAAGGCGGCGCTGTAACTTCCGGTTTATCAAGCCAATATGCCCTTAAAACACGAGCGGCGGGACAGACTCTATCTGTCCCGCCGCTCTGCTTTTTCAGCGGTCGAAGTTTTACTTGTGCGTAGGCTCGTTTTGCAGCCCCGCGCGAATGGTTAATTCCGCCCAGCACTAACATCAATGTGTATGCCGCTGCTGAGCAACTCACATTTCAAATGATATAGTTTCCACTGGGCAAGATCTTCCTCGAAATGTGCTGCCTACTATTCTGGTTTTTCAAGGGAAGATGCAATCTTTGTAATTTCCATCCAAGTAACCGCAAAAGAACACACCTGTGTCTTTGCTTTTATGTTTCAGAATGGTAAGCTCCGCTTATATTCGCTCGGAGTGCATCCAAACTTTTTTCGGAAGGCGTCGCTGAAATGGCTGATGTTGCTGTACCCCACCAACCCTGCTATGTCTTTCACCTGAGCATCGGGCGCGGACAACAGTTCGCAGGCATGCTACATGCGGCGATTTAACATATATTGATATATGGTGATTCCATAGTGCTTTCGAAATATCTCACGGAGTTTGGATTCACACATAAAGTGCTGTTTGGAGAGCTCCGCGATGGTCACGGGTTCCAGAAATCCCTCATCTATCTGTCGCCTGACCCGAAGTAACGTCTCGCTATCCGTCCGGCTCAATTCACCCTTCACAGCAACAGAATTCTGATCCATCATCTCGTTCGCAAAGGCGGCAACAAGTTCCAGTATCTTTCCTTCTTGATACAATGACTTTGCACAGTCATTGTAGTTACACTGCAATATCTGGCGTATTGTAGCTTCTATGGTAGCGGTGATTCTATGTTTTGGCGGGTTTTTTCCCCCGTTAAAGGCGGTGCAAGCCTTTTTCTTCTGCAAGCCATCCATCACAGACCGAAACCGACAGGGATGCAGGTTCAGCCCGACGCCTATATATCTCTGTCCTGCCTCATAGATATTTTCCGCATCAAACAGACCGCTGCCGTATACGCAGCAATTTCCCTTTTCCAACAACGTTTTTTGGTTTCTGCCCGAAGCCTTCCACTCCAACGCATCGGAAAGAGAGAAAATGACGGAAAAAGAATCCTTGTACACCTGCTCCCGCAACACTGTGTCCCTGTAAAACATTACATCGCAGATATACATCTCGATATTGGGGCACGGTGAAATATAGCGGAAATATCCTTCTCCAATATCGCTTGGCAAAGCAACCTGATTGTCTTTCATAATACCACAAAGTTGCTGCATTGCGGGGGAGAAAAAGTCGCTGCGATCCGTTTGCCCATGAAGAAAATCATATTGTGCTTCTTGCATACCAGGCCACCTCCTCCGACACATGATTAGACACTTTTATGCAAATTGGTCCATTCCACCTTTCCAGTTCTGCGCACAGGTTAGCCTACTCTAACCGACGGATGAAAGAAAAGACAGGCTGCCTGTACGCAGTTTGCCTCAAATCCGACGGCACAGCGCCTGTGAAAAATATTGTACCATAAGCGCGCAGGGATTTCAATGTAGAACACCAGGCATCCCTGCTTTTCCTGCGAATTTTCCGTTTGCCCAATGTCATCCGTGTGCCGAGAGGGAATGCCTCAGTGCTTTCAGCAAAAGGACCAGCCGATTCAAACATGTTTTCTTATTCCGCTTTACGGCTACTCAACACAGTGCCTCTCTGTTCACCTGTCTTGGATGCTTGAGCATATTCTTTTTCAATACTCGCCATACAGCGCAAGGCAGGAACACCGCAAGAGGTGTCCCTGCCTTTTCGGATAGGCTGTTTGGCAAATGCAAACCGCGCAAGCTGCCGCTGAAGCAATCGTCAGCGGCGTGCATCATTTCTCACTCCACCAACGCCTTGCCCAAGGCGCGGCAGGCTTCAAGTGCCGCGTCGTCGGGCATCTCCGTGCAGATCACACTCTCGCAAACGAGGTTCACCCCTGCGCTGTCGCAGTCACTCTCCCAAGTGCGCATCCACTCGCCATCGCCCCAGCCGTAGGAGCCGAACAGTGCCACACGCTTCCCGCCGAGGCTGCGCTTGCAGGCATCGAACATGGGCTGGAACTCCATTTCCTCCAGCACCTCGCTGCCCATGGCAGGGCAGCCGAAGGCGATGGCGCCGTAGGCGTTCAGATCGCCTTCGGCTGCACCTGATCGGGTGTGAGCAGCGCAGCCTCTGCGCCCGCGGCGGTCATGCCCTCGGCAACGGCCTGTGCCATCGCCTCCGTATTGCCTGTGCCGCTCCAATAAACAACAGCAGTTTTCATTTTCGTAAATTCCTTTCTTTTTGTGATGTTATATGATCAAACTGCAACGGCAAGCTGCTCCAGCTTCGAGCCGCTTTGCCAGAGTGCGCAGTAGATCTCCGTGCATTTTTTGTATTTTGCGAACAGCGAACGCGCCTTTTCCTCGTTGCCGTAGACCTTCCAGAGCCCCGCGCACTTAAAATCGTTCGCGCGGTGGGCGATGAAGCCCTTCACGTCCTCCGGCGGGTAGCTGAGAAACAGTCCCACCTCGCATGGAAACTCTCCGCTCTCGCCTCCTTTGAACGTTTATTGGTTAGCATACTCTAACCATATAGCCCTTGAGAAGCCGCCCGAAGGCGGCTCTTCAAAGATCACCGCCTGCCGCCGCGCCCCAATGCCATGGTTCTCAACCAAGTAAGCCTCGGATACAGACCGGAATTGCTGATGTCATCGCCGCCTTACTTTCTTCCCACCAGCAATGTTGAGCCGCGAAGCATCAGGCGTTTGGCCTCCTTCGGTGTCATGAAGCTGCCGTCGGTCGTGTCGATCAGCTCCACACGCTCATAGCCCATGTCCCTGAGCTTTTGGGCAAACGCCAGCATATCGCCGTACCTACCAGACGACATCAGGTCGTGGATGGCAAACGTTCCGCCCTTTTTCAGAACCCGCAGCGTTTCCAGCAGAAGCGCCTGCTTGTCTGCCCCTGTGATATTGTGATAGACATAGTTGCTGGTCACCGCGTCGAAGCTCTCGTCGGGGAAATCCAGCTTCACGGCGTTTCCGCGCCGGAACGAAGCGTTTTTCACGCCCTCCGCAGCGGCGTTTTTTTCGCACAGCGACAGACTGAAGGAGGCGTATTCCTTGCCCCAGCGGTCGATACCGACCATTTTCCCCTGGGGATTGCGCTTTGCGCAGGCGATGGTCAGCGCGCCGCTACCGCAGCCCACATCCAGCCCCATGCCGCCCTCCGGCAGGGTGATATGCTCCGCCGTTCCTTCAATGATCTGCTTTGAGAGCTTGCGCTCGCCGTCATAGGAAAAGCTCCGATAGACATACACACACCACTCGCTGTACTTTGCACAAACGACAAAGGCGACGCCGAATACCACGCCCAGCACGACGCGCAGCTTTCCACCCACACCGATGCCGAATACGCCGAAAACGAGCAGCAGCGCAAGCGACAGCATCGTTCCCGCGATGAGCGAAAACAGCATTCCCTTGGGGATCCAGTTTTTGTAGTCAGGCTTCATTCTTGGGATTCCTTTCTTTTCTAACGGTCTTCATGCAAAAAACCTAGCGGTCGTCGCCGCGTCCCGGCGTTTTCATTCGATGCCAAGTGAGCCTCGGATGCAGACCGGCATTGCTGCGGCACAGCCGCGCCTATCCCAGCGCCACATCCAGCGTCATCATGACGCTGAAGCCCGCGGCAAAGAAAACCGTGCCGATGTTGGAGTGCTTTCCCTGTGACATTTCGGGGATCAGCTCCTCCACAACCACATAGAGCATGGCGCCCGCCGCAAAGCTCAGCAGATACGGCAGCGCCGGGATCACCAGCTGCGCCGCGAGAATCGTCAGCACCGCGCCGATAGGCTCCA
>UMBM01027947.1_pt1 | contig 22692 bp, 18 predicted proteins | sample 1963971 | NCBI WGS metagenome assembly UMBM01 (sample SAMEA4835942, study PRJEB28245) | human gut metagenome | biome: gut microbiome; material: fecal sample | place: Denmark | collected 2008 | reverse complement strand
GGTGATGAACCTGCTGCCGCTGCCGGCGCTGGACGGCGGGCGGATATTCTTCCTGATCATCAACGCGGCAGCCATGCTGCTGTTCCGGAAGCAGATACCGGCAAAATATGAGAACTATATCCACTTCGCGGGACTTATTCTGCTGCTGGCGCTGATGGTGGTGCTGGTGTTCAGCGACGTGGGAAAGCTGATCCACTGAGGAGGCGGGGACGGTGACAAGACGCATACAGGTGGGCGCGGTACCGGTGGGCGGCGGCGCGGCCGTAAGCATACAGTCCATGTGCAATACGCCCACGGAGGACGTGAACGCCACGGTGCGGCAGATACAGCGCCTGGAGCAGGCGGGCTGCGAGATCGTGCGTGTGGCGGTGCCCACGGAGGAGGCCGCACGGGCCATTCCGAGCATCAAGGCGGCTATACACATCCCGCTGGTGGCGGATATCCACTTTGATTACCGTCTGGCGCTGCTGTGTGTGGACGGCGGTGTGGATAAAATACGCATCAACCCCGGCAACATCGGGTCGAAGGACCGCGTGCGGGCCGTGGCCGACGCCTGCCGGGAGCGGGGCATTCCGATCCGTGTGGGCGTCAACGGCGGGTCACTGGAGAAGGACCTGGTGCAAAAATACGGCGGCGTGACCGCCGAGGCATTGGCCGAGAGTGCACTGGGACATGTGCGCCTGTTGGAGGAGTGCGGCTTTGGGGATATCTGCATCTCCGTGAAGTGCTCCCGGGTGCCGGTAAATATGGCGGCCTACGAGCTGCTGCACGAAAAGGTGGACTATCCGCTGCATCTGGGCGTCACCGAGGCCGGCACACCGGAGATGGGGGTGCTGAAGTCGGCCATCGGCATCGGCGGACTGCTGTGTCGGAGTATCGGCGATACGCTGCGGGTGAGCCTGACTGCCGACCCGGTGGAGGAAGTAGTGGCCGCCAAGCGTATTTTGCAGGCCTGCGGTCTGCGGCAGACGGGGCCGGACCTGATCGCCTGCCCTACCTGCGGGCGGACGAAGTATGATATGCTGCCCATCGCCCGGGAGGTGGAACGGCGGCTGAAGAGCTGTGACAAGCCCATCACCGTGGCAGTGATGGGGTGCGTGGTCAATGGACCGGGGGAGGCCACTGCCGCGGATGTGGGTATCGCCGGAGGCAAGGGCGAGGGACTGCTGTTCGCCAAGGGAACGGTTCTGCGGAAGGTGCCGGAGGACCAGCTGGTGGACGCGCTGTTCGAGGAGATCGACAAGCTGTGACAAGAGATACGATAGGGGAGAGACATGGCGGAGAGAGTACCGTTTTTTACGCTGTTTGAGAGCTTTCAGGCGCCGCGGCAGCTGCGCCTGCTGCTGCACGATGCCTGCATCATCAGCGGCGCGCTGGATATGGCGGGCCGGACGCTGGAGGTGCAGATAGAGAGCAGTGAGACACTGCCCCAGGCGGCGCAGGACGCCCTGCAGCAGATGCTGGCGCAGCAGTATGATCTGCGGCAGGTGCTGCTGCATTTCTGCGGCACCGGCGAGCAAAAGGGCGACAACGGGGTGATCTGGGGCAAGACGATCACCGGAAAGCTGACGCCTATCGGCGAACTGAATATCAAACAGGGCAGCGCCATTGTGGAGGGCCGGGTGTTCAAGACGGAGTGCTATGAGACGCGGCGCAAGGGCATGTGGACGCTGAACTTCAACATCACCGATGAGCATGGCTCCGTGGCCGTGCGGAAGGCCATGGATGAAAAAGAGGCCAAGGTGCTGGGCGGCGCGATCAACGACGGGATGTGGCTGCGCCTGCAGGGCAAGGTGGAACTGACCTACGACGGGAAGGATATCCTGCTGCGGCCGGTGAATATTATGAAGATCAGCCATACGGCCCGGCAGGACAATGCACCGGAGAAGCGGGTGGAGCTGCACCTGCATACGCAGATGAGCAGCATGGATGCTCTGACGGATGTGGGCAAGGTGGTAAAGCAGGCGGCAGCCTGGGGCCACCCGGCTATTGCCATTACCGACCACGGCACGGTGCAGGCATTCCCGAAGGCGCGGGACGCGGGCAAGGGGAAGATCAAGATCCTGTACGGCGTGGAGGGGTACTATGTCAATAACCTGGACGACCGCATTGCCGTACACGGTGCGCAGGATCAGGACTTTGACGACGAGATCGTGTGCTTCGACATCGAAACTACCGGATTGAAGGTACAGCGGGAGGCCATCACGGAGATCGGCGCAGTGGTGCTGAAAAACGGGAAGATCACGGATACGTTTCAGACTTTCGTGAACCCCGGCCGTCGGCTGACGCCGGAGATCATCGGCCTGACGGGCATTACGGATGCCATGCTGGCGGACGCGCCGCCGCCGGAGGAAGCACTGGCGGCGTTTTTGAAATTCGTGGACGGGCGACCGCTGGCGGCCCACAATGCGGAGTTCGACATCGGGTTCATCCGAGCAGGGTGCCGCAGGGCGGGGCTGGAATTCGACCCTACATACATCGACAGCCTCATCCTGGCGCAGAACCTGCTGCCGGAGCTGCACAAGCATAAGCTGGACATCGTGGCGGAGCATTTGGATCTGCCCGCCTTCAACCACCACCGGGCGTCGGACGACGCGGGGATGGTGGGGTATATGCTGATACCCTTTTTTGAGAGAATGCGGCGGGAGATGGGAATTTCCCGTCTGCAGGAGATCAACGGGCAGATGGAGAAGCTGCGGCCCCGGGGCGGCGGCAGTCGGCACCCCAAGCATATTATCATCCTGGCGAAGAACAAGCTGGGCCTGAAGCACCTGTATCAGTTGATCTCGGCTTCCAATCTCAAGTATTTCAAGCGTGTGCCCATTATCCCCAAGACGGAGCTGATCGCCCATCGGGAAGGCCTCATTATCGGCTCAGCCTGCGAAGCAGGCGAGCTGTTCCGGGCGGTGGCGGACCGCAAGGACTGGGCGGAGCTGAAGCGCATCGCATCGTTCTACGATTACCTGGAGATACAGCCCATCTGCAATAATATGTTTATGCTTCGCAACGGCGCGGTGCAGTCAGAGGATGAGCTGCGGGAGTTCAACCGTACCATCGTCCGGTTGGGCCGGGAGTTGGGCAAGCCAGTGTGCGCCACCGGTGATGTGCACTTCCAGGAGCCGGAGGATGAGGTGTATCGCCATATCCTGCTGGCCAGCAAGAAGTTTGCCGACGCCGACGCACCCCTGCCCATTTACTTCAAGACCACGGAGGAGATGCTGGTGGAGTTTGCCTATCTGGGCGAAGAGGAAGCGCATCGGGTGGTCATCGACGACCCGCGCGGCATCGCCGACCGTATCGAAAATATCGAGCTGCTGCCGCCGGGACGGTTGTTCCCGCCGCGGCTGGAGAATTCGGAGCAGGAACTTCATGACAGAGTGTGGGACAAGTGTCACGAGCTGTATGGCGACGAGCCGCCTCAGCTGATCGTGGACCGGCTGAACGTGGAACTGAAAAGCATTCTGGGCAAGTACGACGTGGTGTATATGTCCGCCCAGAAGCTGGTGCAGCGCAGCCTGGAAAACGGTTATCTGGTGGGCAGCCGGGGCAGTGTGGGGTCCTCACTGGTGGCGTATATGTCCGGCATTACGGAGGTGAACTCCCTGCCGCCCCATTATCGCTGTCCCAAATGCCGCCATACTGAGTTCATCACCGATGGCAGCTACGGCTGCGGCGCGGATATGCCCGATAAGAATTGCCCGATGTGCGGGGCAAAGTACGCTAAGGACGGATTTGACATCCCCTTTGAGACGTTTTTGGGCTACGGCGGCGGTAAGGTGCCGGATATCGACCTGAATTTCTCCGGTGAGTACCAGGCCCGGGCACACCAGCATGCCATCGAGATGTTCGGCAAGACCCAGGTGTTCCGCGCGGGGACCATCGGTACCCTGGCGGAAAAGACCGCCTTCGGCATGGTGAAGAAATACCTGGAGGAACGGGGCGAGACGGCCTCCAACGCGGAGCTGGATCGCCTGACGCTGGGCTGCGTGGGCGTGCGGCGTACTACGGGGCAGCACCCCGGTGGGCTGGTGGTGGTGCCGGATGATATGGATGTGGAGGATTTTACCGCGGTGCAGCACCCGGCAGACGATGCCAACAGCGACACTGTGACCACTCATTTCGAGTATCACTGCATGGAGGACAACCTCCTGAAGCTGGATATGCTGGGACACGATGACCCCACCATGATCAAAATGCTGGAGGACCTGACCGGCGTGAACGCGCGGGCCATCCCCTTGGATGACCCGGATACCATGAGTATTTTCACCTCGTCCAAGGTGCTGGGCTTTGAAAATGACGAGATACTGGGGCCCACCGGCGCCGTGGCTATCCCGGAGTTCAACACCCGGTTTACCCGCGGTATGCTGATGGATACCATGCCCCAGGATTTCAATACCCTGGTACGGTTGTCCGGCTTCTCCCACGGTACCGACGTGTGGCTGGGCAATGCCCGGGACTTGATCGTGGGCGGCACGGCCAGCGTTTTGGAGACGGTGGGCTGCCGCGATGATATCATGTTGTACCTGATCTCCATGGGGCTGGAGCCGAAGATGAGCTTTAAAATCATGGAGGCGGTGCGTAAGGGCAAAGTAAAGAAAAAGGGCTTCGAGGACGGCTGGGAGGAGGCTATGCGGGAGCATCAGGTGCCGGATTGGTATATCGGCTCTCTGGCCAAGATCGGCTATCTGTTCCCTAAGGCCCACGCTGTGGCCTATGTGATGATGGCGTTCCGTATTGCGTGGTTCAAGGTGCATGAGCCGCTGGCCTTCTACGCTACGTTCTTCTCCATCCGGGCCAAGGCCTTCGACGCGGAGTACTGCTGCGCCGGCATGGATGCGGTGAAGCAGAAAATCAGGGAGATCGAGAACAATAAGGACGCCACCGACGTGGAACAGAACCTGCTGGTGACGCTGGAGGTGTGCTACGAGTTCTATCTGCGGGGCTTCCATTTTGACACCATTAGTATTTACGACTCCGATGCCACACACTTCAAGATCACGGAAAACGGCCTGTTGCCTCCCTTTGTAACGGTGCGCGGTCTGGGGGAGACGGCGGCGCTGGACACGGTGGAGAAGCGAAAGGGAAAAACCTTCATCTCTGTAGAGGAGTTCGCCACCATCTGCAACAAGCTTAGTAAGACCCATATCGAGCAGCTGAAGGCGCTGGGCGCCTTTGCCGGTATGGCGGATACCAGTCAGGTGACGCTGTTCTGAGACAGCCAAAAGCGCAAAAAAGAAGCACCCGAGCGGGTGCTTCTTTTTTGCACTTTATTCGGCTTTCTGTTTCACGGGGAAGTCGATCTGGGCCAGGAGGACGGCGGCGAACATTACCGCGCAGCCGATGTATTCCCGGACGGACATCTGCTGCTTGAGAATAATGGCACCGGCGATGACGGCGAATACGCTCTCCAGACTCAGCAGGATGGTGACCACCGTGGGGTTGGAGCCCTTCTGGGCCAGGATCTGCAGGGTGTAGCCCACGCCGCAGGAGAAGATGCCCACATACAGCAGGGGCAGGATGCAGCCCCAGATGGCGGCGAAGTCCACGTCCTCGAAGAGGAACATGCACACAGTGGAGATAAGGGCCGCGAACAGGAATTGCAGACAGCTGAGCTTTACGCCGTCCACGGTGGCGGTGAAGTGGTCGATGACAAGGATATGTATGGTGAAGCACACGGCGCAGGCCAGGATCAGCAGGTCGCCGGGGGCGAGGGAGAATTCACCGTTGATGCACAGCAGATACAGCGCGATCACGGACAGTGCCACGGCGATCCAGACGGGGAGACTGACCTTGCGCTTGAAGAACAGGCCGCATACGGGAACCAGCACCACATACAGCGCCGTCAGGAAGCCGGCCTTGCCGCTGTCGGTACCGGCGACCATGCCCGCCTGCTGGAAGTTGGAGGCCATGGCCAGCGCCGCACCGCAGCACAGGCCGCCCAGCCACAGCTGCCGGTTGGCGGCCTTTTTCTCGGCGGGGGAGAGCACGGGCTTGTCCTTTTTCAGCTTGTCGCTGATGACGATGACCACCAGCAGCGCCAGCACCGCGATAAAGTAGCGGCTGGCGTTGAAGGCGAACGCGCCGATGGAGTCGGCGCACATATCCTGCGCAACGAAGGCGGTACCCCAGATAAAGGCGGCCAGGATGGGGAAGACCACCTGCCGCATCTGATTGTGTTTCATGTCAGTGATGTCCTTTCTCTGTTTACTCTTTCTCTTTCGGTGTGCCGGTGTGCCATTGGAATTTGCGCTCCTGATGATACAACAGGCGCGTGATATTCTCCCGGTGGCACCAGATCACCAGCGCGGCGATCAGCACGGCCAGCGCCGTATAGAGGATGCTGCGGCCGCAGAAGAAAAATGTGGTGACGGGCATGGAGGCGGCGGCGCAGACGGAGCCGAGAGAGACGTATTTCGTCAGCAGCCACAGTGCGGCGAACAGCCCCCAAGCGATGAGTCCTACGCGCCAATCCAGTAGCCACACCAGCGTACCGCCGGACAGGATGCCCTTGCCGCCTTTGAAGCCGAAGAACACCGGGAACATATGACCCAACTCACAGCCAAGGCCACCCAGCAGGACGCCCAACATCCAGTCGCCGGCCAGATAGTCGAAGGCTGCACCGCCAATCAGGCAGGCGATCACTGTTTTACCCATGTCGAAGAGGATGACGCCCAGTGCGTATTTGGCACCGTAGGTGCGGTAGAAGTTGGTCAGGCCCGCATTGCCGCTGCCGTGCTGCCGCACATCGTCCTTGATGATGAAGTGGCTGACCATTACCGAGCCGTTGAGACAACCTAAGAAATAGCCCAGCAGCAATATGACCAGTGAGGCCAGCAGTGTAGCACCGATGAGATGGTTCAACCGTCGTCCTCTCCCTTCTGGCGGATAGTCAGCACGATGGGGGTGCCCTCCAGGCCGAACACGCTGCGGAGCTGGTTTTCCAGATACCGCTGGTAGGAGAAGTGGAAGAGCTTTTTGTCGTTGCAGAAGATGACGAAGTGGGGCGGCTTGACGCCCACCTGCGTCATGTAGTAGATCTTCAGGCGGCGCCCCTTGTCCGTGGGTGGCTGAACGCGGGTCTGCGCGTCTGCCAGCACACTGTTCAGCGTGCCGGTGGTGATTCGCATGGCCGCCTGATCGTTGACGTAGTTGATAAGCTCAAAGAGACGGCCCACCCGCTGGCCGGTCAGGGCGGAGATGAACAGAATGGGGGCATAGGGCATATAGCTCAGGTCCCGGCGGATGTCCTCACGCATACGGTCCATGGTCTTGTCGTCCTTTTCAATCAGGTCCCATTTGTTCACCACGATAATGCATGCCTTGCCCGCGTCATGCGCCAGACCGGCGACCTTGGTGTCCTGCTCGGTGACACCCTCCTGAGCGTCGATGAGAATGAGGCAGACGTCGCTGCGCTCAATAGCCATGGTGGCCCGCAGAACGCTGTATTTTTCGATGTTGTCATCTACCTTGGATTTTTTCCGCATACCGGCGGTGTCGATGAAATTATATTTGCCGTACTGGTTCTCAAAGTAGCTGTCGATGGCGTCACGGGTGGTGCCGGCTACATTGCTGACGATAACGCGTTCCTCACCCAGAATACGGTTCGTCAAGCTGGATTTACCTACATTGGGCTTTCCGATAATGGCCACCTGTACCACGTCGGAGTCGTCCTCCTCATCCGTTTCCGGCGGAAAATACTTGATGCATTCGTCCAGCAGATCGCCGGTGCCGTGGCCGTGAACGGCGGAGACAGCCACGGGGTCGCCCAGACCCAGGTTGTAGAACTCATAGAAATCCGGGTCGACCGCGCCCACAGAGTCCATCTTGTTCACCGCCAGCACGATGGGCTTACGGCTGCGCTGAAGCATACTGGCCACCTCCTGGTCGGAGGCAGTCAGGCCGGTCTTGATATCCGTGACGAAGATAATGACGTCGGCGTTGTCGATGGCGATCTGGGCCTGCTCCCGCATGAAGGCCAGGATCTGGCTGTCTGTATTGGGCTCGATGCCGCCGGTGTCCACCAGGCGGAACCTGCGGCCCACCCACTCGCTCTCACCGTAGATACGGTCACGGGTGACGCCGGGGGTGTCCTCTACGATGGACAGCCGCCGGCCGATGATCTTATTGAACAGCATGGATTTGCCTACATTGGGCCGCCCCACGATAGCGATCAAAGGCAGTGCCATAGTTTATCCCTCTCTTTCCAGCATGGCGTCCAGCAGGTCGCCGCCGTCTATCCCCACGATCTGCACCGGGCAGCCCAGCTCAGCGCTGAGACGCTCCACGGTGTAGTCGTCCAAAAATACGTTTTCTCCGTGCCGCAGCATGTGCAGCGGCAGCAGCACGCGCCCCAGATCCGGCACGCGCCCCAGCTGCGCCGACAGGTCCTGACCTGTCAGCAGACCGGCTACGTCGATGGTGTGGCCGAAAAAGTCGTTCTCCACGGCGATCACCTGTCCCCGCAGGGCTGGGAAATACGCCCTGGCCTGCTCCAACAGGTGTGTCATGAACGGCGCTGCCGCCGTGCCGGTGGCGATGGTGAAGGGGGAGGGCGCTTCATCGTGCTCCTCCATGCGCATGGCGCTGAGGAAGTCCTGCTCCAGTGAGCGCAGCATACCCACGCCGTTTTCCAGCTGCCGATAGCCCTCGTAGTAGTCCTCTTGGGGCAGATCCAGTCCGGCCCGCAGGAACAGTTCGTCAGCACAGAAGAACCTACGGGTGCCGAAGCGGCGCAGATTTTCCAGCCCGAATTCCTCGGCGATGGCAATGATGTCCCGGGCACAGTCCCTGTCCACGGGCCTTAGCTTGGCCAGACCCTGGCGGTACTTGGTGATACCCACCGGCACAAGAGAGCAGCTGGAGAACTGCCACTCGGTCAAGTCCCGCAGGGTGCGGCGCAGTTGGTCACCGTCGTTCCAGCCGGGGCAAACCACGATCTGCCCGTTCATGACGATACCGGCCTTGCAGAAGGCCTGGATATAGTCCAGCGACCGGGCGGCGTTCTTGTTGCCAAGCATGGTGCAGTGCAGCTGTGGGTCGGTGGCGTGGACGGAGACGTTGATGGGGCTGATGTGCAGGTCAATGATCCGCTGTGCCTCCCGCTCCGTCAGGTTGGTGAGGGTGATGTAGTTGCCCAGCAGAAAGCTCAGCCGTGCGTCGTCATCCTTGAAGTACAGCGTGGAGCGCATACCCGGCGGCATCTGGTCCACAAAGCAGAACAAGCAGTGATTGGCACAGGAGCGCATTTCGTCCATCAGATACGTGTCGAAGTTCAGCCCCAGGTCCTGGCCTTCGGCCTTGCGGCAGGTGACGTGCCGCACGTTGCCTGCCGCCGTTTTCAGCTCAAGGTGCGACAGGGGATCATAGCCGTAAAAACGATAGTCCAGCACATCCACGATGGGGTGGCCATTGATGGATAGAAGCTGTTCGCCCACCTGAACGCCGGCGCGCTCCGCGGGGCTGTGCCGGTCGATGGCGGTGATGATGGTACTCATAATACGTCCTCACTCATGCAAAATGCGGCCTTATCCACAATAGGACATAATACCACATAATAATCAACTCATTATACCGTTTTTTGACGTGAGACGCAAGCACAATATAGTATAGCCGCCCACGAGCATAAAGTAAAACGATGGATTTTGATACTTCCCATGACGAAAAGTGTGGGAGCAGTAAAAAACAAGAGGGAAGCGGCGCTTCCCTCTTGCAAAGGCACAACAGAACTTATTTCGCGGCCACAGACTTGACGACCTTGACCTCGCGGCCGTTGTAGCTACCGCACTCCGGGCACATTCTGTGGGGGAGATGCAGCGCGCCGCACTTGGCGCACGCCACCAGCGTGGGAGCTGCCAGCTTCCATACGGAAGAACGTCTCTTATTGCGTCTTTGCTTGGATACTTTTCCCTTAGGGACTGCCATGTTGACACCTCCTTGGTCTTAATTGCCTGAGCAGCAATGTAATAAAAAGTAATTCACTCATCCTTCTGCAGCAGCTGCGCTAGCTTCGCCAGACGGGGATCCACTGCCTTTTTGCATCGGCAGCTCTCCCGGTTCAGGTTCACACCGCAGCCGGGGCACAGCCCCCTGCAGTCCTCTGAGCAGAGAAACTTCGTGTCCATATCGAGGATAAAGGCGTCGCGCGCCAACTCCTCCACATCTACCTCGTCGTTATCCAGCAGGATGATGTCGTCGCTTTCGTCAGACTCGCGCGCCTCTGCCAATACGCAGTCGTAGCGTGTTGTCTTGTCCGCGTCGTACGCTTCACCGCACCGGTCACAGATACAATGCAGCGTGGTGGTCAACGTCATTCCGCACAGCAGCAGCCCAGCCTTATTCTCCAGCCGGCAGTCCACAACAACCGGATCGGAAACAGGATAGGAACCGCCGAATTCCAAGTCGGACAGATCCATTTCAAAACGGATGTCCTGCCGGGCATCGGGGGTATGCAGCAGCTTGTTGACGTTCAAACGCATAGTACACCTCACAATGGCACGTGTAGTATTATAGCCGACACAAAATGCCTTGTCAAACATTTTCTTACAAATATTTTGACTTTTTTCAAAAACACGGTACAATAAACAGAGAAACACAGGGGAGGACGCCGTTATGCGGGAGCTGACCATCGGAAAAAATGACGCCGGACAGCGGCTGGATAGATTCCTGTCCAAGGCGCTGCCCCTGCTGCCGCCTGCTCTGGCGCAGAAGTATATCCGCATCAAGCGGGTGAAGGTCAACGGTGGACGCGCCCAGCGGGACCAGCGGCTCAGTGCGGGCGATGTGCTGCAATTATACATCAACGACGAGTTTTTCGACAAGCCCTCAGAGGAAAATCTGTTTCTGACGCTGTTCAAGCCGCACCTGACGGTGGTGTACGAGGATGAGCACCTGCTGCTGGCGGACAAGCCGCAGGGAATGGTGGTCCACGCCGACGAGACGGAGAAGGTGAATACCGTCATCAACCACATTCAGGCATATCTGTATCAGAAACGGGAGTGGAACCCCAAGTGGGAAAATGCCTTTACGCCGGCGCTGTGCAACCGCATCGACCGCAATACCGGCGGCATCGTCATCGCGGCCAAGGACGCCGAGACGCTGCGGGTCATCAACGAGAAGATACGGGACCGGGAACTGGACAAGCGCTACCTCTGCATCACTGTAGGTCGGCCAAGGAAGCCGGAAGGCCGGGTGGAGTGCTTTTTGCTGAAGGATGAGCAGAAAAAGCAGGTGTCCGTGTACCATAAGCCGATCCCCGGCGGAAAGACCGCCATTACCGATTATAAGGTGCTGGAGACGCGGGGAGAGCTGAGCCTGGTGGAGATCGGGCTGGAGACGGGCCGGACCCACCAGATCCGCGCCACGATGGCGGATCTGGACTGCCCGCTGCTGGGGGACGGCAAATACGGTCGTGGGGACGTAAACCGCCGCTACGGCGAGACGCGGCAGGCTCTGTATGCCTACAAGCTGACCTTTGACCTGCCCACGGACGCGGGGCACCTGAACTATCTGCGCGGGCAGAGCTTTACAGTGGAAAATGTGCCCTTCCGGGACAAATATTTCGGCTGAGTGCCGTGCAGCGGATGGCTTTTGCTGTCCGCTGTATTTTTTTCGGAGAAAAACGGAAAAATCCATTGACTTTCCTAGCGCTTTTATATATAGTGTACTCGCCATCTTTCGACAAGTAACGAGCGCGTGAACAGACGCGCTGCCGCCGCGTCGAAGGGAGGCTATTTTACTGATGAATGGAGGAGGATAAATGTCCAAAGAGTTGATTCGCCTGCGGGATCTCTGCATGGCGTTTGACGACGAGCTGGTTCTCGATCACATCAATCTTTACATCAACGATTCCGAATTCCTCACGCTGCTTGGTCCCAGTGGGTGCGGCAAGACTACCACACTGCGGATCATCGGCGGTTTCACCACGCCAACCAGCGGCGATGTGACCTTCGACGGCGAGAGGATCAACGATGTCCCGCCCCATAAGCGGCAGATCAATACGGTGTTCCAGAAATATGCGCTGTTTCCGCATCTGGACGTGTTTGAAAACATAGCCTTCGGCCTGCGTATCGCAAAAGTGCCGGAGGACGAGATACGGCAGCGTGTCGGTGAAATGCTGGAGGTCGTCAGCCTGAAGGGCTTTGACCGCCGGCGTGTCGACCAACTCTCCGGTGGTCAGCAGCAGCGTGTGGCGATTGCCCGTGCCCTGGTGAACCGGCCGAAGGTGCTGCTGCTGGACGAGCCGCTGGGCGCGCTGGATCTGCGTCTGCGTAAGGATATGCAGAACGAACTGAAACGTATCCAGCAGCAGATGGGCATCACGTTTATATATGTCACCCACGATCAGGAGGAAGCCCTGACCATGTCCGACACCGTGGTGGTCATGGACAAGGGCCGTATCCAGCAGATCGGCACACCGGAGGATATCTACAACGAGCCGAAGAATGCCTTTGTGGCGGACTTCATCGGCGAGAGCAATATCCTCAACGGCACGATGGTCCGCGACAGGGTCGTGAAAATGTATGGCAAGGAATTCCCCTGCGTGGACGGCGGCTTCGCCGAAAACGAACCGGTGGACGTGGTCATTCGCCCGGAGGATATCGACATCGTGCCGGTGGAGCAGGGCCAGTTGGTAGGCACTGTCACCAACGTGACGTTCAAGGGGATGCAATATGATATCATCGTGGATTTCCGCGGCTTCAAGTGGTTGATTCAAACCACCGATCACTCTCCGGTGGGTGCCCGTATCGGCGTGAAGATCGATCCCGAGGGTTTCCACATTATGAAGAAGAGCGAGTATTCCGGTATGTTCGGCGACTATTCCTCTTACTCCGAGGAATACGAGGAACTGGCGGACGCCGGTGCTGAGCCGGAAGAGGAGGAGAGCGAGGATGAAGAGTAAGCTCTCCCGTTTCGCCGTGCCCTATGTGGTGTGGATGGCTATTTTTGTAGTAGCCCCCATTGTCATTATGGTGGTGTATGCCTTTGCCGGCAGTGAGGGCGGCTTCACGCTGGACAACTTTGTCCAGATGGGCGGTTACGCTGCTGTGTTCGGCCGTTCCTTCAAGCTGGCGCTGATTGCCACGGCTATCTGCCTGCTGTTGGGCTATCCTGTGGCGTACCTTCTCAGCCGGGAGGGCGAGCGCTTCCGCCGCACGGCCATGGTACTGATCATGCTGCCCATGTGGATGAACTTCCTGCTGCGGACCTACTCCTGGATGACCATCCTGGAGAACAACGGCCTGCTGAACCAGCTGTTCCAGAAGCTGGGTATCATTGCCCTGTACAACCATCTGACAGGCAGCAGCCTGGAGTATTTTACCATGATCGACACCCAGGGCGCTGTGGTGCTGGGTATGGTCTATAACTACCTACCCTTTATGATCCTGCCTATCTACTCTGTGATTTGCAAGCTGGATTACTCCCTGCTGGAGGCAGCCCGCGACCTGGGGGCCAACACCGTCACGGTGTTCCGCAAGGTCATCCTGCCCCTGAGCCTGCCGGGCGTGCTGTCCGGCATCACCATGGTGTTCGTGCCCTCTGTGTCTACGTTCGCCATCAGCCGTATGCTGGGCGGCGGCACGGAGCTGTTGCTGGGCGACCTGATTGAACGGCAGTTCCTGGGCGGGGCGTATAACCCGCAGCTGGGCGCGGCTATTTCCCTGGTGATGATGCTGATCGTCGTTGTCTGTATGCTGGTGATGAACCGCTTTGGCGAGGGCGAGGAACAGGCGGTGATGCTATGAGACAGAGAAAGGGCAACTCCGTCGGCGATCGCCTGTTGATGATCCTGGTGGGCCTGTTCCTGTACGCACCCATCATCATCCTGATCGTCTTTTCCTTCAACGCCGGCAACAGCTCCAGCGTGTGGAAGGGCTTTTCCCTCCACTGGTACGCCGAGCTGCTGAACGACCGGCTCATTATGCACAGCGTGTACACTACGCTGCTGGTATCCCTGCTGGCTACCGTCATCGCCACCGTGGCGGGCACCTTTGCTGCTATCGGCTTTTATGGTATGCGACGCCGGGCGCGCACCGGGCTGATGGCCGTGAACAACATTCCCATGATGAACGCGGACATCGTCACCGGCGTCAGCCTGTGCCTGCTGTTCGTGGTGTTCTTCAACGGATGGCACAGCTTCGCCGTGTGGGTCAACGGCTGGCAGTCACTGGTGGTGCTGCCTGAGCGACTGACCCTGGGCTTTGGCACACTGTTGATCGCCCACATCTGCTTCAACATCCCCTACGTCATTTTGTCCGTGGGGCCCAAGTTACGGCAGATGGACCGCAATTTGGTCGATGCGGCCCAGGACTTGGGCTGCACCTGGATGCAGGCTTTCTGGAAGGTCATCATTCCGGAGATCAAGCCCGGTATCGTCTCCGGTGCGCTGACGGCTTTCACTATGTCCATCGATGATTTCATCATCAGCTACTTCACGGCGGGTACGTCCTCCTCCACGTTGGCCATGACCATCTACGGCATGACCAAAAAGCGCGTCAGCCCGGAGATCAACGCCGTGTCCACGCTGCTGTTCGTCACGGTCATTATCCTGCTGGCCATCATCAACCTGCGGGAGAACCATGCCGAGCATCACCGCAATGTCCATCACGAGAGCGCTACGTTCGCTCCTGCGCCGAAGAAATATCCCGGATTGGGCAAGAAGATCGCCGCAGGCGCTATGGCCTGTGTGCTGTTGGCGGTACTGATCGTCACCGGTGCCGCGGCCCGCAGCGAGCGCGTGGTCAATGTGTGCTCCTGGGGCGAGTATATCGATGAGTCCCTGATCACCGAATTCGAGGAGAAGACCGGCATCCGCGTGAATTATCAGACCGCCGAGAGCAACGAGGCCCTGTACTCCCTTATCAAGATGGGCGGCGCGGACTTTGATGTGATCGTGCCCTCCGACTATATGATCGCCCGGCTGATCCAGGAGGATATGCTGGCGGAGCTGGACTACGCCGCCATCCCCAATTTCCAACTGATGGACCCCCAGTTTACCCATCTGAGCTTCGACCCGGAGAATAAGTACACCGTACCCTACACTTGGGGCAGCGTGGGCATCATCTACAACACCACTATGGTGGACGAGCCCATCACCAGCTGGGGCGCTATGTTCGACGAGAAGTACGCCGGGCAGGTGCTGATGATCAACAACTCCCGCGACGCGCTGATGGCCGCCCTGTGCTATCTGGGCTACGACATCAACACCACCGATGAGGGACAGCTGACCGAGGCCTTTGAGCTGGTGAAGAATGCCAAAGACAAGGGTGTGTATCAGGCCTTCGTCATGGACGAGGTCTTCGGCAAGATGGAGGGCGGCAACGCGGCCATCACCATGTACTATGCCGGCGACTATCTGACCATGCTGGAGAATAACGAGGACCTGGCCTTCGTCATTCCCGAGGAGGGCAGCAACTGGTTCGTGGATGCCATGTGTGTGCTCAAGTCCAGCCAGCACAAGGCCGAGGCCTATGAGTGGATCAACTTTATCGCCTCTACCGACAGTAACCTGGCCAACATGGACTACATCTGGTATGCCTCTCCCAATGCCGAAGCGCTGGCGGAGTATCCCGCTTACTACGAGGAGACGTACGGTGAGTCCCTGGACGAGGAGATCTACAACATCATGGCCATTCCCGATGAGGAGCGCGAGCGCTGTGAGATCTATGTCAACCTGCCACAGGAGACGCTGAAGTTCTACGATAAGCTGTGGACACAGTTGGGCGTCTGACATTCGCGTTTTTTCCGCCCCGCGTATAGGCAAGAAATGTATTTAAAGAAAAGCGCTTAATTGGAGGAATTGCTATGATCGAAGTAGGTATGACCTATACCGCTGAAAAGACCGTCACCCCGGATATGACCGCCAAGGCCATCGGTTCCGGCGGGCTGGAGGTGTTCGGCACCCCCTTTATGATGGGCCTGATGGAGTATGCCGCCATGCAGTGCGTGCAGCCGGAGCTGCCGGAGGGCAAGGGCACCGTGGGCGTGGAGATCAGTTCCAGTCACCTGGCGCCCACGCCGGTGGGCATGAAGGTGTCCGCCACTGCCGAGGTGACGGGTATCTCCGCCAACGGCAAGATGATCACCTTCAAGGTCACGGCCCACGACGCCGATGGCCTGATCGGTGAGGGCATCCATACCCGCGCTGTCATCGACAACGCACGGTTTTTGCAGAAGTGCAATGACAAGCTGGCGCATGTGTAAAAGACAAAAGGCCGCCCGGAAGGGCGGCTTTTTCCTTGTCATAGGCGGCGGTATTTGATATAATAAACCAACACGATCATCGGGGGGGGAGGAGAGAGGATATGCGCGTGCTGGCCACCATCGGGTTTTCCTTCTCTGCCGGTGTCTTCCTGGCGGCATTACTGCCCTGGAACGGCTGGCAGCTGTATGCCGCCGGGGGCGTTTTGCTGCTGGCGCTTGCGTGGCTGTTTGCTGCACGCAAGCAAAAATATTTTCGCCGGGGGCTGCTGATCCTGCTGCCGCTGGCGGTATCGCTGGCCTATTTTGCCGGGTATGACCACCTGGTGCGCCAGCCGATAGAGGACCGCTGTGGTGCGGCGTCGGACTTTGCCGCCACCGTTTGCGATTGGCCGCAGGCTACGGAGCGCGGTGCCAAGATCACGGTGGAGCTGGAGGGCTATCATCGGGCCAGGGCCGTGCTGTATGGCGAAGCGGAGCTGCTGGCGGCCCGACCGGGCGACACGGTCACGGGCACGGCCCAGTGGCAGTCTGCCGCCCATTTCGACAGCGATGATGTGACCCATTTTAACGCCCGGGGCGTGTATGCGCTGCTGTATGGCCGTGAGGATGTGCGTCTGTCGGCGGGTGATGGGGATGCCCTGCGCTGGCTGCCCCAGCGGGCGGGCAAAGCTTTCCGCGAGAAGGTGGCCGCCATCTGGGATGACCCGCGTGTCAGCGGATTCCTGACAGCGGAGCTTACCGGTGATAAGTCCGCTATGGACGATGGAGACTATCTGGCCATGCAGGAGACGGGCCTGGCGCATCTGTTCGCGGTGTCCGGCCTGCACTGCGCTTTTCTGGTGACGCTGCTGGCGCTGCTGATCTCCCGGCGGCAGAGACTGCTGTGTGCCGTGACCATTCCGCTGCTGCTGTTTTACATGGTGATGGTGGGCATGAGCCCCTCGGTGGTCCGCGCCTGCATCATGCAGATATTCCTGCTGATCGCGCCGCTGTTCCGGCGGGGCAGTGACCCTCTGACCAGCTTGGCTGCCGCACTGCTGGTGATCCTGCTGTGCAATCCCTTTGCCGCGGCCAGCGTCAGCTTGCAGCTGAGCTTTTCCGCTACGCTGGGTATGGTGCTGCTGTCACCCCGGCTGTACAAGCTGCTGACCGGGTGGTATAAGGGCAAATGCCGGCCGCTGCGGGCCGCGCTGTGTTTTGTGGCGGCGAACCTGTCCGCCACCCTCAGCGCTGTGGTGTTCACTGCCCCACTGACAGCCTGGTATTTCCGCATTTTCGTGCTGGTAGCGCCGCTGTCCAGCTTATTGGCGGTGCCTGCGGCGGGATGGAGCTTCATGGCTGCCTTTGTGACGGTGCTGCTGGGCTTTGTGTGGCTGCCGCTGGCCAGCCTGCTGGGTTGGATCTCCTGGGCGCTGGTGCGGTACATCCTGTGGATCGCCAACGGCATGATGTCCTGGCGCTATCACGCGGTGTATTTCACCAATCCCTATCTCGTCTACTGGCTGCTGTTTTTGTACGCGGCCTTTATCGGCTGTGCCGCCACGCCGGACGGCAAGCGGAAATACCTGCTGGCATCGGCATTGTCGGTGCTGACGCTGACGGCGGCCATCTGGGTCAACCGTCAGGACTATCAGTACGGCGTGCTGACCGCCCTGACGCTGGATGTGGGACAGGGAGAGAGCGTCATTCTGACCTCCGGCGGTGAGACGGCACTGGTGGACTGCGGCAGCAGCAACAGCTATAAAGACCCCGGCGGTCTGGCTGCCGACACGCTGCACAGCATGGGCGTCCGGAAACTGAGCGCTGTGGTGGTGACCCACTACCACGCCGATCACACCAACGGTTTGTACGAGGTGCTGCGCCGTATCCCGGTGCAGACGGTCTACCTGCCGGACATCGAGGATGAGTATGGCGTTCGGGAGCGTCTGGTGTCGCTGGCGGAGGAGAAGGGCGCGCAGGTGACCTATGTGACGAAGGAGACGGCCGATACGCTGGGCGATACCGTTTTGACCATCTATCCGCCGGTGCAGTCCGGCGGCGATCTGAACGAGCTGGGCCTGACAGCGCTGGCCAGTGCCGGAGACTTTGACCTGCTCATTACCGGCGATATGTCCGGCAGTACCGAGAAAAAGCTGGTGGAAACCTATGCTTTGCCGGATATAGAGGTGCTGGTGGTCAGCCACCACGGCTCCCGGTATAGCTCAAATATACGCTTTTTGAAGGCGGTGATGCCGGAGGCGGCAGTCATCAGTGTAGGCGATAACAACTATGGCCATCCGTCGGAGGAGACGCTCCAGCGGCTGCTGGCAGTTGGGGCGGATATCTGGCGCACAGACCAGCAGGGAACCATCCGCATCACCGTGAACGGAGGATAGCATGGCAAAGGAGAAAAAAGAAAAGACCCCCGGTTATGAGGAATTCCACGACGCGCTGCAAAGCGGCGCCGTGGGGAATGTCTATATATTCCACGGCGAGGAGACGTACCTGATGCAGCAGGCGGTGGCGGAGCTGCAAGCACGGCTTGTGCTGGCGGGCTTTGAGGAGTTCAACTATCACAGGCTTGCAGGCAAGGGCCTGACTATGCAGGAGGTCGTCGAGGCGGCGGAGGCCATGCCTATGATGGCGGAGCGCACCCTGGTCACGGTGGAGGATATGGACCTGTTCAGGCTGGACGAGGCCCAGCGGGGAGCGCTGGTGGCGTTGCTGGAGGACTTCCCGGAGTACTGCACGCTGGTGTTTTTGTACCGACAGATACCGTATAAGACAGATGTCAAGCTAAAAAAGCTCACGGCGGCCTTGGAGGAGCGCGCCCAGGTGATTGAGTTTGCCCAGCAGGGACAGCAGAAGCTGCAAAAGTGGGTGCGCCGCCGTTTTGCCGCTGCCGGGAAGGATATCGATGCAGGCACGGTAGACCATCTGCTGTTCACCTGCGGCAGCCTGATGACCGGTCTGGTGCCGGAAATCGCCAAAATCGCCGCCTATGCCAGGGGACCGAAGATCACAGCGGCGGATATCGACGCTGTGGCGGACCCTGTGCTGGACGCGCGGGTGTTCGACATGACGGACGCAGTGGCGGCTCGTGACTATGACAAGGCGGCGGAATGCCTTGCAGAGCTGCTGCGGATGCAGGAGGAGCCTATCCGCATTCTGGCGGCATTGGGAAAGACGTTGCGGCAGCTGTACACAGCCCGGCTGGCGATCGACGGCGGCAAGGACGTGCTGTGGCTGAAGGATTTGTGGCGTATGAAGTCCGACTACCCAGCTAAAAAACTGATGCAGTCGGCTCGGGGTGTGCGGCGCAGCTGGTGCCGTGAGGCGGTGAAGCGCTGTCAGACACTGGACCACCGTATGAAGAGTGAGCGAAACATGGACAGTGAGGGCGAACTGAAGCTGTTCCTCATGGAATTGGCAGGTGTGAAGTGAAGCCGCGGGTGAAGGAAGTCGTCGTGGTGGAGGGGCGGTACGACAGAAATACGCTCCTACAGGCAGTGGATGCCGCTGTAGTGGAGGTGGGCGGCTTCGCCCTGTTCAACGACAGGGAAAAGGCGGCGTATCTCCGCCGTCTGGCGGAGGCGCGGGGCGTGATCCTGCTGACCGACCCGGACGGCGCGGGCTTCGTGCTCCGCAGCCACCTGAAGGGGCTGCTGCCCCCGGACAGAGTAAAGCAGGCGTATGTCCCCGACGTGTACGGCAAGGAGAAGCGCAAGAGAAAGCCGGGGAAGGAGGGCAAGCTGGGCGTGGAAGGTATGACGCCGCAGGTGCTGACGGACGCTCTTCGCCGCGCCGGTGCTACCTTCGAGGGGGAGGACGCACCCCGCCGCTCCGCCGGTATTACGAAGGCAGACCTGCTGGAGAAGGGCTTGATCGGGCCGAACAGCCGCGAAAAGAGACTGGAAATACAGAAAAAACTCGGGTTTCCGGAACATTTGACGGCGAATGGACTGCTGGAGGCGATGAACCTTCTGCTGAGCCGGGAGGAGTTTGATGCGCTGTAAGCGTTGTAATTGTGTCACCCTATTGCAATTACAGTGGAAATCGGATATAATAAATCGTTCGTTCGGTTATGCTGTCCGGACACAAAATGATACGATCATGATACCATAACGACACAATAAGGAGTGTGAGACAATGACCGAGGAAAGAAAGACCAGTACCCCCGAGACCGAGGAGGTAACGGAGAGTAAAAACTTTATTCTGAACTTTATCGACGAGGACATCGCAGAGGGTGGTCAGTTCCAGGGAATGACCGTCCACACCCGTTTCCCGCCGGAGCCTAACGGCTATCTGCATATCGGACACTGCAAGGCGCTGACCATCGACTTCGGCACCGCCGAGCGGTATAACGGCCTGTGCAACCTGCGTATGGACGACACGAACCCCACCAAGGAGGACGAGGAATTCGTGGAGGCCATCAAGCAGGACATCCACTGGCTGGGCTTTGACTGGGGCGACCGCTTCTTTTACGGCAGCGACTACTTTGAGGAGGACTACCGCCAGGCGGTGCTGCTGATCAAAAAGGGGCTGGCCTATGTGTGCCAGCTGACACCGGAGGAGTTCAAGGCCAACCGCGGCGACATCGGCATCCCCGCCGTATCGCCCTACCGGGATCGGCCCATCGAGGAGAGCCTGGACCTGTTCGCCCGTATGCGGGCCGGGGAGTTCCCCAACGGCGCCATGACGCTGCGGGCCAAGATCGATCTGGCCAGCGGTAACTTCAATATGCGCGATCCGGTCATCTACCGTATCAACCACATGAGCCACCACCGGCAGGGAAACAAGTGGTGCATTTATCCCATGTACGACTTCGCACATCCTATTCAGGATGCGCTGGAGGGCATCACCCACAGCCTGTGCTCGCTGGAGTTCGAGGCGCACCGGCCCCTGTACAACTGGGTCATCGAGCACTGTGAGTTGCCTGCCCATCCCCGGCAGATCGAGTTTGCCCGGCTGGGCATCGACCACACGGTGATGTCCAAGCGGAAGCTCCGCAAGCTGGTGGAGGAGAACTATGTCTCCGGCTGGGACGATCCCCGGATGCCCACGCTGTGTGGCCTGCGCCGCCGGGGATACACCGCCGCCGCCATCCGCAGCTTCTGCGAGCGCATCGGCGTGGCCAAGTCCCCCAACACCATTGAGTACGGCTTCCTGGAGCACTGCCTGCGGGAGGACCTGAACGCCCACGCGGAGCGAACCATGGCGGTGCTGCACCCGGTGAAGCTGACGGTGACCAACTATCCCGAGGGCAAGAGCGAGGTATTCACGGTGGAGAACAACCCCACCGACCCGGCGCAGGGCACCCATGAGATCACCTTCTCGCGGCATCTGTGGATCGAGGCGGAGGACTTTATGGAGGTCCCGGTGCCCAAGTACAAGCGACTGACCCCCAACGGTCCGGAGTGCCGCCTGAAGGGCGCGTATCTGGTGCAGTGTACCGGCTGTGTGAAGGACGCGGACGGCAACGTCACCGAGGTGCTGTGCACCTATGATCCGGAGTCCAGCGGCGGTGATCCCGCCGACGGCCGCAAGGTCAAGGGTGCCACGCTCCACTGGGTGGACGCGGAGAACTGCATGGACGCGGAGGTCCGGCTGTACGACAACCTGTTTTCCGATGAGCAGCCCGACGGCCCGGACAAGGACTTCCTGGATTGCCTGAACCCGGAGAGCCTTACGGTGCTCACCGGCTGCAAGGTGGAGCCGGAGATGCGGAAGGTGGCGGAGGCGTTCGACAAGCAGGCCGACCGCACCGGCGTCAACGCGCCCACGTTCCAGTTCATGCGTGTGGGCTATTTCTGCCTGGACAACCGCGACAGCTCCGCGGCGCATATGGTGTTCAACCGCAGTGTGTCGCTGAAGGACAGCTTTAAGAAGTGAAGAAAAGCACCCCTCCGGGGGTGCTTTTTTTCATGTGTGATTTAAACGCCGGACCTCGAAGTCTGTCTCGGCCAGGGTGCTGTCGACAGTGCCCACCTGAAGGGCTACGGTAAAGATGCCCGAAGCACTGTCGTAGCGCAGACTGACATCGCGGACCCGAAGACCCCGGGGATAGGCGGCGCTGCTGAGCAGCTTGGTGCTGCCCAGGGTGAGCTGGCCGTCGGCATCCACCTGAAAGGCGGCGCCCTCGCCCTCCACGCTGCCCAGGTCCTGAATGAAGATGTGGTCCAGACTGCCGTCCGCGCCGGGGGTCACGGTGCCGCAGAAGCGCAGCTTGTCGCTGATAACGCTGGTAAGGGTGGAGCACAGCTCCTGGGCCTCGGACAGCTGCATGGAGCTGTTGTAGGTGCGGCCGGCGAAGCGGACGCCCACGGTCAGCAGGGCGCTGACGAGCAGGACGATGAGAACGGCGCACAGCAGCTCCGTCAGGGTGAAGCCGCGGCGGTCACGAAGCTTGTTCATGGCGTGACCTCCTCGTAATAGAGGCAGCCGTTGTCCTCGTAGACCTGCACGGTGGTGCGGCCGCTGCGGGTGCCGCCGCCGGAGGCGGTCAGGGCGGCG
>UMBM01013846.1_pt1 | contig 22835 bp, 10 predicted proteins | sample 1963971 | NCBI WGS metagenome assembly UMBM01 (sample SAMEA4835942, study PRJEB28245) | human gut metagenome | biome: gut microbiome; material: fecal sample | place: Denmark | collected 2008 | reverse complement strand
TTCTTTTTTATTTTGAATGTCCGCAAAATCCGTCCTACATCTGACGGTCGCCACGGACAATCCACATCGTGAAGTGCGATAAGTTTGTCCTGCACATTCGTACCAGCTCCCATCTTCTGTGTGGAACCCATCAGCACTCGGACTTCTCCTTTTCGGACTTTCTGAAAGAGTTCTTTCTTCTTCATATCCGTATCTGCTTCATGGATAAATCGGACCTCACTCTCCGGGACACCTCGCTCGATCAGCTTCTTTCGAATGTCGTTATAGACAGAAAAGGTTCCGTCATTCTTTGGTGTGGAAAGGTCGCAGAAAACAAGCTGTGCCGATTTCTTATCTTTGGTTTCTTCCCAGATTCGGAAGACATTCTCCACACAAGCATTGATTTTACTGCCATCAAAATCCGGCAGCATTTCGTTCAACATTCGCTGATCTAAAGCAAGTTTTCGACCATCATTCGTAATTTTCAGCATGTTATCCACACTTGCGTCCACTCCTCCACCCCGGACTTTCTCTGCACGCTCCGCAAGTGAAGCAACCATATCTTTCTGCATTTCTGAAGGTTCCACCGATACATTGTGATACTCTGCTTCCGGTACTGGAAGCTTTAACATATCTACTGTTTTAATGTCTGCCACTTCCTTAAACATCGACATCAGTTCCGGCAGGTTATAAAACTTTGCAAATCGTGTCTTTGCCCGGTAGCCGGAACCTTCAGGTGTCAGTTCAATCGCTGTGACCGTTTCTCCAAAGGTCGAAGCCCATGCGTCAAAGTGCTGCAAGTTATTTTTCACAAGAGAATGATACTGCAAATACCTCTGTATCGTATAAAGCTCCACCATACTGTTAGAAATTGGTGTTCCTGTTGCAAACACCGTTCCCCTTCCGCCGGTAATCTCATCAAGATAGCGGCATTTCATAAATAGATCAGAAGATTTCTGTGCTTCTGTCTGAGCGATTCCACCCACATTTCTCATTTTTGTATAGAGAAAAAGGTTCTTGTAATAATGACTTTCATCAATAAACAATCTGTCTACACCTAATTCTTCAAAGGTAACAACGTCATCCTTTCTGCTCTGGTCATTCAGTTTTGCGAGTTTCTGCGTGACTGATTTTTTTGACCTTTCAAGCTGTTTGATTGAAAACCTTTCTCCCCTGTTCGCTTTTAATTCGGCAATCCCCCTCGTCAGTTCTTCAATCTGCTGTTCCAGAATTGCCCTCTGTCGCTCGATCGACATTGGTATCTTCTCGAACTGACTATGACCGATAATAACTGCATCATAGTCGCCTGTTGCGATACGACCACAGAACCTTTTTCGGTTCTTGGTTTCAAAATCTTTCTTAGTGGCTACAAGGATATTCGCTGACGGATAGAGCTGTAAATACTCTGCCGCCCACTGTTCCGTCAGATGGTTGGGTACCACAAACAAAGATTTATTGCAAAGTCCGAGTCTTTTCAGTTCCTGCGAAGCTGCCACCATTTCAAAGGTTTTTCCCGCCCCAACTGCGTGTGCAAGCAGCGTATTCCCTCCGTATAAAATGTGTGCGACTGCATTTCTCTGATGCTCCCTGAGTGTAATTTCTGGATTCATGCCACTGAAAATGATATGGCTTCCGTCATATTCTCTCGGTCGGATACTGTTGAACTTTTCATTGTACAGCCTTGTAAGTTTCTCCCTACGTTCTGGGTCCGCCCATACCCAATCCTGAAATCCCTGCTTGATCAATTCCTGCTTTGCCTGTGCGATGGCTGTCTCTTTTTTATTTAGAACCGCCTTCCTTTTGCCCTCATCATCTTCAATATAATCAAAGATACGGACATCTTTCAGGTTCAATGTTTCCTCGATAATCTTATACGCATTGATACGCCCTGTACCATAGGTGCTGTTTGCTTTCACATTGCCCCGGTCATAAGATTTCTCCTCGATATTCCAACCTCCGGTGTAAGGGGAGTAGTGGACTTTAATCCTCCACTGAGCATAATTCGGTGTATTTAAAAACTCAAACATAAACTGCTGATAGATTTCTGGAGGTACCCATGTTGCTCCAAGTCTTACAGATATTTCACTGGCAGTCAAGTCTTTCGGCTGTACCTTTTCCAATGCTTCTACATTGATTTTATAATCTTCCGGATAAAGCATGGCGGTTCTCTTTGCTAGTGCCAGTTTCTCCCGGACATTGCCCGAAAGATACTCATCCGCCATCAAATACTTCGGCTCTGTAATATTTCCATAGCCATAATGCGGATTAAAAAAGATCACACCTTTCAAATCCTGATACAGCGTTTCTTCTGATTTTCCTGAGAGTTCCTGCATATATTCCATGTCGATTCCGGCTTTCTCTCCCATAGAAACAGCAAGTGCTTCACTGGCAGTGTCCACCTTCGTCACTGGTTTGTGTGGCTGGATCGTCCGCTTAAAGAACATATCCGCCTTACGTTCCAACTCTCCATTTTCATTGAGCACTTCCAACGCAGATAGCAGTGCAAAGGAACTGTCATCACTAAAAGCAGAGATATTTGCCCTGCTGTTGATCAGCCCATATTTCTTTGTATAATTATCATAAAGTGTATTAAGTCTGACCTGTTCTGCCCGAATATCTTCATCCGGGTAATCCTCTGTCTGCAATTCGATCAGGTTACGGACACAATCACGAACTGCAATCAATCCTTTGATACGGTTTTCTGCGGTTGCCGATACTTCCACCGGATTCATACGTGAATTTTCCCGAAAATAAATATTATCTTCCACCACCGTATAAGAAAAGTTCCTTACCTCTGGGTTGGCAGGAATAGATTTATCTTCTTCCTCCAGTTCGTCCTCAACTTCATAATCTCTGACCTCTCCATGGATATTTGCCACTGCTTCAGATAAAAGCTCTGACAGGTCAGCATTTTCAAATGGTAAGCAGGTTGCTTCTTCTCCGAAGCGACCACTGACCATTTTCATCTCTCCGAGTATCATTTCGGGGTGCTGCACAAAGTATGCGTTCATCGTAAAACCGTCATCATTTGTACGAAGCTGCACCCAGTCTGGCTCAATATCAATGAGCCTGTCCCGCTTTTGCAGGAACAATATATCCGATACAACTTCTGTTCCGGCATTATCTTTAAACGTATTATTGGGAAGCCTGATTGCTCCCAAAAGGTCCGCTCTCTGTGCAATATATTTTCTGACCGATGAGTTTGTTTTATCCATTGTACCCTTGCTAGTCACAAGAGCCATCACACCACCTGGACGTAATTTATCCAAAGATTTGGCGAAAAAATAATCGTGGATCAGGAAGTTATATTTATCATATCGCTTATCAAGCACCTTAAAATCTCCAAAAGGTACATTTCCGACAACACCATCAAAGAAGCTGTCCGGTACATTAACTTCCTCAAATCCTTGTGCTGCGATGGAAGATTTCTGATATAACTGCTGTGCTATTCCTGCCGAAATCGTATCTAACTCAACACCATAAATCTTTGTGTTTGCCATTGACTCAGGCAACATACCAATAAAGTTACCAATACCGCAGGACGGTTCCAACAGATTTCCTTCCTTAAATCCCATCTGCTCCATTGCCTTATAGATGGCAGTTGTCACTTCGGATGGTGTATAAAAAGCTGTCAGTGTGCTTTCCCTTGCTGCAGCATATTCTTCTGACGAAAGTGCCATGCGAAGTTCTAAAAACTCATCTGCCCACGCTGAATTACGCTCATCAAATGCTTCGGACAAACCACCCCAACCAACATATTTCGACAAGATAATCTGTTCGGCAGGTGTGGCAAAGCGGTTCTCAGCTTCACACTCTTTTAGCACCCTGATTGCTTCCATATTTCTGTGAAAGCGTTCCTTTTTTCCGGCTGGTTCGACCGGATGATTTCTAAGATCAAACGTATTTCTCTCCGCAAGCGGAATATCTGGGTGCAAGTCAAAGCTTCTGACTTTGCTCCTTTTTTTCTCCCACTGTGGTTTGATTGGTTCCGGTTCAACCGTCATGGCACTGAGTTCATTGATCAGTCCCTCTAATTCTTTTTCCTGCTCGGCTGTAACTTCTTCTCTGTCTATATCCTTTAAGTAATCAAGAATGTTACTTACCTCATCCGGACTTTGGAGTAAATCTCTTGTATTTTCGATGACTTCCTCATCCGTATCATTGACTTCTACGTTATCCTGATATCCAAAATAATCATAATCTTTCATAAACAGCGTAAGCCTTGTCGCTAAGTCCGGTAAGCCATCAAACTGTGCTGCTTCCCTCGGTGTTTTAGATTCCAACACCCTCTCAAGCTGTTTATCCGTAATGGAAGTCAGATCATCAAAGTCCAGATATACAAGTGCAGATTCAATCATATCCTCCAACGAGCTATATCTTGTACTTTCAATCAACTTTCCATCAAGATATTGGTCTATACTAAAATCTACAAGATTGGCATTTACCTGTATCGGTATCTCATCATCTGTGATCGTCGTAAACGCAACACCAACTTCTTTCGGGTTGCTAAAATCTGCATTTGAGCCATACTCATGCTGACAAAACTCATTGATGATTTCCTTTGCCTGTGCCAACATTTCTAATGGCACCGTATTCTGATCTGGCACTTTCAGATGGTCATTCATCGGATTTTCCCGAACTTTCTCATCAAATTCTGTACGGTTAAATTCCTTATTAAACAATGGCATTTCCGTATCATACAGCATGACTCTCTCATCATCAAAAGATAAGATTTCATATTCAGAAGCTCCAATATACACAGTATCGCCAAGATGATACTCATAATGTTCTGCTGAAACCTCCTCTGCCTCCTGTTCCAGTGTTTCCTTTGGAGCAGTCGAAAGGATTTGACGATTCTTTCTTTTCTCCTCCAATTCTGCCCGTCTGGCTTCCTGTTCTTCAAGCCACTTAGGATAACGCTCTTTTTCCTTTGGATTTAAGTATCTGTCCATCCGTATCAGTTCCCCGATACGTTTTTCTACCAGCGTCCATTTACGGTATATTTACCCAGATAAAGTTCCTTGCTCTTTGCAGTGCCATCTTCATCTGTTGTGATCGTATCCACAACATCGCCCTTGTGGTAGCGGAGTGTTCCATCCGGTGTTACCACATCTTCATCTGCTGTGATTTCATAGGTTGCTCCTGTAAGACCTTTTATTTTGTATACCGGCTGATAGATCACATCTTTGCCTTCCTCGCCAGATACATTCACGCCAAAGAATACCTCCCCTGTTTTTTCCACAGAAATCGTACCCTTCTGAGCCATGTTCGGCTTTTCAACCTTAACCAATTTAATCGTGCCCTCCTGTGTTGCATTTTCTTCTGTCACATCGAATGATACCGGGGTACTGTCAAGCACATAACCATAAGGAGCCTGTACCTCAACAAGCGAATATCCCTTGCCATACTCCAGTTTCTCCGGTGTTACAAGCTGACCGTCTGCATCTGTATAGAAGGTGTCGATGGTTGTCGGTGTCGGATAAGTAAAGGTCATAGTTACCTTATTTCCTGATGGATCGTAAATCTGAAATCCTGCACCTGCATACGGAATGGTTTTACCTGTTTCCGCATCCTTTTTGACCACTTTAATAAAGCTTTCAAAGTTTGCATTGTTGATGAGGTAACGATATGTCTGTCCATCTTTAGAAATGAACACATCAAAATCACTCATCAGTTCTCTGCCTTCCCATCCGTTTGTCTGATGGACGGTATAAACGCCATATGGCATATCTTTTGACTGAGCAAATCCATTTTCATCGCATACAAGTGTATCTCTCTCATCTTCTTCGGTTGCGTCATAGCTTCCGGAAGATTTCAGATAAACTTCAAACTCTGCACCTTTTTCCGGTGTTTCAATCTTGGTTTCTCCGTCATCAGTATGCTTGATGATAGCAATATTTCCTTTCATGACCTGTTCGGTTACATCATTGGCAGTCAGATTATGCTCTACTTCATAGAGTTTCGGGTCTGCTCCAACTTTGTGAATCGTCTTATCAAGCAAATATCCTTCAGACGGTGTGATCTCTCTGACTGTCCAATCGGTATCGCAAATATATTCTTTTGTTGTAAACTGCCCATTCGCATCGGTCACATATTTATCTACCAGTGTTTCGCCTTTGTAGATACCATAAACTGCACCTGCAAGTGTCGCATCGCCCTGTGCTGTGCCTTCCTCCTTGTCACTCTTAGTTACAGTCACTGTGAATTTCTTCAAAATGTTGCTGAAATCACGCTTTGTCACAGACTTCCACTGAATAGGTGCTGTCTGATTCTCCGGTACAACATAGCGTACCTCTGTATCTACTTCTTCTACGGTATACGGTTCACTTCCGCTGATCAGCACATCTTTGAAAGTTGCTACTCCGTTTGCGTCTGTCACTGCATACTGATCGACTGCAATGCCTGCAAGGGAAATACCATAAAGACGGAATTTCACACCCTCAACAAGATTATCTTCTGAGGATTTGACCACCTGAAAGTCGCCCCTTTTCAGAACATTGTTAAAGTTTACAGTTGCCACCTGTCCTGCTACAACTGTGACTCTGTGTGTTTCCTGTGGCACATATTTGTCAATAGACTGCTCTGTTACGGTATAGACACCCGGCATCAGATTATCAAGCTGGAACTTACCGCCATTCGCTGTCGTTACTGTCTGATTGATACCATTACCGGAAATCGTGAAATTGATACCGTCCACCTTTCCGTCCTCACTTGTCTTGACGATCTGACAGGAACCATAGCTGACTTTCATCTTCACATAGCCACTGACCGGATCTCCAACTTCCTGTGCATAGGAAACAACATCCTGCACACTGGAACCTGTGCCATGTTTACCCTCAGACCACACAACCACACCTCTGCGGACAGAGTTTTTCTTGCTGGCAGTGATCGTAAAGGCATCGCTTGGTGCTTTCTCCATAGATACCGTCAGTTTATTCCCATTTGTGGAAAAAGACACGCCACTGATATTTGCACTGAAAAGATTCAAATCCTGTGTATAATTAAGAGGTAAAGCTAGAGACAAATCGGTATTTGCAGAAGGGACTATGTTCTTATTATGAAAATATTTGAGTGGAACATTGGAATGGCAGCAACTATTCCAAGTAATAGCAATCGCCGGCTAAATGGATGGATTGTTGATGAGATAACCAAAGGTGGACCAGATTGTATTGTTTTAACGGAATTTGTCGTTTCTCCAGGAATAGATTATTTTATCGGAAAACTTGAAGAATTGAATTATCATTGGTTTATATCTAACTCTACAAAAGAAAATGGAATCTTGATTGCGTTAAAGAAAGATACGTTTGATTTTAAGAATACGTTTGATTACAAAAAAAATACCGTGATAAAAAGTGAGGCATTAGCCGGAACAAATTTACCTGATTTTTATGAAATTCAAGTTAAGTGGAACAAAAGGATTTTATCAATTATAGGAGCACGAATTAAAGTTCGTTTAGAAACAGAAGGTAAAAAAGCATTTACGAAAGATCAATTTGATGCATTAGATGAATATTTGAACAACATTAGTCATGATGTGATTTGTATTGGGGATTTTAATGCATTTTGGGGAAATAGATGGAATACAAATGAAAACACTACTTTACCGAATGTAAGTAATAAGTATTATTTATTTACCCCAAAGTATAAAAAAGATGATTGGTGGTCATATGTTCAACCAAATGGTAGCAAGGTTCAACTGGATCATATGATAACAAACATAAATTTAGCACATGTAGATGTAGTATACGATTGGAGTTTTATATCAAATCCAATGTATGGTTCAAATATAAAAAAAGAAACACCTAATAAAATAAAGGGATTACCAGATCATGCAATATTAAAAGTTATTTGGTAAATTCAATTTGTAAGGATAATATTCCCATTAGAAAGACCGTCTGCACTTTCAGGGTAGGCGGTCTCTTGTATTCTAGGTCATATGTAATTAGGCAAAAAAATTACGCTTCTTCTTGGCTGATACTACTTTACAAAGAACATCATCCACTGCGTCAGTGTATTTGCCTTGTTCGATAAGTTCATTTTTTAGTCGGATAAGTGACTGAATGACTCTGCTCTGTTCATCGGCTGTTAGGTAAACATGGTATTTCTGTTCTCTCATAACATCAACCTCACACTTTCTTATTTTTGATTTAATGATATATTAAAATAGAAAACATCTCAAACATGCAAAAAGGCTTCCACCCCAACGGGTAAAAGCCTTAATATAAAAATATTATTTTATCTGCATACCATTCGACACTATTTCATCTGTTGCAAATTTCTTTTTTAATGAAGGTGTTGCAAAAGTGTTGCAAAAGACGACAACCACTAAATGCAAAGTCTGCAAACCCGCATAAATTCTGAGGTTTCAGACACCTCTAAACTAAGCGTCCCTATTCGAACTCAATCGTTCCCGGTGGCTTACTCGTCAGATCATAGAATACTCTGTTTACTCCACGCACTTCATTGATAATTCTGCTCATCACCTTATTCAGAACTTCATACGGGATCTCTGCCGCCTCTGCAGTCATGAAATCAACTGTATTCACTGCTCTCAGTGCAACGGCATAATCATAAGTTCTCTCATCACCCATAACACCAACACTTCTCATGTTCGTCAGTGCTGCGAAGTACTGACCGATCGTGCGGTCAAGTCCTGCATTGGCAATCTCCTCACGGTAGATAGCATCTGCATCCTGAACGATACGAACCTTATCGGCTGTTACTTCACCAATGATGCGGATTCCAAGTCCCGGTCCTGGGAATGGTTGACGGAATACCAACTTCTCCGGCAGTCCAAGTTCCAATCCTGCTTTGCGAACCTCGTCTTTGAAGAGGTCACGAAGCGGCTCGATGATTTCTTTGAAATCTACATAATCCGGAAGTCCTCCTACGTTGTGGTGGGACTTGATCACTGCTGATTCTCCACCGAGACCACTTTCTACAACATCCGGATAAATTGTTCCCTGTGCAAGGAAATCAACTGCACCAATCTTCTTTGCTTCTTCTTCAAAAATACGGATAAATTCTTCACCAATGATCTTACGCTTTGCTTCCGGCTCTGTAACGCCTGCAAGTTTATTATAATATCTCTCCTGTGCGTTCACACGGATAAAGTTCAGATCGAACTGTCCTTTCGGTCCGAATACAGCCTCTACCTCATCTCCCTCATCTTTGCGAAGAAGACCGTGATCTACGAATACGCAGGTAAGCTGCTTTCCGATCGCTCTGGAAAGTAATCCTGCTGCCACTGAAGAATCAACTCCGCCTGATAATGCAAGCAGTACTCTGCCGTCTCCGACTTTTTCACGGATCTCTTTAATTGTATTCTCCACAAATGCATCCATTTTCCAGTCACCAACACATTCACAGACATTTTTTACAAAATTATTGATCATCTTTGTTCCTTCAGCAGTATGGAGTACCTCTGGATGGAACTGGATTGCATACAGCTTTTCTGCTTCATTTTCGGCTGCTGCCACAGGACAGTCTGCTGTATGTGCAGAAATCTCAAATCCCGGTGCAATTTTTGAAATATAATCGAAATGACTCATCCAGCAGATTGTCTTTTCAGATACTCCCTCAAAAACTTTGGACTCCCTCTTATCAATAATAACTTCTGTCTTTCCGTATTCTCTGACATCTGCTCTCTCAACTTTTCCGCCAAGAACATGAGACATCAACTGTGCTCCATAACATAACCCAAGAACCGGAATACCAAGCTTGAACAGCTCATCTGTATAAGTCGGTGAATCCGGCTCATAGCAACTGTTCGGTCCCCCTGTCAGAATGATTCCCTTAGGATTCATTGCTTTAATCTTCTCAATATCCGTCTTGTAAGAATAAATTTCACAATATACATTACATTCTCTGACACGGCGTGCAACTAACTGGTTATACTGGCCACCGAAATCAAGAACGATCACTAACTCTTTCTTCAAGGCTCTCCTCCTGTAAAATATGATCTTATAAGATCTTCTTTTTTGTTCCGTACCCTTAATTATAGTAGAGCTTTCCCGCTTTTACAAGCATTATTTCAGTCCTTCCAAACTGTTGTCCTTCCAAACTGTACATATTTCAATCCTCCAAACTGTCATAAATTGAGCTGGCTGACACCTACGGCTCACCATTGCCCACAACACATCACTTAACAGTTCAGTGTTCTTCCTCCGGCAAATTATATCTCATGTGAACCCGACTGCAGCTTACCAGGTTTTTGCAACAAAGAAACTACGATACTCCGCACCATCTATCTCTACTGTTTCCCAGATGCAGCTTACCGGGTTTTTGCAAAAAAGAAGCTACGATATCCCGCACCGGCTATCTCTACTGTTTTCCGGATGCAGTTCACTGGGGTTTGCAACAAAAAGAAGCCGCCCTGCATTACCAGAACCGCTTCCTCTTTTCAATCCTATTTTTCTCTATAATCAAGCTGCATATTTTTCAAGTTCTTTCTGTAATTCTTCACAATGATCCGAATACATCTGAAGTTCAATCACGTTATTAAGTCCAAGGTGCATAATGCCAAGCAATGATTTTGCATCTACCACTGCACGACCTTTTTTCAGATCCATATCAAAATCATATCTTGAAACAGTATTAACAAAAGCTACGATTTCTTCAGGATTTTTAAATGTAATCTGCATCTTACTCATTCTTCTCACCTCTTTATTCCCCGACTATACAATGTATGAAACCCTTTTCATCTAAGTCAGTTGGTATCATACCATACATTTCTATCTTGAAAAGGTGGAAATTTTTTAAAAAGGTGGACTATTTTAATCTATTTTACTGCATTTTTTTACGAAATTCTGTTGGAAGCATCCCCACTTCTTCTTTAAATACCCGGCTCATATATTTGGGGTCTGAATACCCTGTTAATTCCGCAATCTGATTTAATTTTAACTTGCTGTTCAGTAACAGATCTTTGATCTTTTCTATTCTGAATTTCCGTACTGTTTCTGTAAAACTGCTCTGTGTCTCTTTCTTAAACTGCGTACTCAGATACTCTTCCGAAACATAAAGCCTGCTGGCTGTCTCTTCCAGGGTAATCCCCTCACTATAATATTTTTTTGCCATCTCGACTGCCTTACGGACCATCATACTGAATGCTTCATTTCCCTGAAGATCCTCTTTTTCAAAATTAAAATAATTTAATAATTCTTCTATCGCTCTTCGAATCTGCTTCCAGCTCGTTGCCTGACCTATTTCAAGAATCAGAATAAGTACCTGAATTTCTGCTCCAAGCTCCCATTGGATCTTATACATATTTACGATGTTCAGACTGAAACGAATCAGACAATCTTTCAGTGTCTCGGGAAAACAAAACTGCCCCTCCAGCATTTCACATAATTCTTCAAAGCACTTTTCCAGCTCTTTTTTTCTTCCCGCCAACGTACAATCTCTTGCCCGTAATTCAAGTTCTGCAGGATATTTCAATGGAAGAAGCTCCAGTTCCCGTCCCGCTATTCCCTTCTCACTGATCAGCACACCTCTTCCAAGCGTCAGATTCCACTGCCGCAATAACGGTATTTTTGTCCGATATTGCCAAAGATCCATCATATGATCGATTCTTTTCCACACGCAGACTACATCCCCATTGAGATTACTGCATAACATAGGGACAATATTTTCCTGGAAGTATTGCTCTGCCATTTCAAATTCCGCTGTCTGATATACAATCACAAATATTTCCTGCCATACTTCCAATGGAAGAATGCAGACTCTGAATTTATTTTCTTTTTGCAGACTTCTTTTCAGCAAATGAACTGCTTCTGCTTTATTTTTTTCAAAATCTTCCCCAAACCACAAAATAAACATCCCACAAGAGTCTTCCACCGTAAATCCATAATTTCTGACTGTAATCTCATTTAATTTATTCTCCGGCTGATACTGCCCGTTCATACACCCGATCAGGAGATTCTCCACTGTAAAGGATGCATTCAGCCAATACTCATTTCTCATTTTTTCGCAGATCTGCATCAATGCCCTTTTTAACTCAAGCGGACGGATAGGTTTCATGATATACCCGTCCACGCTCAATTCAATCGCCTGCTTTGCATATTGAAAATTTTCCGTTCCACTCAAAACTACCACTTTAAAATCAAATGCTTCTGCACGAAGTTTCTTCAACATCGACATTCCATTCATTCGTGGTAATTCTATATCCATAATCACCAGATTCGGACGCAATGCACTGATCAGCTCATAGCCCGACTGTCCATTCACGGCTGTCCCTACCAGTTCATAACCGGAATCAACTTTTTGCAGGATTGACTGTATCTGCTGCAGTATTTTTTCGTCTTTCTCAATAATTACAGCCCGCACTTATCTGCCCCTTTCAAGAATCTTACTGCCTGCTTTCGTTTATCTTATCGTCTATTTCATGGTTGCATCATTCTTTGCATTATAACATATCTTCCTGTTATCAGAAAAGAAAAAGCAAAAGGACTTTGAATCCCTATATGCTCCTTTGAGATTCTGTCCTTCTGCTCTCTCTAAACTAAATTCTATTTTTCTCTCATTTATCTGCTCTCATTTACATCTGTCGCAAATGTTGATGGAGATATTTTTCTCTTGTTGCCATCCCACCTCTGATATGTCGTTCTGATTTATTCATGTCCAACACTTTTCGTGCCTCCTGTGCCAGAGAGGGATTGATTTGAAGAAGCCGTTCGGTGACGTCTTTATGTACCGTACTCTTACTTATCCTGAATTGCTTCGCAGTCTGTCTCACCGTCGCACTATTTTCTATAATATAGTCTGCGATTTCCACCGCCCGCTCCTCAATATAATCTCTCATGGAAAAGCCCCTGCATCGTTTATTTTTTACAATCTATGCAGAGGTCTGAAGATGTATGTCTGAATTGTATATTCAGACAATATCTCCTGATCATCCGCGACATATGGCAATTCATATACAGGGGGCACTTAGTTTTTCTTCCTTATCCCCCGGATCGCCAACACGATTCCCGTCCATATAATCGCCGTTCTTGCCAGCCACTCAACTTCGCCGCCAATGATATAACAGATCAGATATATGATAACTACTGCAACAATTATTTTCACAATATTATCTTTTTTCTCTTTCTCATTCTGCAGACGTTCTGACACAGCTCCGATGGTATTCTGATCTAGATTCATCTTTCTGAAAATAGCTCCAAGGACCTGAACTGCAGGATTCTCGAGCACCCGCTCTCCTCTTCCGTTGGTGATTTCTTTAAAAATTTTGGACATCCAGTTCGTATAAGTTATTCTTCTCATAAATCATATTCCTTTCTGCTGCTTCATTGCTGCCGTATTGATTCAGTCTGTATTCATTTGAGAACTGCATTTACAACTTATTTTTTTAAATAAGCTTTCAAATTTGTGTAACAAAAATAAGAACCAGATAAGAGTTCCTCATCTGATTCTTATTATCTCATTTCAGGTGTCCTTTTGTATGGACACCCTGCTTTGCATTTTTAACGCTGCATCTTAGTATCTTTTTCTTTTCAGCACGGTTACAACCGCCCCTGCTGCCAGTATCATCAGTGCAAATGCTCCTGCGATCGGTGCAGTATCTCCGGTCTTGACTGCTCCGTTAGCGGATGTGCCATTTCCTTTGCCCGATCCATTTCCATTACCTGCTGTATTTCCATTATTCTGACCATTGTTGGAATTACCGTTCTGGTTATCCTTTCCATCATCAGACTTGGATTTTACAACCAGGTTGTTGATTGCATCATGAATCGCATCTGCATAAGCATCTACTTCTGCCTGCTTGGACAATGGCTGATTTCTGTCGACCTTGGCGATCGCATCTTTCAGTGTCTTCACAGTTGCATCTGTATAAATACTCAGATCAGCCGGTACTTTTGCAAGTGCTTCATCCACTTTCGTGTAATCTGCCTTGATCATTTTCAGTGCTGCCTGTGCATTTTCAAATCTTGCTTTTGCTGCCTGGAACTCATCTGCTGATACATTTCCTGTACTGCTGTCCAGTGCCATCAGTGCATCGTAAGCTTCCTTATACTCTGTATAAGTCTCTTCTGTGTAATCTCCTGCTTCAGACTTGAACTGAATCTTATCTCTGTAAGCATCCATATCTGTTGCTCTTAATACAAGACCATCGATTGCATTGCGGATAGACTGTACTGCTTCTGCAATCTGTTCTGCTGTACCGGATGTCTTCAATGCATTCATGTTATCCGCATTTACAGTTGCTGCCAGAACTGTATAGGAATCTGTTGTATAATTAGCTGCTTCATATTTTGCTGCATCACTTAATGCTGCATTCAGTTCCACGATGCTGATAAGATTTGCTTTCGCATCCTGCATAGCACGGATATTGGCATCTGCCTTTGTCTCATCATCAATCTGGCTTTCAGCCTGTGCGATAGCTGCTTTCAGGACTGCATAGCTGTCGCTTGTGTAATTTTCCGCATTGACTTTCTTCATCTCATCAATGACTGTCTGTACTGCGGATGTATCTTTCAGTACAAGTGCTCCTTCTGCTGCCCGCAGAGCTGTCTCTGCTTCCTGTACACTTTCTGTTGTTCCATTTGCAAGAACAGCATTTGCTGCATCCAGTGCATCACTGTAATTCTTCCAGCTTGCTGCTGTATACTTCTTTTCATTTCCCTCATGCCGTTCATTGCATTCTGCGATCACGCTCTTCAGACTTCTCACATCAACTAATGCTGTAATACTGTCTGTATAAGCTGCTTTCTTTGCTGCGATCTCTGTCGGATTAACTCTTGTAGTATTATCTGCTTCGATCAGATCACTCAGAGCTTTCTTTGCATCGGTATATGCTTTGGCAGATGCTGTCGTATAATCATCTGCATTATACTCAACTCCTGCCTGAAGCTCCAGTTCAGCAAGTTCTCTTTCTACTTTTGAATACTCAAGAGCTGCTTCTTTTTCTTCAATCTGAGTCTTCAGCTTTTCTGCTGTATCCTGGGAAAGATTATCTGTATCTTCCAGTGCTGCCACAATCTTATTGAGTACAGTTTCATATGCTGTAAATGTCTTGGCTGTATAAACTTCAACCTCTCCGTCTTTCTGGCTCTTCTTCTCTGCAACTGCCCTGCGAAGTGCCTCAAGAACTGTAGCATTTGCTTTTACTTTTGCCTTACTGCATGCAGTCTTCAATGCACCTGCTGCTGTATCAACTGTATCCTGTGTAGCATACTCATTCGTTTTCAGTTCTTCAACAACTGCTTTCGCTTTATCTACTGCTGCTTTAGAATCTGTTGTCCAGTTTGCTGCATCACTGCTTCCTGTTGCCGCAATCGCCTCATCCAGCTTTGTCTTGTCAACTGTAGCTGCTGCCTTACTGCTTGTCTTGATCATTGAAATTTCCGGAATATTTTCACCCCAGGTTACTGTTACATCCAAAATTCTTTTATCTGAATCTACAGCAAATTCATTGATTGCCTGGCTCAGTTTACCAAGTGTAACTCTCTGGATATTACTTCCATCTTCATTTGCAATTCTTGCAGTTACAACTGCATCAGATGCTGCTCCATTCTGGATCATACGGATCGTTCTCTTTGCCTCCAGATCAGAAATGCGATAAGTAAATGATCCATTTGCTTCTGACGGCTTGTATACCGTACGGTAATCTTCTTCAAATACATTGGAAGGTACTTTTCCTTTTTCTTCGATCACGGTCGATACGATATCTCGATTTGACTCTGTAGAGATATAGGCTCCACCATTGATCTGGATCTCATAGAAATCAACCCATCTGTAACTGTATGTCTTAAGCGGTACAACTCTTAAGTAACGTCCGCTTACATTCAGCCCTGTCTGCTCTGCATACATATTTCCAGGATTCTCACTGTCATGTGTCAGAGCTGCATAATCTTTTGCTGTATCTGTATTGGCTGTATTCTCGAAAGAATTATTTCCTACAGTCAGCACTGTTGTCCAGTTTGCTGCATCAGGATCATTTGCTACTTCAAATTTTGCATAACGCAGGAAATCAAGGCTTGTCTCTTTTACATAGTAACGGATGGACTTGAAGTCGATCGTCTGTCCAAGGTCAAACACGATCTTCTTTCCGCTATCCTGCACACCTGTGATCGTTCCATATGTTGTAAGGTCTCCGTCAAAAACATTATTGACGTTTCCACTTCCACGCATATCACGGCTTGCATCGTTCTGTGCAAAATCACTGGTTACTGTCTTTTCACCAATAAATTCATACGTTACTGTGAAAGCATCCCAGCTTACATCCACTGCTGCATCTGTATCATTATAAAGTCTGATATAACGTGCATCGGCTGCCTGGGACGGATCTGTTACCTCTGTCCACTCTACCCCATTCATAGAAGTCTGTAACTTCAGTGAAGTTCCTGTCGGACTGGTAATTCCTGTCACCGCCTTGATATGTCCAAGATCGATTCCGATATACTTTTCGGCTCCTACGCTTAAGGATGCTGCATTCAGTGATACAGTTCCTTCTGCTGCTGTTCCAAGGACCTCACAGTTCTCGATATTTGTAAATACGTTATCTTTTGTTCCTGTATTATTTACTCTTTCTGTTACCGTAAATTCTGAGAATCTCGCCCAAGTCTGTCGATATTCCAGATTGCGGATACGGATATACTGTGCAGAAAGTCCGTTTAATTCAATATCCAGTACATCAGTTCCTGAAGTTGTTCCTGTATGGGATTCATATCCCGGAACGGCTGTCCAGCTCGTTCCATTTACAGATGTCTCAACTGTATATTTTACAAACTTATCACCATTGGACGGTGATCCTACTGCGATATGTACACTTTCCAATGTTGCAACCTTTCCAAGATTGTATCCAAGGAAATCATCTACATTTACAGCATCACCAGTACCTGTATTAAACCAGATAAATGTACTGTCATTTCCGTCACGAAGGAGTGATTCTGATCCCTGGTAAACACTCCAGCGATTCGGCTTCATTAATGTATAACTGAGTTCGCTGTCGTCTCCGTCATCTGTATTCTCATCTTTGTTGATCGTGATCTCATTAACCTGCAGCCATGCATCTGCTGCATTGTCTGCTGTTGCGATCAGGCGGATACCCATTGCTTCAAAATCTTCCGGAAGATTTTCTTTTGCAACACTTACTTCCTGGTTCTGGTTTCTGACACCTGCAAAACTATTGTTCATGCCTGTAAGCTCCAGATCTTTCCAGGTCTTTCCATCGGTTGTGTACTGCAGCTTTGCCTGATCCATATGATCTTTTCCTGCTCCAAGAAGGAACCGGATATCATTGATCTTGATTGCCTTACTGTAACTTACTCCGATATAGGTACCTGTTGTAATCTTATTCGGTGTCTTATAAATCGCACTTGTGCTGTCATCTCCGTCAAATAAGTTATCCGCAGAGCCTGTCGGTGTGTCTGTACGGCTTGTGATGTATTTACGGATCACTTTGTCCGGATTCAGGGCAAGTTCTGCTTTGCCTGATACATATTCAGCCAGTTTTTTAATAAACGGAACAATATGCTGTACTCCGACTTCTGCGACTTCCTGATAATTTACATACAGGAAATCATGCGTCTTGGACTGTGCGAATGCCGTTTCTCCTTCTGTATTGTATTCCACAACTGCGGATACATCTCCGTTCAGAGAACTCTTTACTCCATTCAGGTATGCAATCGCTGCATCTGTTGTATCTTTCCAACAATCCAGCCAGTAAACAATCTGATTTCTGATTGCCTCATTACCTGATTCTTTATACAATGCTGCTGCATCCTGAAGTGTCTGGAATTCCTGGATCAGATCATCCACATCTGCTTCTGTGACCGTTTCCGTTTCCAGTTTATCTTTAAATGCGTTGAGTTTTTCCTTCAGTTCTACTGACTCCTGAAGCTCAGTTACACGGCTGTCCATATTCTGATTGATCATATGCTTGGACAACTCTCTGAGTGCATCACTTGCTTCTGTCTCTACTGCCGAATTATGATCTACAAATGAAAATGCGTCTTCCCATGTCTGATCTGCATCGGCATCTGTATCCCAGATATTCCATGCATAGGATGCATTTGCAAAAATAGCTACTTTACTTGGCTCTGACTGCTGCATCGGGTTCAGCATGATTCCCTGAATCTTAGACGCATCAACACCACCATGAAGGAATGTGCTGTTACCACCCATGATCAGATGCTTATGTGAGTTATCTGAACAAGGCCAGTTGATCCACATGAAAGGACCTCTTCCTACATTATTTGTAAATGTAGTAGTAAAATTATTTGTAACCTCACCCCAGACACGTCCACCGGTCATAACGATCTGTACATTTTCCGGTACACTCTTCAGGGTCTGAAGTTCACTGGAACTTCCATTTCCCATATAATCATACGGAACGAACGGAAGTGTCATCTTCATATCAGGGTATTCCTGCTTCACCTCTGCCAGCCAGGTACTCATATCGTTCAGAAGTCTTACTTCATTTGCTGCTCCCGGATTTACAAAGTCATCCGCAAGAATCGCAATCTGACGTACTCCTGCATCAATTACCTGCCTAAACTTTGCTTTCAATTTTGCAAGATCTTCATTATAGTGTGCATCTGTATCAAAGCGGAAGTTATTTCCACTCGGAAATGGATGCAGGGCATACACAAATCTGCACTTGGAAGCATTTCCAGCTTCTGCAAGTGGTCTGATCTTACTCTCTAACTCTTCATCTGTATAGAGTTCATTCCATTTCGTTCTGTGTTTCGGATCATCCTTTGGTGCATAGAAATAAGCATTTAACTTATAGTATCCCCCCCATGTCATCAGATTCACACGATCCTCTGTAGACCATGGATTTCCATAATATCCTTCAATAAATCCACGGCTTACAACATCTGCATAATCTTCAATCGTAAAATTTCTGATCGACAGGCTCTCTGTCTGTGCAAGTACATGATACAGTGTCGTCAGTCCATAAAAACTTGCATCTGTATCTTTTCCCAATACAGCAATCGTATTGTTGTCACTTTTCAGGAAATAGGAATCGGTATGATCAAATAATGAAGTATCTACATGATATCCATCTACGATCTGATCATCTACTGTTCCGTCCGATCCGTAAACTCCTACATAAATGTTCGTTGCACCACTCTTTTCTGCATCTGATTCTGTCACATTCAGACCTTTCAGTTCTGCAGTCTCTTTAAGTCGTGCTTTTGTTGCATCGTCAATATCCTCATCATAAATGACATTGACATTCTTTTTCAGGATGTAGCTTCCATCCTGATACGTCATTTCCTGAGGATTCGGATAAAGCTTATATGTAACTTCTTCCGCTTCCTCAGCCTTTGCCGGTATTGCAGTCATCGGCAGAACCATTGCCACCGCCAGCACTGCTGCAAGTACCTTTTGGACTCTTCTTCCTTTCATGATTCTTCCTCCCTTGCAAAATTTAATTTTATTTAACTATTAAATAAAATCACACAAGTATACAAATCTATTATAACATTACAAGATTTTTTTTCCTTGTCATTACCGTTACTATTCTTCCTTATTTTTGTCTAATATGGAACTAAAAATCACCGGATTTTCAGATACTTCTCTTTAAAATCCGGTGGTTTTCTCCATCTTGAAACTATTCTTTTAATATTCAAATACAGCAACGCCATAAGCAGGGAGCGGATATGCAAAAGAATATTTCTGACCGTCGCACTCTTTCTTCACCGGCTTATAGATCTCGGTTCTCTTTTCTCCGGAACCTCCATACTCTTTCTCGTCGCTGTTCAGTACCAGCTTACACTGCCTCTTCGTCGGCACTCCAACCCGGTAATCTTCTCTTGCTACCGGAGTAAAGTTGCACACAAATAAAAGATTCTTTTTCTTTCCCTTTGAATGTCTGACAAAACTGAAGATACTTCTGAAAATATCATCTTTATTGATCCATTCAAATCCGGCCGGATCATTATCCAGCTCATACAGTGCAGGATTCTTCTTATATAAATGCAGAAGATCTCTGTACCAGTTCTGGATCTGCTGATGTGGTTCTTCTGAAAGAAGGAACCAGTCCAGTTCTCTCTCCTCACTCCACTCACGTAACTGTGCAAACTCCTGTCCCATAAAAAGAAGTTTCTTTCCCGGATGTCCCGTCATAAACGCATATGCTGCCTTGAGATTGGCATATTTGTCAAAGCCTTCTCCCGGCATCTTATTCAGCATGGAGCATTTCAGATGAACGACTTCATCATGCGAAAGAACAAGGATATAGTTCTCCGAATATGCATACTCCATGGAAAATGTCATCATATGATGTGCATTTTTCCTGAAATACGGATCCAGCTTCATATACTCTGTAAAATCATGCATCCATCCCATATTCCACTTCAGGCTGAATCCCAGTCCGTCATCCTCCGGGTTTCCTGTAACCTTTGGCCATGCAGTGGATTCTTCTGCGATCATCATCGTCCCCGGATTTCTTCCAAGTACAACAGAATTAAGATGCTTGAAAAACTCAATCGCCTCAAGATTCTGATTTCCACCATACTTGTTTGGGACCCACTGTCCGTCCTGCTTTCCATAATCAAGATAAAGCATGGATGCCACTGCATCGACACGCAGTCCGTCCACATGGAAATGCTCGATCCAGAACAATGCATTTGCAATCAGGAAATTCCGTACCTGCGGCTTTTCATAATCAAAGATCTTCGTTCCCCAGTCAGGATGCTCTCCCTTTCTCGGATCTGCATACTCAAAAGTCGGTGTTCCGTCAAAATCAGCCAGTCCGTGAGCATCCTTCGGGAAATGTGCCGGAACCCAGTCAAGAATCACACCAATCCTATTCCGGTGCAGATAATTGATCATATAAGCAAAATCTTCCGGTGTTCCATATCTGGAAGTCGGTGCATAATAACCAGTTACCTGATATCCCCATGAGCCATCATATGGATGCTCCGCAATTCCCATCAGTTCTACATGCGTATACCCCATCTTTTTTACATATTTTGTAATCGCTTCTGCAAATTCACGATAAGTATAAAATCCCTCATCTTCCCTTCCCGGATGCCTCATCCAGGAACCCATATGCACTTCATAGATGGATAACGGATTTTCTTTATTATTCCATTTTTTTCTGCTTTCCATCCAACGGTCATCCGTCCATTTTAAATGAGAAACATCCGTAATCCTGGAAGCAGTTCCCGGCCGAAGCTCTGCATAATTGGCAAATGGATCTGCCTTATAGATCAGCTCTCCGCTCTGTGTCTCAATACAGTATTTGTACATCTGTCCGTCTTTCGCTTCCGGTACAAAAACTGTGTAGATTCCTAATGGCTCCTGCCGCTCCATCCTGTCCGCTGCAGCATCCCATCCATTAAACTCTCCGATCACTGAAACACTCTTTGCATGCGGAGCCCATACTGCGAAGTAAACACCCTTTTTGCCTGCTGTCACTTCATGTGCACCAAACTTCTTATAAATCTCATAATGATTCCCCTGCCCGAAAAGGTAGTGATCCAATTCTCCTATCTCATAAGGCTGCAGTTTTTTCACTGCCTTCTTCTTTGTAACCATAAATCCACCTCACTGCTCGAATTCTTTCATTGCTTGGGATTTTGCTCCCAACATCATAGCATCATTATACTTGATGTACCTGAAAAAAGAAAGTGAAAACATATTTTTGCACAAAAATAGACAGCCTTTCATAAGACTGTCTATTAATTCTGACTAAATTTTGTCGTTAAATGTTGAAATCTCGTTCGGAAAGAATAATTCTGTCCGATGAATCTGTATTTCTTCCGAATACTCTCTTCACCAGCTTCTTGGCTGAAGCTTTCTGTGAATGTGCGATTGCCTTATCCATTACTTCTTTTACTTCCGCAACAGTTACTGAATGATCTTCTCTCTGAAGAGAATCAATGCAACTGTAAAGAGCAAGAATACCCATTTCATCAATCTTGTAACCGTTCTCCTGGGCATAAGTCTGACCAAATGTTACAAGCTCATCATTAATGAAGATCGGCACTTCCAGACGGGAAGTAAACTTTCTCCTGAACTCACGGTTGGAGGAAAGCAGACGGTCTAACGGCTTTCTCTGTTCCTCAAGCACGATCAGGAGTTCTCCTGTATCACGCTCCATTGCCCTGTTCAGCTTGGCGACTGTCTTTTCATTCATCTTTCCTGCTTTTTCAATGATCAAAGCACCACCGTATAATTTATCGAAAATATCTCCGATCTTTTTCTTATTCAGTGACTCTCCTGTCACGATTGCTACCTTACCCTGACGGATCTCTCTCTGCTTCTGGATTGCTTTAACTACATCTACTGCAAGAACAGTCTTGCCATTTCCTTTATCTCCAATAATCAGGAGATTTCCTGTCTTCGACGTTCCCTTCCGGTTTGTACAGTTCTTATCCTGCTCCAGAACATCTACTAACTGTTCGCTCATGCCACGCACAGGAACAAAATAAGAGAATAATTTCTTCTGTTCTTCTGTCAGGCCGGCTCTTGTACCGATTCCGCTCTGAGTTTCCAGATCATATCTTCCATGTACTACAAATCCTGTATCCATGGATAATGCATCTGAAATTTCATCCAGTGGCAACGGAGAAGTCTTACCTGTAGCGATCAGCTTTGCAGTTTCCTTTCTGCTCAACGGTGTCGTAGCCGACATGATATCAATTCCATCATCTTCGTCCGGAATCTCCCGATCATCCGGCTCTTCACTGTGCTTCGGATCTACCTTGAATTCATCTTCAAAATCAGGTGCATCTTCCTCGTCCGGTTCTTCGTCCGGTTCTTCTTCGTCTTCATAGTAGAATTCCTCATCATCTGCTAACTCATCATCATCCGATTCTTCATAATAAGCTTCATCGTCATCTTCATATTCGTCATCATAGATTTCATCTTCATACTCATCTTCATCATAGGATGTATATTCA
>UMBM01049609.1_pt1 | contig 22892 bp, 20 predicted proteins | sample 1963971 | NCBI WGS metagenome assembly UMBM01 (sample SAMEA4835942, study PRJEB28245) | human gut metagenome | biome: gut microbiome; material: fecal sample | place: Denmark | collected 2008 | reverse complement strand
GTGAAGACGCGACCGATCAAAAGAATCTGCAAAAACTGTTGGAAACACTGAAAGACGTACCGGACGACCAACGTCAGGCACGTTTCCACTGCGTGCTGGTATATCTGCGTCACGCGGAAGATCCGACTCCGCTGGTATGCCACGGCAGCTGGCCGGGCGTGATTACTCGCGAACCAGCGGGCACTGGTGGCTTTGGTTATGATCCAATCTTCTTCGTACCTTCCGAAGGGAAAACCGCCGCCGAACTGACCCGCGAAGAAAAGAGCGCCATTTCCCACCGTGGTCAGGCGTTGAAACTGCTGCTGGACGCTTTACGTAATGGTTAAATTACCGCCGCTGAGTCTCTACATTCACATCCCGTGGTGCGTGCAGAAATGCCCGTACTGCGATTTCAACTCTCACGCGTTGAAAGGAGAAGTGCCGCACGACGATTATGTTCAGCATCTGCTTTGCGATCTGGACAATGATGTGGCTTACGCTCAGGGCCGTGAAGTAAAGACAATCTTTATTGGCGGTGGTACGCCGAGCCTGCTTTCCGGCCCGGCGATGCAAACGCTGCTGGACGGCGTGCGTGCGCGTTTGCCGCTGGCAGCGGATGCAGAAATTACTATGGAAGCGAACCCTGGTACGGTAGAAGCCGATCGCTTTGTCGATTATCAGCGTGCTGGTGTGAACCGCATCTCTATTGGTGTGCAGAGTTTTAGCGAAGAAAAGCTGAAACGACTTGGGCGTATTCATGGCCCGCAAGAAGCGAAACGAGCGGCAAAGCTGGCGAGCGGTTTAGGGTTACGTAGCTTTAACCTTGATTTGATGCATGGACTACCGGATCAATCACTGGAAGAGGCGCTTGGCGATCTACGCCAGGCCATTGAACTGAATCCGCCGCATCTTTCCTGGTATCAACTGACCATCGAACCCAATACGCTGTTTGGTTCGCGACCACCGGTGCTGCCGGACGATGACGCGCTGTGGGATATTTTCGAACAGGGGCATCAGTTATTAACCGCAGCGGGTTATCAGCAATATGAAACTTCCGCTTACGCCAAACCCGGTTATCAGTGCCAGCACAATCTCAACTACTGGCGATTTGGTGACTACATCGGTATTGGCTGCGGCGCGCACGGCAAAGTCACCTTCCCGGATGGGCGCATTCTGCGTACCACTAAAACGCGTCATCCTCGTGGTTTTATGCAAGGAAGGTATCTGGAAAGCCAGCGTGATGTCGAAGCCGCAGATAAGCCGTTTGAGTTCTTTATGAATCGCTTCCGTCTGCTGGAGGCCGCGCCGCGCGTGGAGTTTATTGCGTATACCGGGCTTTGCGAAGATGTGATTCGCCCACAGTTAGACGAGGCGATTGCCCAGGGTTATCTCACCGAATGTGCGGATTACTGGCAGATTACGGAACATGGGAAGCTGTTTTTAAATTCGCTGCTGGAGCTTTTTCTGGCTGAGTAAACTTGTATTGCCGGATGCGGCGTGCGTGTACGCAGCATCCGGCCACAACTCATGCGTTATCGCAAAAATTACTTAATCACCCCATTGCGCCGCAGTTGTTCGGTATCTTTTTTCCAGCGTTCATTAGCCTGATTGATATCGTCAATTTTCATCAAAATCGCGACTTTTTTACTGTTTATTTCTGAAACTTTCATCGTTAACGGATATTGCCCTTTTTCGAGCGTTACCCAGTCATCCTGCAATTTACGGCTAAGTTTTTGTGATTGCAGAAAAGTCTGTCGCCGTTGTTCGTTGATATCGAAATCTCGTTTCTGCTGAATCGGCACTTCATAACACTCTTCACTCTGTTTATGACATGCCGCAATCGCCGGTTGATAAACCTCTTTGTCATATTTAACCGCGAACGCCTCGCTATCGTTCTGTTTATTAAACTCATCACGCTGTTGGTGAATTTTTTTAAAGGCGTCTTCGCGGGTCATTTGCTTACCGTTTGCATCTTTTCCCCAATATGCATCCGCTGCTTTCTGCGCCGCCACCATTTGCTTATCAAGCGCTTTCACTTCCTTTTCCAGCGCAGGAATCGAGTTCTTCTGGGTATTCAACGCAGATTCAAGCTGACTAAAGCGATAATTGAAATCTTCGCTATTCACGATCAGATATTTATTATTCGTTTTGATATCGTCGACCACCCGCCCACGATCGCTGGCTGCCGCCTGAAAAGAGTAAAAGTTCACCGACCAGCCAGACGCGGGCGTTCCTTTACTGGTTAACATCGCCGAGAATTTTACCGGTTTATCTTTCGTCCAGGTCTGTTCGAGCAGTTCGTAATCTGCCAACTGACCGACCCAGGTATAGAGATCGTCACTGGAAGAGACATCGCCTTCCGCTGACCAGGTGGCCTGATTACCCTTAGCATCAAGATTTTTTAAGGTGATAGCATCAAGCTTGAGAATGCCGTGATACTGCTTTTTGAATTGATCTTTTAAGATATTTTCAGTTGGTGGTTCGCCATCTGCCCAGACATTACCTGTCATCAACATAAGCAGCGCCGTGCCAACAATCCATTGCTTTTTCACCCGAAAACCCTCGCGCGGAATAATTTATTCCGGTGATTATCATTAGGGTAATTAAAATTGGCAATGGACGTGAGTCTGAAGTGAAAAAGCCCCGGCACGATACCGGGGCGAGGCGATTAGTACTGATTGAAGATCTGCTGGATCTGCTGCGGATCTTTGGTTTGCGTCAGAGCCAGTTGCAGCAGAACGCGCGCTTTTTGCGGGTTCAGCGTGCCAGAGGCGACGAAGCCGTATTTCGCATCATCCACTTCGGCATCCTGAGTGGTAGCGCCCGTCGGTACGCGGGAAGAACGCACGACTACAGTACCGTTTTTCGCGGCGGTCGCCAGCGTGTCGAACACAGATTTATACAGGTTGCCGTTACCCACACCAGCGCTAACGATGCCATCATAGCCCGCATCTACCAGTGTTTTAGCCGGAAGATCGGATGCGTTAGCGTAGTTATAAACAATGCCGACTTTCGGCAGTTCATTCAGCTTAGAGACATCGAATGGCGTGTCGCTGGTATGCTTACGTGCCGGGGTACGCTGGTAGTCAATCTTACCGTTGTGAATGTAACCCAGAGGACCGTAGTTAACAGACTTGAAGGTCGCTACGTCGGTGGTGTTGGTTTTGGTGACGTCACGGCCATCAAGCACGGTGTCATTCATCACTACCAGCACGCCACGGTTGGCGGAGGCTTTATCAGCTGCGGTCACTACCGCGTTATACAGGTTGAATGGACCGTCTGCGCTCATAGACGTGGACGGACGCATTGCGCCGACCATCACCACCGGTTTGTCGCATTTCACCGTCAGGTCGAGGAAGTAAGCAGTTTCTTCCATCGTGTCGGTACCGTGGGTAATGACGAAGCCGTCGGTCTTATCGCAGTCGGTGTTAATTTTTTTCGCCAGTGTCAGCCAGACATTATCGTTCATGTCCTGGGAGCCGATATTCACTACCTGCTCGCCTTTAACGTTCGCAATGTCTTTTAGTTGCGGCACCGCATTAACCAGATTTTCTACGCCAACTTTACCCGCTGTGTAGTTAGATTTGGTTGCGGAGTCACCACCACCGGCAATGGTCCCGCCGGTTGCTAAAATGGTGATATTGGGTAATGCCAATGCTGCACCACTAAAACCCATAACCAGTGCGGCAAGTGCCGTCTTTTTGAAAAACTCCATTTCATTCCTCCAGTTACGTGAACGCTACGCATTATCCCTTAGCTCTGTATGGGAAATTTGACGTTAAACAATTTACAACGTGAATATATTTTGGAGATCTACAAAGTTAGAGGCAGGTAACAAAACGAAGAATTAAACGGCATAAAAAAGTATTATGCCGTCTTAAAATAGAGGATTATTTTAAATTCCCGACCAGGGCTTTGCGGCTATCTTCCAGAGTCACAACGCGGCTACAAACATCTTTGCCAAACTGCTGGAAATCTTTTTCCTGCTTTTTCCACTCGGTTTGGATTGAGGATTGCAGCCCCCCCAGGCTTCCCAGCACATTCTGTAATGGGTTACCGCCGCTTTTCAGCACCGCTTTCGCGCCCATTTCATTAATGCTGTCCTGTAAAATTCCACCCATTGCCTGATTCACTAATTGCTGGCCTTCGGCGCGAACCTGATCAATGGCTTTATAGTGAAACGTCAGGCCATCGCTGCGCGTTTCAATAATGCGGTTCATCTGCTCTTTCAGCTGCGCATCAAGTTTGGTCAGACGGCTGCGCATTTTGCTGCTTTCGCCCATCTCCTGAACGATAATTTTATCCAGAGCAATACGGGCTTTCTCGACGCGGCTTTTTGCGCCTTCATCAATCCACGGCAGCGTGCTGCGTAGTTCAGCCTGATAATCCTTCGCCTGCTCGCGCTGGGCGGCATTCAGGGAATATTGCTTACCGTTATACATCACGTTGCCGTCTGGCGTGATCACCAGATTGCCGTTTTCGCCCTTCACCTGCACGGTTTGCGGGCTGACAATCACATCGTCACGCGGCGTGACGCTGCACTGGTAGTCGGCGTGAGCGGTCATTGCCGTCACTGAAAGTGCTGCCGCCAGCAGCATTTTGCGCATCATAGTCTTCCCTCAAGAAAAAATCAGGCCAGCATTTGCTGGCCCCAGATTGATAACAAAGTACGCGTTTTCCATGCCGGATGCGGCGTAAACACCTTATCCCGCCTACTCGATCGTGCATCTTTCCAGGCCTGATAAGCGTAGCGCATCAGGCAGTTTTGCATTTGTCATCGCCCGTATGCTTTCTTAGTCCCACCAAACGTCGAAAAGTTCGCTGGTGCGTACCTCATCCAGTTTGCGCTCTTCCAGCCACTTACGCACAATCGCCTGATGTTCTTCGGTGCATTTGCCGATTTCCTGCATGCAGATCAGACCTTCCCAGGCCAGATAACCGCTGCCGTCAAAGGCCAGTTTGTTCGGTTCGATAACCTCGTTAATAAAATCATCAACGGTTTTATCAATCTGTTCTTCCGATGTACCTTCCGGGAATCGCCATGCCACCGAAAATCCTAATTCCTGGAATTCGTCGATGTGCATTTTTTTACGCAGACGACGGCTACGGTTCTTTGCCATTATTTCACCCTCTCGAACATTAAGTCCCATACTCCGTGACCAAGACGATGACCACGTTGTTCAAATTTCGTCACCGGACGTGATGCCGGACGCGGTACGTAATCATTGCTCTCTGACAGGTTTTTATAACCGTCAATAGAAGACATCACTTCAAGCATATGTTCCGCATAAGGTTCCCAGTCGGTCGCCATATGGAATACGCCCCCCAGCTGCAGTTTGCTTTTTACCAGTTCGGCAAACGGCACCTGAACGATACGGCGTTTATTATGGCGCGCTTTGTGCCACGGGTCAGGGAAAAAGAGCTGCACCATGCGCAATGAATTGTCAGGAATCATTTTATGCAGCACTTCAACCGCATCGTGACACATCACGCGCAGGTTGCTTAAACCTTCTTCATGCGCAGAAGCCAGGCACGCACCAACGCCCGGTGAATGCACTTCAATGCCGAGGAAGTCCTGCTCAGGGCGATCTTTAGCCATTGCCACCAGCGACGCCCCCATGCCAAAACCAATCTCAAGCGTCACCGGCGCTTCACGGCCAAAAAGCGCGGGGAAATCCAGCATATCTTCGCTGAACTCAACGCCCATCACCGGCCAGTAGTTTTCCAGCGCATGTTCCTGGCCTTTGGTCAGTCGCCCCTGGCGGCGCACAAAACTACGGATACGGCGCAGTGGGCGGCCGTTTTCATCAAATTCCGGTGAAATGACGTCGTTTTTCATAAAGGTTTAGTCGCTTGTGAAAGTGTTCTGAAAACGGGCATTATCCAAAGTTAGTTGCCGGATGCAAGCATGATAAGGCCGTGGCTGCGGAAAGTTCCGGTTTACACCCTGCCGTCGCTGTGCTGCAATCTTGCCCCCAACAACAGTGAATTCGGTGACCATGCAAGCGTCGCAATTTTCAGCCCAGGTTCTGGACTGGTACGATAAATACGGGCGAAAAACTCTGCCCTGGCAAATTGACAAGACGCCCTACAAAGTATGGCTCTCAGAAGTGATGTTGCAACAAACTCAGGTTGCGACCGTTATCCCCTATTTTGAACGCTTTATGGCGCGCTTCCCGACGGTGACCGATCTCGCCAATGCGCCGCTCGACGAAGTTCTCCACTTGTGGACCGGGCTTGGCTATTACGCCCGCGCGCGCAATCTGCATAAAGCGGCACAACAAGTGGCGACCTTACACGGCGGTAAATTCCCGGAAACCTTTGAGGAAGTTGCAGCACTGCCGGGCGTCGGGCGTTCCACCGCAGGCGCGATTCTCTCGCTTTCTCTGGGTAAGCACTTTCCGATTCTCGACGGTAACGTCAAACGGGTGCTGGCGCGCTGCTATGCTGTAAGCGGCTGGCCAGGGAAAAAAGAGGTCGAGAATAAATTATGGAGTTTGAGCGAGCAGGTGACGCCCGCGGTTGGCGTGGAACGGTTTAATCAGGCGATGATGGATTTGGGCGCGATGATTTGTACGCGCTCGAAACCGAAATGTTCGCTCTGTCCGCTACAAAACGGATGTATTGCCGCCGCCAACAATAGCTGGTCGCTTTATCCGGGCAAAAAACCGAAACAGACGCTGCCGGAGCGCACCGGCTACTTTTTGCTATTACAGCACGAAGATGAAGTATTGCTGGCGCAGCGTCCGCCGAGCGGATTGTGGGGCGGTTTATACTGTTTCCCGCAGTTTGCCGACGAAGAAAGTTTGCGGCATTGGCTGGCGCAACGGCAGATTGCTGCCGATAACCTGACGCAGCTGACCGCGTTTCGCCATACCTTCAGCCATTTCCACTTAGATATTGTGCCTATGTGGCTTCCCGTGTCGTCATTCACCGGCTGCATGGATGAAGGCAATGCGCTCTGGTATAACTTAGCGCAACCGCCGTCAGTTGGCCTGGCGGCTCCCGTGGAGCGTTTGTTACAGCAGTTACGCACTGGCGCGCCGGTTTAGCGCGTGAGTCGATAAAGAGGATGATTTATGAGCAGAACGATTTTTTGTACTTTCCTGCAACGTGAAGCAGAAGGTCAGGATTTTCAGCTGTACCCCGGCGAGCTGGGAAAACGCATCTATAACGAGATCTCCAAAGAAGCCTGGGCGCAGTGGCAGCACAAGCAAACCATGCTGATTAATGAAAAGAAACTCAACATGATGAATGCCGAGCACCGCAAGCTGCTTGAGCAGGAGATGGTCAACTTCCTGTTCGAGGGTAAAGAGGTGCATATCGAGGGCTATACGCCGGAAGATAAAAAATAAAAACAGTGCCGGAGCACGCCTCCGGCAACTTGCATAAAAACAAACACAACACGCACCCGGAATGATGAAAAAATATCTCGCGCTGGCTTTGATTGCGCCGTTGCTCATCTCCTGTTCGACGACCAAAAAAGGCGATACCTATAACGAAGCCTGGGTCAAAGATACCAACGGTTTTGATATTCTGATGGGGCAATTTGCCCACAATATTGAGAACATCTGGGGATTCAAAGAGGTGGTGATCGCCGGTCCTAAGGACTACGTGAAATACACCGATCAATATCAGACCCGCAGCCACATCAACTTCGATGACGGTACGATTACTATCGAAACTATCGCCGGGACAGAACCTGCCGCGCATTTGCGCCGGGCAATTATCAAAACGTTGCTGATGGGTGACGATCCGAGTTCGGTCGATCTCTATTCCGACGTTGATGATATTACGATTTCGAAAGAACCTTTCCTTTACGGTCAGGTGGTGGACAACACCGGGCAGCCGATTCGCTGGGAAGGTCGCGCAAGCAACTTCGCGGATTATCTGCTGAAAAACCGTCTGCAAAGCCGCAGTAACGGGCTGCGTATCATCTACAGCGTCACCATTAACATGGTACCGAACCACCTTGATAAACGTGCGCACAAATATCTCGGCATGGTCCGCCAGGCGTCACGGAAATATGGCGTTGATGAGTCGCTGATTCTGGCAATTATGCAGACCGAATCTTCCTTTAACCCGTATGCGGTCAGCCGTTCCGATGCGCTGGGATTAATGCAGGTGGTACAACATACTGCCGGGAAAGATGTGTTCCGCTCGCAGGGGAAATCCGGCACGCCGAGCCGCAGTTTCTTGTTTGATCCTGCCAGCAATATTGATACCGGCACCGCGTATCTGGCGATGCTGAACAATGTTTATCTCGGCGGAATTGATAACCCAACATCGCGGCGTTATGCCGTCATCACCGCCTATAACGGCGGCGCAGGCAGCGTGCTGCGAGTCTTTTCGAATGATAAGATTCAGGCTGCCAATATTATTAACACCATGACGCCGGGCGATGTTTATCAGACGCTGACGACCCGCCATCCCTCTGCGGAATCTCGCCGTTATCTTTATAAAGTGAATACCGCGCAAAAATCCTACCGCCGCCGATAATTCCATTAACCGCCCCTGACGATGCTCAGGGGCAAAAATGTTATCCACATCACAATTTCGTTTTGCAAATTGGGAATGTTTGCAATTATTTGCCACAGGTAACAAAAAACCAGTCCGCGAAGTTGATAGAATCCCATCATCTCGCACGGTCAAATGTGCTTTTTCAAACACTCATCCGCATCACGATGTGAGGAAATTAACATGAATCTTAAGCTGCAGCTGAAAATCCTCTCTTTTCTGCAGTTCTGTCTGTGGGGAAGTTGGCTGACGACCCTCGGCTCCTATATGTTTGTTACCCTGAAGTTTGACGGTGCTTCTATTGGCGCAGTTTATAGCTCACTGGGTATCGCCGCGGTATTTATGCCTGCGCTGCTGGGGATTGTGGCCGACAAATGGTTAAGTGCGAAATGGGTATATGCCATTTGCCACACCATTGGCGCTATCACGCTGTTCATGGCGGCACAGGTCACGACACCGGAGGCGATGTTCCTTGTGATATTGATTAACTCGTTTGCTTATATGCCAACGCTTGGGTTAATCAACACCATCTCTTACTATCGCCTGCAAAATGCCGGGATGGATATCGTTACTGACTTCCCGCCAATCCGTATCTGGGGCACCATCGGCTTTATCATGGCAATGTGGGTGGTGAGCCTGTCTGGCTTCGAATTAAGCCACATGCAGCTGTATATTGGCGCAGCACTTTCCGCCATTCTGGTTCTGTTTACCCTGACTCTGCCGCATATTCCGGTTGCTAAACAGCAAGCGAATCAGAGCTGGACAACCCTGCTGGGCCTCGATGCATTCGCGCTGTTTAAAAACAAGCGTATGGCAATCTTCTTTATCTTCTCAATGCTGCTGGGCGCGGAACTGCAGATTACCAACATGTTCGGTAATACCTTCCTGCACAGCTTCGACAAAGATCCGATGTTTGCCAGCAGCTTTATTGTGCAGCATGCGTCAATCATCATGTCGATTTCGCAGATCTCTGAAACCCTGTTCATTCTGACCATCCCGTTCTTCTTAAGCCGCTACGGTATTAAGAACGTAATGATGATCAGTATTGTGGCGTGGATCCTGCGTTTTGCGCTGTTTGCTTACGGCGACCCGACTCCGTTCGGTACTGTACTGCTGGTACTGTCGATGATCGTTTACGGTTGCGCATTCGACTTCTTCAACATCTCTGGTTCGGTGTTTGTCGAAAAAGAAGTTAGCCCGGCAATTCGCGCCAGTGCACAAGGGATGTTCCTGATGATGACTAACGGCTTCGGCTGTATCCTCGGCGGCATCGTGAGCGGTAAAGTTGTTGAGATGTACACCCAAAACGGCATTACCGACTGGCAGACCGTATGGTTGATTTTCGCTGGTTACTCCGTGGTTCTGGCCTTCGCGTTCATGGCGATGTTCAAATATAAACACGTTCGTGTCCCGACAGGCACACAGACGGTTAGCCACTAATTACGCAAAGAAAAACGGGTCGCCAGAAGGTGACCCGTTTTTTTTATTCTTACTTCAACACATAACCGTACAACCGTTTCACGCCATCCGCATCGGTTTCGCTATAAACACCTTGCAGCTCCGGCGAAAATCCCGGCAACAAATTCACCCCTTCTTCCAGTGCAAGGAAATAACGTTGAACCGCCCCACCCCAGACTTCCCCGGGTACCACGCAAAGCACGCCAGGTGGATAAGGCAACGCCCCTTCTGCCGCAATTCGCCCTTCGGCATCACGAATCCGCACCAACTCCACGTCACCGCGAATATAAGCGCTATGCGCATCCTGGGGGTTCATCACCACTGACGGGAAACTCTGCTGGCGGAACATCGCTTTTTGTAGGTCTTTGACGTCGAAACTGACATACAGATCGTGCATCTCCTGACACAACTGGCGCAGGGTGTAGTCGCGATAGCGCACCGGATACTTGTTATAAACGCTCGGCAACACCTCAACCAGCGGCGAGTCATCCTCAATATGCTGTTCAAATTGCGCCAGCATCGCCACCAGTTGTGCCAGCTTCTCGTGGCTTTCCGCCGGAGTTAATAAAAACAGAATGGAGTTGAGATCGCACTTCTCCGGCACAATGCCGTTCTCACGCAGATAGTGCGCCAGAATCGTCGCCGGAACGCCAAAGTCGCTATATTCGCCGGTTTCGGCATCGATACCTGGTGTAGTGAGTAACAGCTTGCACGGATCAACAAAATACTGATCCGCGGCATATCCTTCAAAGCCGTGCCACTTCGCCCCCGGCTCAAAACTGAAAAAACGGCGGTCGCTGGCTAACACTGATGTCGGATAATCCTGCCACAATTTGCCATCAACAACGGGCGGGATAAACGGGCGGAACAGCTTACAGCGCGCAAGAATAGCCTTGCGCGCTTCAATCCCTATCTCAACACACTCAGCCCACAGCCGACGCCCACTCTCCCCTTCATGAATTTTGGCGTTAACATCCAGTGCAGCAAACAGCGGATAGAAAGGGCTGGTAGAAGCATGGAGCATAAAGGCGTTATTCAACCGCTTATGCGGGCAAAAACGCGCCTGTCCGCGGATATGGTTATCTTTTTTATGGATCTGCGACGTCTGTGAGAATCCCGCCTGCTGTTTGTGCACCGACTGAGTCACAAAGATCCCCGGATCGTTTTCGTTAAGTTCTAACAGCAGCGGCGAGCTATCCGCCATCATCGGGATAAATTGTTCATAACCGACCCACGCGGAATCAAACAGAATGTAATCACACAGATGCCCAACGGTATCGATCACCTGACGGGCGTTATAGACAGTGCCGTCATAGGTTCCCAGCTGAATAATCGCCAGGCGATACGGGCGCGGCAGGTCGGCTTTTTCTGGCGCAACGTCGCGAATTTGCTGGCGCAGATACTCTTCATTAAAACAGTGCGCATCAATACCGCCAATGAAACCAAACGGGTTGCGTGAAGCTTCCAGATAGACCGGCGTCGCCCCCGCCTGAATCAGCGCGCCGTGATGATTCGACTTATGGTTGTTACGGTCGAAGAGCACCAGATCGCCACGCGTTAACAGCGCATTCGTCACCACTTTATTCGCTGCCGATGTGCCGTTCAGCACAAAATAGGTTTTATCGGCATGAAAGACTTTGGCTGCGAATTTCTGCGCATCTTTCGCCGATCCTTCATGAATAAGCAGATCGCCCAATTTTACGTCAGCGTTACACATATCGGCGCGAAAGACGTTCTCACCAAAGAAATCGTAAAAATGGCGTCCGGCAGGATGCTTTTTAAAAAACGCACCATGTTGATGTCCAGGGCAAGCAAAGGTGCTGTTGCCCATCTCAACGTACTGCGTCAGCGTGTCATAAAACGGTGGCAGCAAATTCTCTTCATACTGACAGGCTGCGGATTCCAGCTCCAGCCACTGCTGCTCGTTGCCGTTGATTACCGCCGTAACGCCCGCAGGTAATTCAACAGCATGTTCGGAATACAAAAATACCGGTAGATGAAAACCGGTGCGCTTAAGCAACGCAAGAATGCCACTGCGACTATCCGCAGCGGTAATGACGACTGCCGCGACGTCCGTAAAATCAGTATCTCCCAACGCCACCACGCGACGATGAGAAGAAAGTCGGGATACCAGTTCACTACTGGCGGCAATATTCATTGATTTCATAAGCGCAAACCCGTTTCGGGGAAGTAAGAATACCGGACAAGGTGGAAAACCCTGCCCCATGAGATATGGGTCAAACTGGTCACCAGCTCCGACCGCCAGACATCAGTAAAAGCAGAAACGCTCTGATTTTACTGTTGTCCTGCAGTGAGCGTGCGTTAACTTCACCGCATGAGCAGTAACATAGAAAGGGAAACGTTTCGCGCGAAACGGCGATAAGCGAGAGAATGTAAGGAGATGGCGTGCATCGGGCAAACTCCGTACAGAGAGGAGAAAATTCGCGCAATCATGGCACCTTTCGCTAAAGCGTGCAAGCCAGGACTTTGCGACCAGACAAGCCATCAACAAGGCAAAAAGTTCATAATAAGAAAATCAAACAATACAGCTAACAGGAACTCTTGTGGTCATCGGCCCTTTTATCAACGCTAGTGCAGTATTACTGGGTGGCGTTCTCGGCGCACTGCTCAGCCAACGCTTACCGGAACGTATCCGCATCTCCATGACATCTATTTTTGGTCTGGCATCGCTGGGGATTGGTATTTTACTGGTTGTGAAATGCGCCAACCTTCCAGCGATGGTTTTAGCTACGCTACTTGGCGCTCTAATTGGCGAAATTTGTTTGCTGGAGAAAGGTGTCAATACAGCAGTCGCCAAAGCACAAAATCTGTTTCGTCACTCACGTAAGAAGCCAACGCATGAATCTTTTATTCAGAATTATGTCGCGATTATTGTCCTGTTTTGCGCCAGCGGCACCGGGATCTTCGGGGCGATGAACGAAGGGATGACCGGCGATCCGAGTATTTTAATCGCCAAGTCATTTCTTGATTTCTTTACGGCGATGATCTTCGCCTGCTCGCTGGGTATTGCGGTGTCGGTAATTAGTATCCCATTACTGATCATCCAGTTAACGCTGGCGTGGGCTGCCGCGCTGATATTACCGCTGACCACACCGTCGATGATGGCAGACTTCAGCGCCGTAGGCGGTTTATTGCTGCTGGCAACCGGATTACGCATCTGTGGCATTAAAATGTTCCCGGTGGTCAACATGCTTCCAGCACTCCTTCTGGCAATGCCGCTTTCCGCCGCCTGGACCGCCTGGTTTGCCTGACAATGCGTGCAATATCGGCAAAGTGATGATAGATTGTGCAGTCTGCAGTAAATTGAAGAAATTTGATTGACGAGACGAGGCGAATCAGGTTTAATGCGCCCCGTTGCCCGGATAGCTCAGTCGGTAGAGCAGGGGATTGAAAATCCCCGTGTCCTTGGTTCGATTCCGAGTCCGGGCACCACTAATTCTTAAGAACCCGCCCACAAGGCGGGTTTTTGCTTTTGGATCTGACAATAACCTTCACGAAAAAAGTTTGCTTATAAAGTCTGGGGGAATTACTCTCGCCACGTTAACGAGAGTAATTTTATTGATACTAATCTCCTGATACTTTACCCCCGTCCAAACTCCAGCCGCTGCACATTCACCATCCCAGTCTTCTCAGCAGCACTGGCATCAATTTGTGTCACCCGCAGCGCATACTTTTCATCCAGCGCGTTTAACCAGTTCAGCAGGTCATTAAACACCACCGGATCTATCCAGACCTGAATATTCTCCCCACGCTCGGCTATCCGCTTGATGACTACCGAGTGCGCGGAAGCACTGTCACTGATAACCCGCGATACCTGCGCAGGCGTTGTTGTGGCGGATTTTCGCGCCGCAATAATATCCGGCGCGGCGCTCCTCAGTCTGGTGTTCATCGCCACCAGTTGCTGCAACATTGTCTCCTGTTGTTCTATCCGTTCGCTCAACGGCTGCCAGATGAGGACGTAATATCCGACGCTAAACAGGAACACCACCGCTGCCAGTAACATGCCCTTTTCACGCGGAGAACGCCCCGCCAGGTGTTGTGCCAGCCAGTGTTCGCCACGGCTTAACTGGCGTTCACGCCATTGCTGAAAATAGTGAATAAATTTATCGCGTAACATGTTATTTCCTCCGCAACGTTACGCCGCCGGAAACCGCATCACCCTCTTTCTGTAACGCGTCCTGTTGCACAACATAATCGGTTGCCAGTGCACTACGCAGTTTGTCGAAACTGGCAAAGTTTGCTGCCCGCAACTGGAGGTGAAGCGTCTGGCGTTTTTGATCAAAGGTGAAACCACGCATCTCGATGTCGGAAAGTGACGCTGATTTCAGGGTGCTGGCTATCGCTGACAACTCGGCGAGCAGCCGGGTATCGTCGGCCTGTGGGCGATATTTTTTCAGCGCCATCGTCACCTGAGAGCGTAAATTCACAATCCGCTTCTGCTCCGGGAATAGAGTTAAGAACTGTTTCTCCGCCTGGGTGCGGCTTTGCGCCACCTGTTCGCTGACGCTCCATAACGTCACGCCCCGCTCCACTGCCAGCGCAACCAGAATCAGCAATATCGGCAGAATCATCACCCGCCAGCGCGCCCACTGTTTTCGGTAGCTGACGCGAGGCTGCCACGGCCCTGTCAGCAGGTTCCCTTCCGGTTCGCCATAAGTGGTAATGGCGGGCAGAGCTGTAACGGTCAGGCGTTCAGCGTCTGCGCCAGCCCATGCTGATAGCTTTTCCGGTGCAATGCCGACTACGGTTAGCGAAAGCGGTAAATCCTGCTCATTGAGCTGGGCGCGGAACATGACCGGAGCCAGCGCCAGCCCGGCGCTCCATCCCCGGCATTCATCGATGCGGCAGATAACCCGTTGCGCATCGCAAGCCATAAACCCACAAGGAATGGACATCCAGTCCGGCGCGACGGTAGCGCGGGTGATGCCGTTTTCCTGCAACCACTGCGCAATGTTGCGCATATGCTGTTGGTGAATCACTGCTACGGTTGCCAGTTGCTGGTCGATATTCAACGGGGCGAAATGCAGTTCATCGATATCCTGGTTCAGCTCTTCTTCCAGTAAGGCGGGCAGAATGGTCGGTATCTGCTTACGGGCGACATCAGGCAGTTCAACCTGCCAGACGCTGATCCATTCGCCGGGAATGTAGAGTCGAATCGCATCGGTTTGCAGCCATTTCTGAAGCTGTTCGTCAGCGACGTCAGGCCAGATACCGTGTTCCACGTCGGGTGTACGGCGCTGCCAGCGGACGGTATCGGAGGCGCAAAGCGGGAAAAAAATCTCAAGGATGGAACTCACTCACTTTCTCCTGTCTGATGCCAGAGAACCGAAAAGTGTTGTGGGCCCATGCGGACAATTAACGAGTTCATCGTCAGTTCAATCTCATTCACGGTGATATCTGAACGCAGCCAGAAGTAATTGCTGTCCACGCTCAGGACGGTTTTTAGCTGTTTTTTAGTACGCTCATCGACGTCAGCAAGTAGCGGCTGTGCAAGAAACTGATCGACATCTTCCCAGCCCTTCGCCGGACGTTGTTGTAATAACGCCCGCGCCTGAACAGGGCTTAACCACGGGTCAAACAGCGCCTCAAGAATCACACTTTGCGTGACGTCTAAAGTATTGATGTTGATTTGCTGGCGGGTCATCGGCAGCGCACAGACCAGCGGTTTCAGTTTTTGATAAAGCCCGGCGTCCATTCCCTGCACCACGCGCATCTCGCTGATATCGGCCAGCGGTTGATTGGCGGCGTAGAAAGGCACCGAGCGGGCGAGATATTCGCTGTCTTCACGGCCCAGACGCGTCTGCACGCTGCGGTCTTCATCAATAAACTCCCACAGGCTTTCGGCTATCAGTTCGGCCCGATAAGCAGGCACATCCAGGCGCGTGATCAGGGCAATCAGTTGTTGTACCGCGAGCGGACGCGACGCCGTTGTGGGCTGAGCGAGGGCATTCAGGTTAAAGCAGGCCTGTGCGTCACGCAGAGTGACGGCGATTTGCCCCTGCGGCAGTGGGAAAAAACGAGGGCCGGAAGCCCACGGCTGTTCCAGATGCACGCGCTTTTCATTTTTCAGGCTCAGACTGAGCGCGCTCAGCGCCAGGCTTTCTGCACTGGCGCTGTACCACAGCGCCTGCTGGTACTCCTGCTGGCTGCGCGTTCTTCCCAGTTGCTGCTGCATCCGCCCGGAAAGCGTGATGGTTACCAGCATCATAACTGCCAGCAATACCAGCACCACGACCAGTGCCATTCCGCGTTTTGGTGGTGAGGTGATCATGATTATTGCGGCCCGCGTAACAACCAGATGCGTTCAATCTCGCCCCATTGCGGCGAATGCAGGGTCATGCGTACCGCCACAGGGATCGCCTGTACTGACGACCAGCTCTCCTGCCAGCGCGTGCCGTCGTAGAACTGCAAACGGAGCGAATCGGCCGGAATCAACTTTTGCATTGTCGGCTTCACGCTGCCTGCGGCATCGGTCAGCGGCCAGGCTAACCGTTCGAGATAACCGTCATGAATGCGGTAACCGACGGTGAGCAGATTACTGCGCGGCAGACGCATCAACGGGTTAACCACACCGCCGCGCACAAAACGCATTCCTTCACTCTCAGACGCCAGCACGCCAGCGCCAGCCAGTAACGCTGGTTCACGCTGGCCCTGATCGCCTCTTACCGGACGCGGCATCATTTGGGTCAGATCGTGGGTCAGAAAACTCATCGTTTGCTGCATGAGGTTTAGTTTTTGATCGTGTCCGGCGACGGCGCTATTCACGCGCGTGACGCCGTTAGTCACCTGCTGCGCCATCAGTGCCAGCGAGGCAAAAATGGCAATTGCCACCAACATTTCCAGTAACGTGAAACCAGCGCGAGTCCTTCTCACTGTTGGCCTCCCACGGCGCTAAACCAGGCGCGTCGTGACTGAATCACCGACGAAAAGTCTTCGTGAAGGCTGACTTCAATATCCACCGCCTGGAGCAGCGCGTTGCCTGTACTCAGCGGTGTGGTTCGCCAGTACCAGCGGCTTCCTGCCATATCGCTCTCGCCCTGCTGCCTGACCGCCCGCTGCTCGCGGGTCATCAGGTAGAGCAGCGCGGTCTGGTTTTCAGCCACCCAGCCCGCTACCGTTTTTTCCTCAAGAATTTGCTGATTACTCAGCGCACCGCTGGCAATCTGTAACACCGCCGTGGCAGCCAGCGCAAAAATCGCCAGCGCGAGCATCACTTCCAGCAAGGTAAATCCGCGCTTCATGGCATCCTCTCATCACATTGATTGAGGGATAACGCGCCATCGTGTGCCAGCTTTACCGCCCAACATGCGTTTTGCGCCGCCGAGTAGAAGCGCAGCGTAAACGGCGTGGCGGGTTCAAAAGGCGAAAAACGGATCTGCGGCGTCTTCTTTTTCGCCTCTTTTTGCAGCTCAAGTTCAATATCGTGCAGCGTCAGTCGACGACGTTGCAGCTCCAGCGCATATTCCTTCTGCCAGATATCACTTCCGGGTTGTAACAGCATCTGCACCTGTTTCGGCACCGTAACCTGTGCCGATAACCGGGTCGAGGAAACGGGCGACCACTGCCCCTGACGACGCTGCATAAACTGGTAGCCAGGCGGGTCGATTAGCACACCGAGTGTTTTCCCTTCGATCACTGCCCTGTCCTTAAACTGCGCAAAGCGAGTCAGAAAATCCTGCGCCGCTTTTTTCGCGGGCGATTCAGAATCGGTCGCAAAAGTCTGTACCACGCCCGCACTAGCAAGGCCGATAAGAAAAATCACCAGCATGATTTCCAGAAGTGTGAATCCGCGTTCAGGCACTGCTTACTGAAACTCCTGCAAATTCCAGTTACCGATATCTGCGCCAGCGCCTTCCCCGTTTTCCTGACCATCCGCCCCCAGGGTATAAACATCAAACAGCCCTTTTTCACCCGGACTGAGATACTGATAATCATTGCCCCACGGATCCTTTGGCAGTCGTTTAATGTATCCACCAGTACGGTAGTTGCGGGAGTCCGCCATATTGGCTGGCTGCTGGATCAGCGCCTCAAGCCCCTGTTCTGTGGTCGGATAACGCCCGTTATCCAGTCGGTACATATCCAGTGCGTTTTCCAGCGCCACGATATCGCTGATGGCTTTTTGCCGATCGGCTTTCTCTTTGTTGCCCAACAGGTTAGGCACCACCAGACTTGCCAGGACGCCAAGAATAACAATCACCACCATCACTTCCAGCAGGGTAAAACCTGCCCGTGGTTTTTGTGTGCGGGATAATGAATTCATGTGATAACTCCGTAAATTACATTCCAACCATATTATTCAGTTGCAGCATCGGCTCGAGGATGGCGATGACAATAAACAGCACCACGCCCGCCATCATCACCACCAGCCCGGTTCAAACAGCCCTAACGCCAGCCCCACCTGGGTATCAAATTCCCGTTCCTGGTTGACTGCGGCCTGCTCAAGCATGGTTTCCAGTTCGCCGCTCTGTTCGCCGGAGGCGATCATGTACAGCATCATCGGCGGGAACAGGCGCAACTCCGCCAGCGCAGCGCGCAGACTGCTTCCTTCGCGGACGCGATCTGCCGCCAACAGCAGTTGTTGCTCGACATAGCGATTTGCCGACACGGCGGCAGCGGTCTGAATGCCTTCCAGTAGCGGAACACTGCTGGCGGTGAGGATGCTTAACGTGCGGGAAAAACGCGCCGTATTCAGTCCGCGCGCAACACGCCCTATCACGGGCAGGCGCAGCAAGGTTTTATCCCAGCGCAGGCGCATCGCAGGATTTTTAAGTAGCCGTTGCCCCAGCACCAGAAGCCCCAGCAAACCCGCCAGCCAGTAAACGCCGCTGGCCTGCAACGCATCGCTCATGGCAATAAGCGTGCGGGTGGAGACGGGCAGGCGGGCCTGGTTTTTGTCCAGCAGTCGCAGCACCACGCGCTCGCCCCAGGCAGAAGGCATGGTGGAGACACGCACGTCAATCGCCCGGCCGCCCAGCAACAGCGCAATACGTCCATCCTGCGGTACGCGCTTTTCGGCAATATCCAGCCGCGCCATCACCTTAATACGCGATACCAGCAGCGAGGCCAGTTTGCGCCCCGGGCGCAGCATTTCATGTAATGTGCCGTCAACACGAAAACGGATCACCAGACTCTTTTCAAATGTCTCGATGTGAATATCCGAAGCGCCTTCTTTAATCGCCTCTGCCAGCATGGCGTTGATCAGTTTGATGATTGGCGCGTCGTCGTCGCTTTCCAGCAGATCTTCCGTTTCCGGCAGTTCTTCAGCGAGAGTAAAAAAGTCCTCAGCAGAACCGAGATCTTCCATCAGCTGGCGGGCCTCGGAAGAGTCCCGCTGCCAGACCGCATTCAGCCGCTGTTCAAATTCGGCCTCGTCGATTTGCCGCAGCGTAAAGGGCGCGTTCAGCCCCCGCTGCAGCTCCTGCAAAACAGAGAGCGATAGCGGATGAACGTGGAGGATCTCCAGCGACGCTTCGCACCATGCCACAAGGCTAAACCGACGGCTGAAACTGTAGGGCAGACGCACGGTGTTAGCGGTGGTTTCCTGTGCTACAGGCACCATTAACGCGTTCTCCCGGCATTGAGGAACGCGCGAACTTCCGGCGGTAAGGCCTGGTTTTGCGCTGGCAGTACCGGCTGTGCGGTGTGCGGCATCAGGCTTAAGCCCTGCTCATCGCGATAGATCTGTTCGGCGCGCATATAGTTATATTTGCGTTGTGACACGCCGTCTGCCGCCATACCGTCACGCAGAATGGTCGGACGGATAAACACCATCAGGTTACGTTTTTCTTTTTTATCCGCCGTCGATTTAAACAGGTTACCAATCAATGGGATATCGCCCAGCAGCGGCACTTTCGCCACGCTTTCTCCCGCCTGATCGTCCATCAGACCACCAAGCACAATCAGCTCACCATCGTTAGCCAGCACGGTGGTTTTCAGTTTGCGCTCACCAAACACCACGTCGAGGCTGGTCTGTCCTTCCACCTTCGAGACTTCCTGCTCAATCACCATCTGTACCGCGTTACCTTCGTTAATCTGCGGCGTGACTTTCAGCATGATGCCGACTTTTTTCCTTTCTACTGTATTGAAAGGATTGCTGTTATTGGAGCCAACGGTAGAGCCGGTTAATACCGGAACGTCCTGGCCCACCATGAAGAAGGCTTCCTGGTTGTCCAGCGTGGTGATGCTCGGCGTGGAGAGCACGTTAGAGCTGGAGTCGTTTTTAACCGCCTGCACCAGCGCCATCCAGTCGCCTTTCACCACACCAACCGCCGTACCGCTAAAGCCGGAAAGAAGCTGGGCGAGCGTGGAGAGATCGCCGTTGGTATCCGGATTAATGGTGGTAGCGCCGTTTTCACTGATCACCGTCGAGCCTTTCTGCGGTTTCGCCTGAGAAATGGCTGCCCCCAGCGTACCGATAGGGATCTGCGTACCATTAGCAAACTGCATTAATCCGGCATCTTTCGACGCCCACTGCACGCCGAAGTTGATATTGCTACCTTCGGCAACTTCCACGATCAACGCCTCGACGTGCACCTGAGCACGGCGAATATCCAGTTGTTCAATCACGCTTTGCAGCGACTGCATGATGTCCTGCGGTGCGGTTACAATCAGGGCATTACTGTGTTTGCTGGCGGCGATGGATACAATCTCACGCCCGCTACCGACCGTGCCTTCCGCCTCTTCTTTAGCCGCCGTGAGCGTGCCGCTGACCTGCTTCAGCACATCGACCAGATCTTCGGCTTTGCTGTATTTGAGATAGAAAACCTGGCTGTTGCCGCTGCGTTCCATTTCTGAGTCCAGCCGACGGATCAGGCGGCGCATTTTGTCCCGCGTGGCCGGGTCACCACTGACAATCACACTGTTGGTGCGTTCGTCGGCGACAATTTGAGATTTCAGCGTCGCAGGCTGGTTCTCGCCGCTGTTTTTCGTCAGGCTTTCCAGCACGCGGGCGATTTCCGAAGCCGAGGCGTTATCCAGCGGGATCACCTCTTCGGTGCGATTACCCGCGTGATCCACGCGCTGGATCACTTCTGTCAGGCGCTCCACAACGGAGGCGCGTCCGGTGAGCATAATCACGTTGGAGGGATCGTAATTAACAACATTGCCTGAGCCTGCGCTGTCGATCATCTGGCGCAGAATCGGTGCCAGCTCGCGTACCGACACATTACGTACCGGCACTACTTTGGTGACCATTTCATCGCCCGCGTAGTTGTCGCTGCCTTCACCGACCAGCGGCAGCGGCTCGACTTTCGCAGCGCTGGATTTCACCACCTTCAGCACGTCGTTTTCCATCGGTACGACGGCATACCCCTGTGCTTCCAGCAGGTTAAGGAATAGCTGGTAATACTGGCGTTCATTGAGCGGGGTCATGGTGCGAATACTCACTTTCCCCTGTACGCCCGGCCCCATAATGATGGTTTTATTAAGGTTAGCGCCGACGGTTTCGATGAACGATTTCAGGTCGGTATCTTTAAAATTAGCGGTGAAAGTGGCTTCTTCCGCCCAGACCGGTGAACTGCATAATGCCGCTGCCAGCACCAGCGGCAGTAAACGCTTTTTTGTTTTGAGGCCAGTTGTCTTCTTACGCCAGACCGACAACGTAATATCACGCCAAAACACGATGAATGATTCTCCTGGATTAAATGCGGTTAGCGCAGCGCGATGGAAATGTCGTGGCGCGCACCCTTGCGTAAAACCGTAAGTTGAATGGAATCCATTGAAGGTAACTGCCGCATCAGAGCAATCATTGCTCGTGGATCAGTGAAATCCTGCTGATTTAGCGCAATGGCGATATCGCCTTCCTTGAAACCGCTGGCATCGAACAGAGAACGATCTGCCCCCGGCTTCACTGCATAACCGACAATCCCCTCCTTACGCACAGGCGTAAGCTGGATATAGTTAAAAATTTTCTGCGGATCTTTCGTCAGTGCCTGACGCACGGCAGTCGGGATCTCAACTGGCGCACTGGCAGCAGGCTCAGCAACAGCTTGCTTTGCTTCGTCACTGACGGCTTTTTTGTTGGTCACGGCTACGGTGGAATGCCCCTCTTCTGCCAGGCTCAGGCGCTCTATTTTTCCCTGATAGCGCAGCATCACATGGTCGCGGTTGATTTCCTCAATCACCGCGTTGTGAGAACCAAGCCGTTCCCCCTGCAAATAGACCTGCTGTTTGCCACCTTCTTCAATAACCGCGCCGGGTCTGGCACTAAAGGCGATCCCACGCAACACCACATTAAGACGCGTTTCTGCCACAGGCACAGGTTCGGGTTGTTTTACCGGCGTGGCGACGGGCTGATATTTGCCAAACCAGTTTTGCTGGCTGATTAATTGCACGTCATTTTTATCGAACGTTTTTGCATCCGCACGGGGCGGTTTATTCGCCGATGGGGAAACAGCCGTATATTCCGCAGAAAAGGAGAAATAGCGCCAGAGTGAATGCGCCACTTTTGCAGAAATAATAAGCAGCATCAGCCAGAGCATCCCGCGTACAATTTTTCGCAGATGCTCTTGGTCTGTATTAAGAGATTGTCTCTGGTTAAGAGTGTGACGAATTTTTGTCAGCCATTGAATGAGATAAATTCGTGCGTCACGAAAAACAACCCGCGCCAATTTATATCTACCCGACGTTATGCTTTGACTATTCCACAGGTGGTACGATCCAGTTTCCGCTGATACTGGTTACCTGTACGTGTATCATTAATCGTTATGCTGTAATTAATTCCCTCGGTAATCATTAATTTCACCGTTGGGTCAGCGCACATTTGTCGTTGATAGCTGGTTAAAAAGGCGTCAGGCGTCTGCGTGGTCTGAGTCCCCGCTTCGCTGATAATGGTCATTTTTACCGTCGTGCCGCTACTTTGTGCCAGCACTAAGGTATGGTAATGACTCCAACTTATTGATAGTGTTTTATGTTCAGAT
>UMBM01066005.1_pt1 | contig 23814 bp, 24 predicted proteins | sample 1963971 | NCBI WGS metagenome assembly UMBM01 (sample SAMEA4835942, study PRJEB28245) | human gut metagenome | biome: gut microbiome; material: fecal sample | place: Denmark | collected 2008 | reverse complement strand
GGAACCATAGATGGCCTTAATCTGTTATCATACAGGTATTATATAGCGGACAACGTGCGGGCAATTTAGGACCTCCGCGAGATTAATGAGAGGAAATTTGATAAAAATTTTTGATAATAAATAATGTATGCGCAAATAATAAAATTTTTGAAATATGCAAATATTTTCTGAAAATTATTCTTAAAATAATAAAATTCATTTTTAACAAAAATTTTTCTCGAAATATTTTGTAGATTAAAATAAAGTCCTTATCTTTGTAATGTCAGAAAGGGATAAGAGGTCTAAAATTTAATGAGAAATTTTTCAAAAAAAATCTTTGAAAATTTTGCAGATTAAAATATTATTCTTATATTTGCATAGAGAAATAAAAAAAACCTTTTCGAGTTTATAATAAGACTTGAATTTTTATCGAAAAGGTTATAATAAAATAAATTCAAAAATTCAAGCATTTTTATTATGACACAAGAAAATTTAGTTTCAGTTAATGAGAGTGCAAATGTTGAAAATTCTACAAAAGAAAAAATCAACAAAATAAGTGCTAAAAAAGCTAAAGCACAAGCAAAAGCAAACAATATTCTTTATAAAGATATTTTAGCTAATTTGAATAAATCTACTGAGGGACTTTTAAAAACTTCTTTTGGAGTTAAAAAATCAGATATTTATAAAGAAGAAATTTTTTCAGAACTTTCGGACAAAGAGAAAAAAGTTGCTCGAAAGAAATTTAGAAATACAATTCTTTCATTGTCTGAAAGTTTGACACAAGAAAAGGACAAAACTCGCTTAGAAAAACTAAAAAAAGCGTTTTTAGATTTTTATAAACAAGTTTACAAAGTAAATGATTTTTCACTTTCTTCAGTTTGTTCTGAAAATATGAAAGAAACAAACAAAGAAATTTTGAAAAAGGCTTTACAAATTGTTAAAAAATAAATTGTTTAATCAGAGAGCTATTTTAAAATAGCTCTCTATAAAATAAAGCTATTATGGATATAAATTTTGTTTTAGAAATCTTATGTTGGGTTTTTATTTTCATTATATTAATTTTTCTTGCTTATGCATGGGATAAACAAAATAATGAAAGAAAATAAAATTTTTTAGAAAGTAAGAGAATGTTTGTCCCTTACTTTTTTTTTGACTTATTCTAAATAAGGGCTACCGTACCCGCATTTTAGTACCTGGTATTTTTAGGCTTTCGTATTAAAGGCATTGCCTAGAAAAGCCTTGAACACACACAAAAACCTTCCTACACACACGTTAAGGGCATACCAAGACACAACACACAAAGAAACCAGAGACCTAACATCCCTGGCATTCATCCTATAAAAGGGTATCTAATATCTTCTTAACTCTATTCTTCCCAAGAAGCCTTCTACCATTTCTTATCTCATAAAAGAAAAGATAATACCTCTCAAGTTCTTCCATCCAAATTCTATCCCCTCCCTCCAATAAGATTTCTATTCTCATCATATCCTCAGTATTAATCCACAACCGATACCAAATACTCTTACCTTCCTGACATTTAAGAATCCTCTTATTGGCATCATCCCTTAATCTATCAATCCTTACCTTTTCATCTATATTGCTCATGATACTAATCCATATAAGAATATTATAAACCAAGCTACTAATATAAAGATATAAGGGATTGCATACTTCTTAAATGGGTATCCTTCTATCCCATCATTAAGGGCATATATAAATACTATGGGCCATAGTAACATCATTAATGCTACTCCCAGTAATTTAAACCAAGTAAAGCCAAGGCATACTAGAGCATCAAAATTCATTGAGCTACCCTTATAATTACCGTGACTATCGAAGTGATAGTAGTTCTTAGGTTTTAATACTTGCTCAGATCCTAGGTAGGGTGGTAGGTCCTTTTTAATGAACCTACCCTTGCTATCTCTTGCCCTTTCTCTTAGGAGTTTGGGAGCAGATAAATCTTCGTCGTAATCTTTAATTCTAGCCATTGTTTTTCTTTTTAAAGAATATTAGGTAAATAGGAAATAAAGGTAATACTAACCAGATTGTAAGGAATAATAAGTGAGGTCTTATCATCCTGATTTCTTGACATAACAGCTTGGTTAGAAATATAGAGGGGATTAGGCATATCCCATAGATTATGCCTAATATTATCCAAGTACTATTCATTGAGTTTTTCGATTAGTTTTTTAAGTTTCTTATCTAAGGTTATCACTTTCTCAAGGGTTTCCTCATCCTTGTATTTCCCGTTATCATCCAACCATTTTTTGATTGCCTCTAGGGATTTCTTGGATTGGTGATATGCAACAAAGGAATTGTACTTCTGTTCATTCTCTGTAGTACAAGGTAGGATTATTGCATTACCTTTCCCATCTAATCGAGTAAATTGACCCTCTAGATTTGTTGTTCTAGTAATTATTACCTTGTTAGATAATATTGCAGTACCATTCTTTTTATCGATAGATACTACGTTTGCCTTTTCCATTAGGGTTTTGTCTTGGTAAATTACCGAGTTACCCTCTTTGAGTTTTATTACTTCTTTTTTCATATAAATAATGTATTTATTTCGTTATACAAATATACTATTTTATTTTTAAATATCAATCATTATTGAATAAATTCTGCAAATCTTCTGAGGTTATTCCATACTGACGGTAGTAGTCGTATTCCCAAGGATTGAGAGGTTTGCAATTGACTGGGTATTCGTCCCTTAATTCGAAAGGCAAATAGCCAAGAAATTCTATACTGTTGAAATACTGTATCTTACCGTCAGTAAATAAGAAATATTTCAAAGGTCTATCAATTGCCTTACCGAAATTACTTCCTATTAATCTGATATCCTTGTTGGCAATGTAAACATGATACTTATCAGTTATCAAATATACCTGGGTATTCCAGGGTTTCTTCGATTCATCTAAGGTTTTCCTAAACCAATCAACCATAATCTGTTGTTTCTTTCCCATATCCATAATTAAATTATTTATTCATTGATAAATAGAACTCGATATACCCACCTAAGAAAGGCTACAAGCAATACTTTACCATCTTTAATGTAAACTCTAAGAATTTATATTATGGATAAACTTACTAACGAATTAATTGCCAAGGTTGCAAACAAGTTAAACCTTGAACCAGCTCTGTTAAAGACAGTAACTGTAGTAGAATGTGGTAATCGAGACGGATTTTTACCCTCTGGTAGACCTCAAATTCTCTTCGAGGGTCATGTAATGTGGAAATATTTGAAGATAAAACTCGATGGAGAAGGTAAAAGAACCTATTTATACGATCTAGCCAAGAGAAATCCATCCTTAGTTTATCCAAAATGGACCAAAGAATTCTACTTAGGAGGTGAAGGAGAGTGGAAAAGACTCGAAGCAGCTCGTAAAATTGATGAAAACTGTGCTAATTTATCCACTTCTTGGGGATTGGGACAGATTATGGGCTTCAATTATCAGCTTTGTGGATGTCAATCAGTGGATGAAATGATCCAAAAGATGTCTGAATCTCATGAAATGCAGCTAGAAATGATGTACCATTTCCTCTATAACTCCGGTTTAGTGAAACATTTGAAGGCAAAAGACTGGGATGCCTTCGCTAAAGGATATAATGGTCCTGGTTACAAAGACAATAACTACGACCAAAAACTAAGAAATACCTACGAAAACTTCAAAGATAAATTATGAAAGTAATATACAATAACATTATACCTTTCAAGGGATATAAAGCCATCAACCTTTTTGGTTTAGTGTTTGTAAGAAAGGGGGCTAAGTTTACTGAGGTGGATTATAACCATGAACATATACATTCAAAGCAAATGGCTGAGATGTTATGGGTATTTTTCTACCTTTGGTATGGAATCGAGTACTTAATCATCCTTTGTTTTGCTAAATGGAACAAGCAGAATGAAAGGTATCATGATGTAAGTTTTGAGGAAGAAGCTCATAATAATGATTCGAACCTGGATTATATTTCAACTAGGAAGCATTATGCTTGGTTCAAATACATAAAATTGATAAGTTACAAGAAATGAAAGACTTAAAAGTACTGGGAGTATGTGGAGGGCAAGGAACCCTCCTATTCCCTTTTAAAGATAAACTCATTGGAAATATTGAACCTAGAGGAGTATTCCATACTAGTAGAGAAGAGCAGTGGAAAGCTAATTTCAAAGGTATACCTTTCTTAAAAGGGTACGAATTACCCGAAGATTGGCATCCAGATATCATATTATCTAGCCCTGATTGTGGTAGTTGCTCAGTACTGAGATTATCTAAATCTAAGACCCTAGGAGACCCTAAAAGTAATAAAAGTATACAACTAGTATTTCAAGCAATTCAATATTACGAACCTGCTCTCTTTCTTATAGAAAACCTACCAAGATTGCTATCCCTCATTTCTAAAGAAATGTTAATGGATCTCTTTAAGAACTATAAACTTATTTTTCACGAAAGAAGCGTTTCTGACTTCGGAAACTCCCAAGTATCAAGAAAAAGATTAGTAATTATCGGAGTTCATTTAGACAAGGGAAAAGAGTATTTGGATTCTTTTAATGAAGTATTCCAAGTAAATACTCCAAAACTTACTAGAGATTTACTAGTACAAGCCCCACAGGAAGCTTTAATTCCATTCTCTGATAAAGTTTTAGCCATGTATGATTATCGGAAATTACCTGAAAAGAAAAATCTTACAGTCAGACAAGTAAGACAACTTTGGACTCATGATTTCAAAGATGAAAAGAAATGGCCAATCAAAACTGCTAAGATGAGTACTCTCCCGGGAGTATATCGATTGGAAGATGATAAACCGCCTTTAACACTCAGACCTTCTGATAGGCAATTTAGACCGGATGGATATCCTTTAGGTATTTATGATTTCAAGGCAATTATGGGTTTCCCAGAAAATTACCGAGTGTTTATTCGAGGATTTGCAACTTGGGATTCTAAGACTTATCATTACTGGTTGAATAAGGCTAGGTATACCTTGAGTAAAGGCTCAGTATATGAAGTGGGATTATGGTTTAAGGCTTGTATATAATTATACTTGTATATACTTAAGTGGCCTAATACCTTCCCAATTCCCATCTTAACTTACCCATTAGGATATTCCTTCCTTCGGAAGGAAGGTATCTTTAGCTAAAGCTAAAGCTACTGTGCACGACGCGTTAAATTATATTATAAAAGAAGCCATACTCTTCGAGGTACCAAGTTTACTATGGAACATAAACAAACCTAAAACTCAAGAAATATGGAAAATTTGAAATTAACTCATGAAGAACGAAGAATACTTAAGTTAAATGGAATTCTTCCACAATCAATTGCTAAGCTGGTTAAGTCTAAAGTTATACGATTAGCTTTCAAATTAGGCAGTAGAATCTCAATGAGAGAATCTGAGAAATGTTATTTCATTGGAATCACTTTACCAAAATCTGAAAGCTTAGATCTGGAGTTATTTGAAGAACTGAAGAATAATGCTAATGAACTCAAAGAAATCATTCAAAAGTCTAAATTATGAAGAAGCTTAAAGTTGCCATGATAGTCCTTTTACTAGGATTTACTATTTACCTTTGCTTCAGGAATTACAAACTGAATCAACAACTCAGTATGTTACCTGATAAAGAGATCATTCAACATACTGATACAATTTATTTGAGGAAAGATTTCCTGCCAATTTCCTACGATAATTTACTTAACCCAAGTAGAATCCTTCTCTACAATTCTCCGCATTCTTCGGTTAGCCAGGGTTTATGCAGTACCGATTCAGCAGAGATATCAGAGAAGGATTCTCTTGTTCAATTAGTAATCGATAAGAATCAACTTACATTGAGTTTCCTTAATCAAAATTCAGGAATTTATTCTAGTAGGTTATTCAATATCGACACTAATAACTACAAGTATTCTTGGTATAACGGAAAACTTACCACACAAGAAATCAAATCTAGAATAAGATTAGTTCCTTATGTTTATGGTAAATACCGACCATTTAACAATTTATGGGATTTGGGAACAGGAATTTCAATCAAGACTAAGAGATTTAATTACAAACTGGGGATAAACAGTTTTTATTACCCAAGATATTTCTCAGGTATCAAAACTGATTTAGAACTGGTAGTAACTTATAAATTTTAGATTTTATGGCAAAGAAGATACAGGAAACACCCACTAACCTTACAAGAGAAGAATTATCTAATCTATCTAGGGTTACAACGGATGTTTTCTTTTTCAGTCTTTTTTGTTATGTGATACATCCAGTGAGAGGAAAGGTTCGATTTGAATTATATCCGTATCAAAAAGCCGTACTATACCAATTTATACTCCAGAGATTCAATATCTTGTTAAAGTTCAGGCAAGCGGGTATTACAGAACTTATATCTATGTACTGCTTATGGCTGGCATCATATCATCCTAATAAGAAGATAAACATTATCTCCATTAAGGATACTACAGCTAAAAAGGTACTTAAGAAGATTAAGTTCATGTATAAGAATCTTCCATGGTATATGCAAACCCCGATAATCAACGGAAGAACTGGAGAATTTGGTTCTGCCTCTATGATTGAATTTGATAATGGTTCATTCATAGAATCCATTCCAACATCTTCCGAAGCCGGTCGTTCAGAATCTCTTTCTCTCCTGGTAATTGATGAGGCTGCAATCGTTCGGTGGGCTTCAGCTATTTGGGCAGCTGCCTTCCCTACGCTTTCCACCGGAGGTTCAGCCATCATCAATTCTACTCCATACGGTATGGGTAATTTTTACCATTCAACATGGGTAGATGCTATAGCTGGAGGTAATCCTTTCAATGCTATTCGATTATATTGGCAGATGCACCCAGAACGGGATCAATCTTGGTATGACCAGATGGCTTCTGCATTGGGTCCAAAAAGAACTGCACAAGAAATCGATGGAGACTTTCTTTCTTCAGGTAATACAGTATTTGATATGGCAGATATCAAGGCTATCGAAGATTGCTTAAGTGATTATCCAGTTTTAAAATATCGTTTCAATCGTCAGTATAGACAATTCAACGAACCAGATCCAAATAAACAGTACTTTATCGGTGCAGACGTTGCAACAGGTAGAGGCTCAGACTATTCTTCTTTCACTTGTATGGACAAGCTGGGAGAAGAACAAGTTGTGTATAAGGGAAGAATGGCAGTAGATAAATATGCTAGGTTACTGGGAGATACTGGGCAATTATTTAATTTTGCTGTTGTAGCTCCAGAATCTAACGACGTTGGGTTAGCAGTAACTTCTGCTCTTCAGTCAGAAGGTTACCCTAATCTATACTACTATCAAAAGCTTCTGAAAAAGAAAGGTAAGTCCAGACCCGAGGTTGATAAATCTCCAGGTTGGTTAACTACCCAAAAGAATCGTTCAGTAATTATAGAGGGTCTAGAACAAGATATTCGAGAAGAGAGTATTATTGTGAAGGATCCTTTCTTTGTTCAAGAAGCTCCTACCTTTATATATGATGGTTTGGGTAGACCTGTAGCCATGGGTAAACACCGAAATAATACTTCTGCTGTAGATGTGGATTTGGAAGGAGATGTTTATTCTGATGATGATATATTTGGTAAAGCTATTTGTAATCACATACGAAAAGGAAAAACTAATGTAATAATACAACCGAAATGAAAATTCTTAAGTTTTTTGGATTCGATAGAAGGAATCGATCTCCAATACAAGAAAACAAGGCTAATCCTCCAAGTAAAAAAGAGGAGGTACCTATTTCACCCGGTAGAGTATCGGAACCGGATGATGACCCAGGTAACTTCATTCATACATTGAAAGGCTTAACTCAGATGGTTACGCCTTCTTTTCGTGTTGAAGTGATTCAGCTTTTAAGGGATTTATATAAAGTGAATCCAGATGTTAACATAGCTTTACAGGATATGTTTAAGCTTGCTAATACTGGTCACAACATAACCTTCCCTAATAATACCGATAAAGAGGCTGATAAGATGAGAGATCATCTTTCTAAGGTATCTCCCAAATGGTCTAACTATACTGCTGGTATGGATGGCTTGGTAAACAAAATGATAGTTCAATTGATGATCAGTGGAGCTATCTCAGTAGAAGCCGTACCAAATGAAAAGCTTGAAGGTTTAGCTACTATATTATTCCTCAAACCAGACAGAATAGTATTCAAAAGAGAGAATAATGGTGTATATAGCCCATATCAGAGGAACACTCTTTGGAATGGCTCGAATAAGCAAGATTATATCAAACTTAATACAGAGACCTACTGTTATGTGGGTATGTACAATGATACTGATGAACCTTACGGAATACCTCCTTTCATGGCATCATTGGATTCATTAAAGGGTCAGCATGATATGAAAACCAATTTTAAACATATCATGGAAATCTGTGGTATGGTTGGTTTTCTAGAAGCTTTGATGGAAAAACCCCAACAGAAACCTAATGAAAATGTAGAAGCTTATACTAGAAGATTAAATAGGGAGCTAATACGTTTGAAACAGAATGTAAGGGAAGGTATGAAGGATGGAGTAGTAACTGGTTATATCGATGATCACCAGTTTAAACTGAACTCTACTTCAAAAGAGATGAGCAATATTGATAAACCTTGGAATATGAACCAGCAATCAGTTGCTAATGGTTTGGGAGTAAATGGTAACCTAATTGGAGTACAAGCTTCCATTGGAGAAGGAGCAACTGGTATTATGCTTTCTAAGCTTATAAGTCAGCTGAAGAATATCCAAATGATAGTTTCTTATGTTCTTAAGTTTATTTATGAACTAGAACTACGTCTGGCTGGCTTTGATTGTAAGGGAATATCCATTACTTGGGGATCATCCACTATCTCTGATGAGGTTAAAATCCAACAGGGTAGACAGTATAAGATTCAGAACCTTGACTTGCTTTACAAGGCAGGTATTATTTCTCAATATCAATATGCTTGGGAAATGGGATATGATTCTCCTTCAGAAGAAGAACCAAGAGTTTCATTGGAAGATCAATTTGCTAAGGGAGGTAATTCAGACCCACAAGAGGGTACTAAGAAGAAACAGAGACAGGATGATAAGAATCAATCCGCTCGTAGATCAAGAGATAAAAATAACCCGGCTCCTTCACGAGGAGATCAAAATACTAAATCAAGATGAGTAAACCGATTACTAAAAAGAACAGAGAACATTTGGATTCTTTAGTGATAGGTAGTGGTCATACTATAATGGCTGGGTATATCCCAACCTCTATAGAACCACAAACTTTCTCGGAGAATTTTTATAAATGGGCTCAAACTTCTAAGGAGTCAGTTAGTCAATTTGGTTTTTGGGGAGGAGAAATAGATTATAATACCTATTATCCTGACTTGAAGCCAGAAGAACTTACTCCTAAAGATGAGGAGTTTATTGAACCAATGTTCAGATTATTATCTGCAACTATTGTGTCTAAGAACTGGAATCCTACCGATTTTGGTCAAAATGGAGTATTAAAAGCTTCTATGAGAATGCTCTTAGGACAAACAGTAAACTGTGACCATGAGACTAATATTGGTAATGCTATTGGAGCTGTATCACAAGTTATCTGGCAAGATGAATACAAGGATGGTTCTTTTGTTATTCCTGCAGGTATTAATGGTATATTAAAGATTGATGGTAAAGCAAATCCGAGAATTGCTAGAGGCATTCTTATGGATCCTCCATCTATCCATTCTAACTCAGTAACAGTACAGTTTAAGTGGGATAAGTCTCACCCAAATATGGAAGATAACGAATTCTATCAGAAACTGGGTACTTATGATTCTAAGGGAGTTATGGTACGAAGAATAGTTACTGAAGTAGTAAGATACTTAGAAACTTCTTTAGTATCTCACGGAGCTGATGCTTTTGCTCAGAAGATTGGGGATGATGGTAAAATCATTAATCCTAATTTTGCCAAGAGAACTTGGGCTTCATACGAAGAATATAGGGATGATAAGTCTAAACAGTATTTCTTCTATGATACGAAAACTGATCTAACTTTGTTCAGTGAAAATAACGATACTTCCCAATCTTATGATGATAACCAAGGAAATCAAAATCCTAATAATAAAGATATGAATGAACTACAAAAATTCTTAGAAAGAATCTTTGGTAAAGATTGCCTTACTCTTGCCGAAGGTACAGAGATGAACGAGGAAACTGCATTTGCAGCCATTCAGGAATTGGTTAATTCTCGTAACACTCTTCAGACTACTGTGGATAACTTAACTACAGAAAAAACTTCTCTTACAGAACAGGTTACTAATCTGAATGCAGAAGTTGCAAATCTGAAGGAAATGGCTCAGGTAGGTAAAAACCACATTGCATCTCTCCGTGAAAATGCTGTTGCAACCTATAAAAAACTTATGGGTGACAAAGCTGATGAAACTATCGTTACAATGTTGAATGCCGAAACTACCGGCATGGTAACTTTGATCTCTCTTACTAAAGATTACCAAGCTCGATTGGAAGAAAAATTCCCAATGACCTGTGCTAAATGCGGTTCTCACGATGTAAGCCGTGCTTCTTCTGCAACTGAGGCAGAGGATAAACCCGATAACAAAGCTACTGCTCAGAATTCCGAAAAGAGTACTGAAGAGATTCTGAAAGGTATCTATTCAAATAAATTAAAATAATCTCTAAAATAAGAAGAATATGAATACACATCCTACTACTAAGCTGGTAAATCAGGATCAACCGATGACTCTGTTTGGTGAAAAAACTCCCAGAGCGGTGATCTATAAGAGCGAATCTCACAAGTTGCATCAGGCTTTCTGTGTAAAAGAAAACAAAGTTATTCATCAGGGTATGCCGGTAGCTTTGGATACCGATGGTAATATCGAACCTTATATCCCGGGTGGAGATGGCAGCAAGGTTTATCTTGGTATAGCTGTAACTGACAACATTAACCCAGCTTATCAGGCTCAAAGAAATTTCCCCGTAGAAGTAACTGTAGCTGTAGAAGCTTTCATGGTTGTAAACTGGGTAGCTAAAGAGGCTATGGAATGTGGGTATGTAAAACCCACAGATACCCTGTTGATTGACCGTTTCATCACTGCTGAAACTTCAGCCAATGAAACAAAATTCATTAGCATCGTACCGGCTGATGAAGCTAATGATATTATTCAAGTATTGGTACGCTAATCATTAACTGAACATTAAAAGAACAATGAATACAGAATTTGCACAATTGAAAATGGAAGACCTTAGAAAGGAACTTCCAGAAATGGTAAGAAGTTTGGAAGCATACCGTCAGGGTTCCAACAACACATTGCCTATTGAAGTTACTCTGGAAGAACTGGTACAGGGTAAATATGGTGTATCACAGGATGCCTTCTTTGAAAAGTTGGGCATTAATCCGAAGATTGATACAATGCAGAACATCTTCACTATGCCGCAACAGAATATCCGTTGGATTGTACCGGAAATCATCCGTGCTGCTATTACAACTGGTATGCGTCAGGCACCTTTCTACCCGAACATCATTGCTTCAGACCAATCAATTAATGGTTTGCAGGTAACTATGCCGATGGTAAATATGTCGGATGCTGCTCCCGCTAAGGTAAATGAAGCAGAAACAATTCCTTTGGGAGATGTAAGCTTCGGACAGAAATCAGTTTCTCTGTTCAAAATCGGTAAAGGATTTAAACTTACTGACGAAGTTAAAAACTACGTTTCAATCGATGTATTGGGAATCTATCTCCGTGACTTTGGTATTCAGTTGGGTTATGCTATGGATACTTTGGCAATGGATGTTTTGATGAACGGTAACAAAGCTGATGGTTCTGAATCTGCTCCGGTTATTGGTGTATATGAAACAACCAACGGTATTACTTATAAAGACTTGTTGCATATCTGGGTTCGTGCTGCTCGTATGGGCCGTAACTTTACTACTATGATTGGTGGTGAAGACCAGGCTATCGAGATGTTGAACTTGCCTGAATTTAAAGAACGTCACTCAGGAACTACAGAAGCTACACTGAATATCAAGTCTCCGGTTCCCAACAAGGCTGACTTCTATATTCACCCGGGAACTCCCGATCAGCAGTTGTTGATGGTAGATACCAGTGCTGCCTTGATTAAGCTTACTGCTAAACAGTTGATGCTTGAATCAGAAAGAATCGTATCTAATCAGACTGAAGCTGTATATGCTTCTCTGACTACAGGTTTCTCTAAGATGTACCAGGATGCTGTTCTTCTGTTGGCAGCTAACAAGAGATTCTCTGAAGCTGGATTCCCGAGCTTCATGAACATTGACCCATACCTATTGGTTAACTTAGAATAATATCCGGGATTTCTTCATTGTATTTTTGTCTAATTTCTCCCCGAACAGTTTCAATCCATTCTGTTCGGGGTTTTATATTATAACTTAAAATAAAAGATTATGGCTACTACTTACATTGTAACAGTTGGAACTAATGCCTACAGTTTTAACGACCAGGTAACAGGTATTTCAATTGCAAAAGGCGAAGAGAGAGAACTTACTGCCCGTCAGTACAGAACAAAACGTATTCAGAAAGCTTTAGTTTCTGGCCACTTGGTTTTAGTTCCGGATAAGAACAAAACTGCCAAGTATACTGCTGAGGATATCGAAAAGCTTGACAAGAAGCTAGCTGCTCAGTTTGCAAAGGGTATGGAAATCAGTAAGATTGCCAAAGCTTATTCACTTGAAGAAGCTAAGCTGATTGCTAAGAAACATGAAATCGAAGCTGATCCGAAAGATACCGTAAAAGATATCCTTGAAGTTTTACTTGAAGATTTCGAAGAAAACAAAGAATAAACAAATCCGAATATAAATGAAAAAGAATCTAGACTTCACATATGTAACATCAGGTCTGGAAGTTTCATTTAGAGTATTAACCAAAGTCCCGGCCAAATCCATTTTTGACTGGGACTTTGGCGATGATAAGGGAGAGGTTTTCAATGGTGGAAGACATCAATCTTACTCTTATGAGAAGTCTGGATTTTATGATGTAACCTTACATGTCACTAATTCTGATGGATTAGATTTGACTTGTACTCGAACCGTAGTTGTATGTAATTATGGGCATACTACTCTTCAGGATACCATCTACAATTTAATAGATAGGTATATTCCCAAAGAATTGCATGAGAGTATGACCATAGAAGATAAAACTGCATACATCACTAAATGGCAATTATATATCTTCCCACTAGTAAATCATACTATACCACCAGATAAATATAATGATGAATTATGGTATGAGGGACTAGAAAACCAATTAATTATGGAATTGGCAGTATGGGATTATCTCAATATACAAATACAAAATATCCTGTTGGTTGCAGGAAACAGTTTCAGAGAAATTATCTCCACTGAATCCACTGGACCAGACCAAGATGGTGATTCACCTGGAGAACATGCTAGAGGAGATAGGATAAAGCAAATTACTACGGGTCCTACCGAGGTACAGTATTATGATAAGATATCCGAAAGTATATCTAGCTTATGGAGTACTTATTCAAAGATGATTCAACCTGGAGGATATATGGATGAATTGAGAAAGAATCTCTGTATGCTGGCATCTAGGTTAGAGATATACTTACCCTTCTGTGATCAAATAGAACGGTTAGTAGTACCAAGAGTAGTAAATCATCGAAAACCAACTCCTTTGGGAGGACCTAATCCAACAGCCCCTCTCAATAAAGCAAGTAAACCTTCGTTAACCATAATAGATAAGAAATCATGACAAAAGAACCTTGGAGAATGGTTAAGAACCATTCTTGGAATAGGTATAAAAAGATTATCACTGATTTCTTAGATTGGGATGCTGGAAGACAAACAATTACTTGGGCTAAACATGTTAATCAATATCTAAATCATGCTGAGGATGATAGCCCAAGATATTATAATATTCCCATAGAAGCTTTATGCTATTACAATGCTTTTAGGAATTGGCCTATTAATAAGGCTACTGTTTCTGGAGAATTAGATGATGAGAACCTTTCTATACTTATTTCAAAGAATTACATAGAACAAATCGGATATCTCAATCAGGAAGGTTATTGGAACTTTAACTGGTCCGAGGATAGATTTGTTATCAATGGGATAGTATATAAGCCTTCTGGAGATACTCAAGTATCTCAGGCTAAAGATGAAGCTTTGGTATTCTTGGTAATCCTCAAAAGGGATAGAGATACTAAAATCAAATTCGTAGAACAAAATCCATAAAGATATGAAAATGTTAATGTTACGTTTCACCAAGCTTAACAATGTAGAAGGCGATTGGTGGGACAGTAATCTTATAATCTTGAATGGACCTTCTGGAGTTCACATAGAAATGCCTGGTACTGGTAATTCGGCTACTACCATGCAATCTATGACTGGTATGAAGTTCGTATCAAATTACCAAGATTACTTTGGAGAGGTATGGGATAAAGATATACCTCATATAGGCTTTGGCCAAGTTATTAAGTTCAGAGTTAGGAAATTACCTGATTATGCCGTAGTAGTTGGGGATATAGAGGATGGAGGAGATGTTGACCCAGATAATCCAGATGATATCCCAAATGCTTTTGCTGGTAAAGAAAAAGAATACTTCCGTGGTAATAACTCAGAACTGTTATTGGGAAAGAATAAAGTAACACCTTAAAATATATACATATGTACGTTAGTAAATACTACACTTGCGAAGAGATTGACCAACGGCTATTACAGGGTTATTATGATGACTCTTTGGCTCATGGTTTTGTTGGAACTCTTAAAGAGTTCTGGGCATTCTTCTTATCAATTGCAAACAAGGTAGATAAGAAAGAAGGTTGGGATTTGTCAGAAAATAACTTCTCTGATGAATTGCTAGAAAAACTGAATGGAATTGAGGAACATGCTAACTACGTTACTAAAGTTTCTCAACTAGAAAACGATTTGAAATATCAGACTCAAGAACAAGTTGAGAAATATATACATGACTTAGTAGATGGTGCTGATGATGCTTTAGATACATTAAAGGAATTGGCTGAAGCATTAAACAATGACCCAAACTTTGCTACCAATATCACTAACCGATTAACTGAATTACGTACTCAATTAGAAGCTGAGGTAACTAGAGCTAAGAACCGTGAAAACGAATTAGCTTCTCAGATTAAGATTGTGAACGATAACTTGGTTAACTCGGTTAATACGTTGAATGCAACTATCATTAAAGTAGTACAAGATATTACTAGGATGATAGAAGCAATCAATGCTCGTATTCAAAAGGTAGAAGACCGGGTTGGTGATTTGGAAGTAGAAACTGACAATAACTTAACTGAAGCTAAAGAATATGCTAAGGAATTGGTAGATAAGGAAGCTGCTGAACGTAGAGCTGCTGATGAGAAACTGACCGAGGCTGTTCATCAAGTACAGTTAGACCATACTAGGGATATTGCCGACTTAAATAATAAGATTCTAACCGAGGCTTCAGAAAGAGCAAATGCAGATGTAGCATTAGAATCTAAACTGAACACCGAAATCAGTGATCGTAAAACTGCAGACCAAGAACTTGAATCCAAGATTAATGCTGAAGCTGCAGCTCGTACTGCTCAGGATGAAGTATTACACCAACAGATTGTAAAGGAAACTTCTGACCGTCAGAATGCAGATAATGGTTTACAGCAGAACATTACTCAAGAAGCTCAGAACCGTCAGAATGCAGATACTGTACTTCAGAACAATATTGATAACGAGAAAGAAACTCGAATTGCTCAAGATGAAATCCTTGACCATAAGATTGAGGATTTGAAAACTCAGGCCGGTACAGATAAAACCGAATTGCTTGAAAAACTAGAGCAAGAAAAGCAAGAACGTATTGCTGCCGATAAAGACTTAGATAATCGTAAGGTAGATAAAAGAGAAGGTTATTCTCTTACTAAAAATGACTTTACCGATATTCTCAAGGCTAAATTGGATGGCATTGAAGAACATGCTAATTATATCACAAAAGTATCTCAGCTTATCAATGATGCTGGTTATCAAACTGAAGCAGATCTTCAGGCAGCTATTGAAAAGATTATTGGGGAAGCTCCAGAGGTTCTTGATACTTTGAAGGAGATTGCAGATGCTTTGGGTAATGACCCAAACTTTGCAACTACAATTACCAAGAAATTGGCAGCTATTACCGAACAATTGAATCAGGAAATTACTAATCGTACAGAGGCTGATGCCCAGGTACAGGCTAATGTAGATAAGGAAGTTACTGAACGTAAAGAAGCCGATACCGCTCTTGAAGCTAAACTAAAAGAATATGTTGATAACGAGGTAGATAAGATTACTGGTAACACTGATGGTATTCAAGCTAGTCTGAATAAGGAAATCCAAGATAGAAAAGATGCCGATGCTGCATTACAAGCTGCTATCACTAAGGAAGAAACGGATCGTAAGGCTGCTGATGCTGCATTAGATACTCGAGTAACTGCTAATGCTACCAAGATACAAGAATTGGCTTTATCTATTCAGGATGCGGTAAATACCGTTAAAAGTGAACTTCAGGCTAAGATAGATGCTTTGCAAACAGAAGTAAATGCTAACAAGGCAAATATCCAACGTAATACTGACAGATTAAATGACCAGATTACTAAGGAAGCTGAAGATTATGCTGAATTAAAAGGCATGGTTAATGCAGAAGCTGAAGCAAGAGCCAATGCTGATACTAATCTTAAGTCTCAGGTAGATAAGGTAAATATCGACTTGAACACTGAGGTTTCAAAGAGAGAAGCTGGTGATACTGTTTTACAGCAGAATATCGATAAGGAGATCTCTGATAGAACTTCAGCAGATACTTTATTAGATAATAAGTTCACTGGCTTGATAAATACTGAATCTACTGCCCGGGCAAATGAAGATGAGAAAATCAATGCTCGAATCGACCAGGAGATTAAAGATCGTAAGGCAGGTGATGATGCTTTAAGCACCAGAATAGATAGCCTCAATAGTGGAGTAACAGGTTCTTTAGCTCAGCTCAGTGAGAAAGTAACTAATAATACTACTGCTATTCAAACCGAAGTAGAAAGAGCTAAGGCCGCTGAACAAGCAATTAAGGATTCTCTGACTACAGCTCTGGAAAATCACAAGGATGATTTGGTAGCTATATCTAAAGATATTAATGATGAGGCTCAAAGTAGACTACAAGAAGATACCAAGCTTCAGAATAATATTGATACCGAAACCTTTAATCGTACTCAGGCAGACACTCTGTTAGAGAATAAGATTACTCAGGAAGTATCAGATAGAGTTCAGGCTGTTGAAAACTTGAATGACCGAAAGGTTGATAAAGTAGATGGCAAAGAGCTTTCTTCAAATGACTTTACCGACTTATTAAAAGCTAAGTTAGATAATATCCAGGAATTTGCTAACTACATTACTAAGGTATCTCAGTTGGAAAACGATTCTAACTATCAGAATGCCGAACAAGTAGAAGCTGCAATCCAAAAGGTTATTGGTTCTGCTCCTGGAGTATTAGATACACTAGAAGAGATTGCAAAAGCATTGGGAGATGATCCTAACTTTGCAACTACAATTACTAATAAGCTGACTGAACTTAAAGGTATTATAGATAAGGAAATCTCCGATAGAACTGCAGCTGATGAACAAGTTACTCAGAAGTTTACTGAATTAAGTACTACTCTTAATGCTACAGTAAGTGAACTGAGAACTTTCGTAACAGAAACTCGTTCTGAATTATTAACAAAGGCTCAGGCTCAGGATGAATTAATTGCTAAGAATACTGCTAATATTCAACGTAATCTAGAATTAATTCAGGGATTACAAAGTAATCAGAATACTGGTTATCTTGAAATCAAGGAACTATTGAATACGGAAATTGAGGCTAGAAAGGCTGAGGATATTCGTATTGAAGCTAAAGTAGACAAGAATACTCAGGACCTTACTACAGAACGTAATGAGCGTATTGCTGCCGATAAAGTTCTCCAGGATAATATTGATGCTGAAGAAGCTGCAAGAATTGCTGCTGATAATGCTCTGGGTAAACGTATCGATAAAGAAATCGAGGATAGAAAAGCAGCTGATACCGCTCTTGAGAATAAATTTAATGATATCACTAATGGTTTAGATGAACGTCTTCAGAAAGAAGAAGCAACTTCAGAAGCTTTACCCTTAACTATGGTTACGGAAATTGATTCGAACTTGGTTATCAATGGTACTTCTGCTGAAGTAAACTTTAAGAGTTCTGTAAAAGGAGAAGGTAATCTCTATGGAGAACCTATGCCTCGTAAGTTTGCTATCCCTGCTTCTACAGATGCTAAAGCAGGTCTTCAGTCAGCAGCTGATAAGAAGAGATGGAATTCTATGCCTAATGATTATATCACGGGAGCTAGTTATACACCTAAGGCTAGTGTGGTTACTACTAACATAAGTAGAAGTACATATAACTCCGATGAAGGTATACAGAAATCTAATGATTTCACTGTAGATATCCCCGCTTCTACTGCTGAGAAAGCCGGTGTACAAACTGCAGCAGATAAGAAGTTATTTAACTCTATTCCTCAGACTGTAGTAGTTGGAGAAGGAGCAACTTCAGATGCTAATAAAGTTACAGTATCAGTAAACAGAAAAACTGTAAACGAAGGAATATATAAAGATGATAATACTACTTTTGATTTACCAGTAGCTTCAATTACTAAAGCTGGTACTATGACTGCTGCTGATAAGGTTAAGTTGGATGAAACTTTACCCCAGCAGATTGCTAAGGAAATCCAAGACAGAAAAGATGCCATTGAAGCCTTGAAGAATTCTTCCGAAGCTTCCCTTGCTCAAGAAATCGAGGATAGAAAAGCAGCTGACCAGGCATTAGACACCAAATTTACTCAGGCTATCAAAGAAGAGGCAGATGCTCGTGCTGAATACGACCAGGTTCAGATGCAAAAGATTCAGGAAGAAGAAGAAGCCAGAGCTGCTGCAGATACTGCTCTTGAGAATAAGTTACAAACTAATATCAATAACTTAGAAAAGAAGCATGATGATTTCGTAGCAACTAAGGGTAAGGCTAATGGATTTGCTTCTTTGGATGGTAATGGATTAGTACCCTCTAGTCAATTGCCTTCTTATGTTGATGATGTTATCGAAGCTTATGCTACTTATGATATCAGTAAAACTGGAAAGCTGAGCAATATTAAATTATATTCTGACCCAGATCATGCTAATCCTATTACTGGAGAATCAGGTAAGATATATTTGAATATTACCCAGGATGAACCCTCTTATCAATTCCGTTGGTCAGGTACTCAGTTTGTAGATAGTAATACTTCTTCACTGATACTTGGAGAAGTTACTGGTACTGCTTATGATGGAGGTAAGGGTAAAGCTTTAGCTGATTGGAGAAAATCTCTGAGGGATAATCTAAAGTTTTATTCTCATATTAAGGATGCCAAAGCTTGGACTAGAAATGCTACCGAAGTTATATTAAATTTCGAATGTTCAAATTTTGGTGATACTGCAAGTGTAAATACTCATAATCAACCTATCCCAGCTGCTACCAAAGACTTAGCAGGTGTACAAACTGCAGCAGATAAGAAACTGTTTGATTCTATCCCGGGTACTATTATAATTTCTGGTAAAGGGGTAGTTCAGAATACAGATAAAGTTTGGGTACAGATTAGTAAATCTACTAAAGCTGATGGAGTATATGGTGAAGCTACTACACAAACATTAGAGATCTTAGCTGCTAATGCTAATCGAGCTGGAGTAATAACTGTTGAGATGTTCAACAAACTTAATTCTGGTCTAAATGGAGATATTACCAATACCCTGAATGAAGCTAAGGCTTATACTGATGCTGCTAAAACTGCATTAGAGAAATTAATCCAGGATTCTGACAAAGTAATTAAGGAAAGCTTAGATGCTCATATTGGCAATAAGAGTAACCTTCACAATGTAACCAAAGCTCAAGTAGGTTTAGGTAATGTACAGAACTTAGCTCCAGCAGATATGCCAGTATCTACTGCTCAAGCTGCTGCTATTGCAGATGCTAAGGCAGCAGGTACAAAAGCTCAGACCGACTTAAGTACCCATGCAAATAGAAAGGATAATCCACACAATGTAACTAGAGCTCAATTAGGATTGGCTACTACAGACCAAGTAGTATTTGCTAAAACTACTGCAGCTTCCGGTTTCTGGAAGGAATCTGATGGTAGATTAAAATCTCAAGTAGAGAATTTGAATCATACTCTGGACCAAATCTGTAATATACCTACCGTTCACTTCAAGATGAACGGTAAATACCAAGTGGGAACTATTGCTCAGAGCTTAGAGGAAATCGAACCGCTGTTGGTATCAGAGAATAATATACCTGCTTCTCAAGTACCTAACCAATCTAGATTCGAAACTTTCGTTGGAGAAGATGGTCAGGAATATGTAAAAGTAAAAGTGGTAGAATACGAAATGCTCAGTGTCATGGCTCTCGAGGGAGTTAAGTTATTGAGAAAAGAATTCGAAGACTTTAAGAAACAATTAAAACAATAAGTAATATGGCAGAAATAGCAACTTGGAGTGCTATTCTGAATAAGACCGGCCTTGGTAAGACCTCTAATGAGTGCCCTACCAAGGCTGAGTTGTTAGCACTCAATAATGGTAAGAATTCTGATGTTGACAAGGTTATTGTGATTAGCAATGCTGCTAGCTATGGTAACAATGAATGTGTCAAATTAGAGGATATCAATGCCGAGCAATGGATTTATACTTTCCAGTGGGATGATCCGAATGGTAATCCTTCTTTTAATGCTCCTGCTACTGGAGGTACCTACCCCTTTGGTTCATATACTTCTAATCGAGTTAAGCAAGTAAACGGTGTTAATACTACTATCTCTCAAAGTTTGGTGAATGATGTCACTAAAACTTCGGAAGGTTCTTGGTATACTACAGATTACGACGTTAATAAAGGTAGAATAGTACCCAACAATACATCTACTAATAGTAAATCAACCACTGTAACTTGGACTCAGAAGTATTCGGGTAAAACCCTACAGGCAACATTTACCCAGGCAGCAGGTAGAAAAGTTTATTCTTCATGGAGTTATAACTGTAGAGTAGATAAAACTTCTTTCAGTTACAGTGGAGGTCAATCTAATGTAACTGCTAAGAGTGCAAGTAGAACTTATACTTGGAATGGTCAAGGTAGTAGTTATACAGAATCAGAAACTGCTACCGTAAGAGTTTCTAGTCCGGCTTCTATTAGTGGTAATAGTATTTCTATCCCAAGAAATAGTGGTTCTGCTAGAAATTTTACGGTTACTTTCGATTTCCCAACTGCTACAGACCAGACTATCTCAATTTCTCAGGAAGGAGGTCAAGTAACCTATGTAGATCACCTATCTATAGACCCAACTACTAAAAATGTACCTGGAACTGGTTCAGAATTTAAGTTGACAGTAAATGCCAATTATGATAAATATATAAACGGAGCTTATGTAGAAAACATTAGAACTGCTTATACTTCAGCTAAAGTAGTTGAGGGAACTTCATCTGATATTACTATCTCTGGTAAAAATGATAGTGGATGTAGTATTAGTGTAGCACCAAACCCTAACTCATCACCTAGAACTTTTAAGATTAAGTTTACTTATGATACGGCAACTCCTGTATATTTAACCATTACACAGAATTCGGCTGAGGTAACTTATCCTAGTAGCGGTATAGTATTTGAACATAGTACTCAACAGAATAGTGGTTATAAAACTAGTACTTTATCCATTGGTACTGTTGAAGGTAAAGGAGGTAATATTTCTTTTTATATAAAAAGTTATAGGTCTAGATATGTTAACGGTTCTTTAAGTTCTACCGAAGCTATTAAACCTACTCTTATTTTGCCATCCGGAGTAACCGAAACTATTACTAATGTGAGTGGTTATTACTTTAAAGTAACTATTACCATACCTGAGCATTCAAAGCCTGCAAGCAGAACTCTTACAATCAGAGCTAATCAACCTAATGGCTTAGATAGAGAGTTAGTACAAACTGTACAACAGAGTGCTTCAACTTATGAGTTTGGTATTAGAGAAAACTCGGAGGATTCTTTGAGTACTTCTCTTACTTATTCTGGTTGGCCAAGTTCAGATTCATCATACAATAGACCTGTAAGAGTATATTCTAGGAAGAATGGTAATCAATTCCTTAATTGGGCTTTATCTTCTAATGTGGATTGGATTACTATATCTGGTTCAGGTGCCAGTGCTACATATACCGTAGCTACTAATAACAATAGTTCATCTAGAACTGGAGTTATTACCTTTACTCAGGGGGAATCTGGTAAAACTTGTACTCTGACAATAGTTCAAGAAGCAGGAGATGTCTATGAGTTTTATATTACTGACTCAGAGGGTAATGGGCATTATACCGATTTCACCTTCTCAGCCCCCTCAAATGGATTGGTAAATAAACATGTACTTAATATTATCTCTACTCATAATGGTAGTCCCTTATCTGCAGACGATATAGAAGTGGTTAATCCGGAGATAGAAACTCAATCTATAGGTATAGTATTAACAACTGATTCTCAATCTCCCTTTAGGCTTATAGCAAATATAAGTGAAGCAGGTTATTCTGTAAGAACTGCAGCCGATACTGTTAGACAGAAGCCATCTGGAAAAACAGTAATTTTCAGAGTTCTTCAAGAAGCTAAAATAAATAATTTCAGATTGGAATTAAGTTTAAATATTACAAATGGTAATGATCAAGATACGTGGGGATTATTTGATACAGCTAATATGCCTCATACTTCTGACTTTATGTATGATATGAGCTTAATACGTGAAGGTATTACGGTAGACTCAGTAGAAGGTAAAACAACTGTGAATTCTATTCAAAGTACTACTAAGGATATAACGATTGGAGATAATGTTTATGTATTGGCCTATAATTCTGTAAGAGGTTTATGGTTATTAATTGGTAACTTTAGGATTGAAGAGGGGAATAATACCTATCATTGGGATGTTTCTTGGCCCACCTAGACAATTTAATCCTAAACACAACACTAGTACATTTATTGATAGATAAATTTAATTATTAACTTTAAAACTAAATCATTATGGAAGTTAAGTCTGGTGAAGGTACTGTAGTGGTTGCGGATCGTAATCATTGCGAGGTAATGAAAGGCCAGCAAGAGATTAAGTGTCTGATTGAGAACACTGCAAAAGACCAAGAAATTGCTAGACTGAATCGAGTAGTTGATGCTCAAAGAGATCAGAACATTATTAACTCGGTAGTACAGGCTTTGGGTAATAAAACTGCATAATTTCTATTAAAGTTGATTAGGGAAAAGGGAGGTATCTGTAGCGGGTATTTCCCTTTTTTCGTTTTAATCTAGTAAGAAACATGGAAGAAGATAATAAACTACAAACCTTTACTCTCCAAATGCAACTACCGGCTCCTAATTTAGAAGTAGCAAAGAGAGTAGCGGATGAAGCACAAAGACTGATAGATATCTATGGATACTATAACTTCTTGAACCTAGTAGAATTTATGAAACAGAATCCCAGTATGGTTCAAATGGGATTAAGTCTAATCAATAAAAATAATGCAGTATGGAAGAAATGAAATTCAAATCCTTACAAAGAGGAGATTCAGTCTTTACTCTAGAAAGAGACAGAAGATCAATGTACCCAATCTTTGACCGAGCTAAAGTAGTAAAGGTAGGAGAAAGTAAACCCAGAGCTAATGAAAATGGTGATGGCTTTTCTAATCTTATAGAAATTGTTCTTCAAGATTCCATTGGTACAGTAACCGTATATTTACCTTCGGATGGGAATGAGGGTATTTATAACAATGTGTACTACACTCTAATTGGAAATAATATTGTAAACGAAGTATCATTGCAAAGGTCACAGGCTCTTGGTATTATTAATAAT
>UMBM01072748.1_pt1 | contig 23938 bp, 28 predicted proteins | sample 1963971 | NCBI WGS metagenome assembly UMBM01 (sample SAMEA4835942, study PRJEB28245) | human gut metagenome | biome: gut microbiome; material: fecal sample | place: Denmark | collected 2008 | reverse complement strand
GGCGGGGCGGTAGAGGTACAGCAGGGCGCTGCCCTCGGTAAAGCGGAGGGGCAGCAGGCACAGGCCCTTGGGCGAGAGGCGGCGGTTCAGCTGCCGCACCTCGTCCAGCAGTGCATCCCGGTCCGTGCAGGGACAGGGAAAGAGACTTCCGGTCTTGATACCGGCCAGGGTGGGGGCGCACTGACGTACGACCATTTCTTCGGACATAGGGGTTCCTCCTTAACCGGCGTGTTTTTCCAGAATGCTCCGCAGGGCGGACAGAGAGCTGGTATGGCAGCGCTCGATACGGGTCGGCGTGCCCTTCAGCTCGCTGAGGGCGCTCTGCACCAGCTTGTGGGACATGGTGGAGGTGAAGAAGATCATCAGGTCCGGACTGCCCAGCTTGTTTTTCAGGCCGCCGGAGGGCTTGGTGAATACCTTGGCGGAGCATTTATAGGACTGACACAGGTCCTTGTAACGACGCTCCATGCACTCGTTGCCGCCTAAGATCACGACGCTCATATCGCACTTCCTTTCTGTTCCGTGCCGCCGAATATTGCTCGACGGTATTTTTGCTCGTTTCTTCCGGATGATACGCGGTTAGCTTCTTCTAACTTTGGTTAGAGTAATTTAACTATCGGTTTCCAAAAAAGCGCCGGATCGGGCGCTTTTTTGACGGGTCACTTTCTATGGAAGGAGAAAAGGCCCTTTTTCTCGTAGGGATGGGCGTCCACCGCTGTGACCGTGTAGCCGGTGGCGGCGATGGCGTCACGCAGCGCCTGCTGGTCCAGGGGCTGCTCCGAGAGGATCACCGTCTCGCCCTTGGTGTGGGAGGACGTGACCTTCTGGACGGAGAACTTGTTTCGGACGGTGTCGTTGATGTGGCTTTCGCACATACCGCAGGCCATACCGTCCACCTTCAGGATCGTTTCTGTCATGGTGACATCTCCTTTTAGACGCAGGGGGAGGCACTGACGATGCCTCCCCCCTGCTCTATTCAGTGCTTGCAGTTCTGGCTGTGGCACTGGCCGTGCATGGCGCAGTGGGCGCAGCCGGCACCGCAGGAGGACTTTCCCGCCTTCTTCTGGCGCAGCAGGTAGCGGATGATGAGGATCACAACGACAAGTAAGGCGGCACTGATGAGGATCGTGCCCAGGTTTGCTGACAGCCATTGCAGCATGGAAGTTCACTCCTTTCTATGGGGTAAGAGGGTAATTACGGGGACAGTTTACTTCACGGACAGCTTGGTGGCTTCCTTGTAGGGCTTGCACAGCATATAGATGATGCCAGCCAGCAGGATCACCGCCACGATGACGCCCAGGATGTTGGCATTGCCGGTGAACAGGCCGCCGAACTGGTTGATCATCAGCGCGATCACATAGGCGAACACACACTGATAGCCGATGGCAAACCAAGTCCACTTGCGGCTGTTCATCTCACGCTTGATGGCGCCGATGGCAGCGAAGCAGGGGGCGCACAGCAGGTTGAACACCAGGAAGCTGTAAGCGGTGATACCGGTGAAAGCCGCGGCCATAGCGTCGTAGACGCTGCCGTCGCCGCCGCCGTACAGGACGCCCAGGGTGCCCACGATGTTCTCCTTGGCCACCAGGCCGGTGATGGAGGCGACGACCGCCTGCCAGTTGCCCCAGCCAAGGGGTGCGAAGATCCAGTCGATGGCGCCGCCGATGGCCGCCAGGATGGAGCAGTCGATCTGCTCATCGGACAGCATCTGGAAGGTGCCGTCCACCCAGCCGAAGTAGCTGGTGAACCAGACGAAGATGGTGGACAGCAGGATGATGGTGCCGGCCTTCTTGATGAAGGACCAGCCGCGCTCCCACATGGAACGCAGGACGTTGCCCAGGGTGGGCCAGTGGTAAGCGGGCAGCTCCATAACGAAGGGAGCTGGCTCGCCGGAGAACATCTTGGTCTTCTTCAGCATGATGCCGGAGATCACGATGGCGGCCATGCCGATGAAGTAAGCGGAGGTGGACACCCACGCGCTGCCGCCGAAGATGGCGCCGGCGATCATGGCGATGAAGGGCACCTTGGCGCCGCAGGGGATGAACGTGGTGGTCATGATGGTCATGCGGCGGTCACGCTCGTTCTCGATGGTACGGGAGGCCATAACGCCGGGGATACCGCAGCCGGTACCGATCAGCATGGGGATGAAGGACTTGCCGGACAGGCCGAACTTGCGGAAGATACGGTCCAGCACGAAGGCGATACGGGCCATGTAGCCGCAGGCCTCCAGGAACGCCAGCAGCAGGAACAGCACCAGCATCTGGGGCACGAAGCCCAGCACCGCGCCCACACCGGCGACGATACCGTCAAGGATCAGGCCGGACAGCCAGTCGGCAGCACCGGCGGACTCCAACGCGTTGCCCACCAGCACAGGAACACCGGGCACCCACACGCCGTAGTCGGCGGGGTCAGGGGCCTCAAAGCCATTTGCCTCCAGATAGGCCGCGGCGTCCACATAGGTCATCTGCACCACATCGTCCCGCTTGTCGGCATCCTGGGGCAGGGCGTCATAGTAGGCGGTCATGGTGTTGACGGCCAGGGTCTCCTCATCCTCCACATCCACGGTGGCGGTGTCGGAGGTGGGAACGAAGGACTTTATCCGGGCCAGGGCGGCGCCGGCATCGAAGTCCTCCGCCTCGGTATCCAGCCCCAGGAAGGCGTCTACGGCCTGGGTGGCGGCGGTATATTCGTCGCTGGCCTCGGTATATGCCTTGGAGCCGATGCCGAACAGGTGCCAGCCGTCGCCGAACAGACCGTCGTTCGCCCAGTCGGTAGCGGCGGAGCCAACGGTGACCATGGAGATGTAGTACACCAGGAACATGACCACGGCGAAAATGGGCAGACCCAGCCAGCGGTTGGTGACGACCCGGTCGATCTTATCGGAAGCGGACAGCTGACCGGCGTTCTTTTTCTTGTAGCAGGCCTTGATGATCTCGGCGATGTACACATAGCGCTCGTTGGTGATGATGGACTCGGCATCGTCGTCCAGCTCCTTCTCGGCGGCCTTGATGTCCTCCTCGATGTGCGCCATGACGGTCGGGTCGATCTTCAGCTGATCCAGCACCTTGTCATCGCGCTCGAAGATCTTGATGGCGTACCAGCGCTGCTGCTCCTCGGGCAGGTTATGTACGGCGGCCTCCTCGATGTGGGCGATGGCGTGCTCCACGGGGCCGGAGAACGTGTGCATGGGAACGGTCTTGGTGGACTTGGCGGCCTGCACGGCGGCCTCGGCGGCCTCCATAATGCCCTCGCCCTTCAGGGCGGAGATCTCCACGATCTTGCAGCCCAGCTCGCGGCTCAGCTCGTCCACGTTGATCTTATCGCCGTTCTTGCGGACCACGTCCATCATGTTGATGGCGATAACCACGGGGATGCCCAGCTCGGTCAACTGGGTGGTCAGGTACAGGTTACGCTCCAGGTTCGTACCGTCGATGATGTTCAGGATGGCGTCGGGGCGCTCGGTGATGAGGTAATTACGGGCCACGACCTCCTCCAGAGTGTAGGGGGACAGGGAGTAGATACCGGGCAGGTCCATGATGGCCACGTCATCGTGCTTCTTCAGCTTGCCCTCTTTCTTCTCCACCGTAACGCCGGGCCAGTTGCCCACGAACTGGTTGGAGCCGGTCAGCGCGTTGAACAGGGTGGTCTTGCCAGAGTTGGGGTTACCTGCCAACGCGATCTTTATCTGTTTTTCCATAGTGTCTCTCCTTCCGGTTAATCTCGTTGAACCTATATACAGATGAATTTAAATAACGGACGTATTTCCGGCACCGGAACACGGTACCGCAGGTCATTACTCGACCTCGATCATTTCGGTGTCGGCCTTACGCAGGCTCAGCTCGTAGCCGCGGACAGTGACCTCCATGGGATCGCCCAGAGGGGCAACCTTGCGGACATAGACCTCCACGCCCTTGGTGATGCCCATGTCCATGATACGGCGCTTGACAGGGCCCTCGCCGTGGAGCTTGACGACCTTGACGGTCTCGCCGATCTTGACTTCACGCAATGTTTTCATGCTTCTGCTCTCCTTCTATGTGATATTTCTGTTTCTCAAATGCAATAACCGCTTGGCGCGGCTGTCAAACCATGATCTTGCGGGCCATTTCCTCGCTGATGGCCACGCGGGACTCCTTGACCTTCACGATGACGTTGCCGCCCATGGCGGACACCAGCGTGACGGTGCTGCCCGGGGTGAAGCCCAGGTCCTCCAGGTGCTTTTTTACCTCCGGACTGCCGCCCACCTTATGGATGAGCTGCTCCGTTCCAGCGTCTGCCAGCATCAAAGGCATCATGTATATCCCTCCGTTTCACGGTTAGCTTACGCTAACCCTGTGTCTGAAAAAAGCGGTTCTGAAAGGACTTTCCCGGTCTATAGCGGACCACGACGGTTAGCCCTCCTTAACCTATGGCACAGTTTAATACCTCAAACCCTCTTTGTCAATAGGGAGAACGAAATTTTTTTAGCGCACTTGTAAGTTTGTGAAAATTGTGGTATGCTGTTAAAAGTGTATTGGGGAAAGTTGGTGATACTTTTTATGCAGATACTGCGCGCCTCCGAGGACTATTTAGAGACGATGCTGATGATGCAGCAGCAGCACGGCTACATCCGTTCCATCGACGTAGCCGAGCATCTGGGCGTGACAAAGCCCAGCGTGACCTACGCCACCAAACGGCTGCGGGAAAACGGCTATATCACGATGGACAAGGACGGACTCATCACCCTGACGGCCAGCGGTATGGCCATCGCCGAGCGTATGCTGGACCGGCACCACACGCTGACGAAATTCCTGATGGCGTTGGGCATCGACGCCGCTACGGCGGAGACAGATGCCTGCAAGATCGAACACGATATCAGTCAGAAGACCTTTGACGCCATCTGTGCCCACGCAAAGGCGCATTTGTGACAAAAAAGGCCACCCTATCGGGTGGTCTTTTTGTATGCCCGCCCGCAGAGGCGGGCATTTTCGCGTTTACGCTTCCAACGGCAGGCGGAGGGTAAAGGTGGTGCCCTCCCCCTCACGGCTGTCCAGCGTGACGGTGCCGTGGTGATAAGCCACGGCGTGCTTGACGATGGACAAGCCCAGGCCGGTACCGCCGGAGGCCTTGGAGTGGCTCTTGTCCACGCGGTAGAAGCGCTCGAAGACGCGGCCCTGGTGCTCCGGCGGGATACCGATACCGGTATCGGCTACCGTGACCACGGCGTCGGGGCCGTCACGGCCCACGGCGACGGCGACGCTGCCGCCGTCCTTATTGTACTTGATGGCGTTGTCGCAGAGGTTGAAGACCGTCTCGGTCAGCAGACGGCGGACGCCAGGGACCGTAACGGCCTCGCCGGTGACGGTCATGGTGATCTGGCGCTGCTGCGCGGCGCTCTCCAGCGACTTGACCGTGTCGGTGCAGAGGGAGAGCAGCTCCACCGGCTCGGTGGGCAGGCTGCCGCCCTCGTCCAGCTCAGACAGGCGGAGGATGTCGTTGATCAGCGTCACCAGGCGCTGGGCCTCGCCGCGGATATGGCCCACGAAGCGGGGCACATCGTCAGGCCGGACCATGCCGTTCTCCAGCAGCTCGGCGCTGCCGATGATGCCCTGAAGCGGGGTCTTCAGCTCATGGGAGACGTTGGCGGTGAATTCGCGGCGGTTGCGCTCGGCGCAGGCCTGCTCGGTGACGTCGAAGGTCAGCAGCACCGCGCCCACCACCTCTCCGTCGGCCTGGATACGGGTCATGTCGAACTGGTACTCGCGGCCGTCGCGCTCCATACGGGTCTCGCCGTGGCCGGTGTCCATGGCATCGTGGAGGGCGTGGCTGACGGCGCTGCCGCGCTCCACGGTCAGCAGAGGCTGGCCCACGCAGGCCGCATCGGTGTGGAACACGGCGCAGGCGGCAGGGTTCATGCTGAGGATGGTGCCGCCGTTATCCACCAGTACCAGGCCCTCGGTCATGCTGGCGGTGATCTGTTCAAACTCCTCGGACCGGCGGCGCAGAGAACGCAGCTGATCGTCGATCTGACGTCGCTGGTGCTCCAGTCGGCGCAGCAGGGGCGAAAGCTCCTCGTAGGCGTCGTTTTCCAGGGGGTGCTCCAGGTCCAGGGTGTTCAGGGGGCGGGTGATGCGGCGGGACACGCGGCCGGCCAGAATACCGGAGAGGATCAGGGCCACAGCGATGACCGCCAGGATGGCGGGGAACATACTCAGAAGCAGCACACCCATGGTGACGCGGCTGGCGGACAGGCGCAGGACCGTGCCGTCCGGCAGGCGGCGGGCGTAGTAGAGGGTCTTTTCCAGCAGGGTGGCGCTGTAACGGCTGGACTCGCCGGCACCGTTGGCCAGGGCCTGACGGACCTCCTCGCGCTGGGCATGGTTCTCCATGGCCGCGGCGTCAGCCTTCGTATCATAGAGCACCGTGCCGTCGGCGCGAAGCCAGGTGATGCGGTAATTGTCGGAGTGCAGCTTGGACAGGTAGGCCTCGCCGTCGCCGGACTCCATGGCCGCAGCGGCGATGGACAGCTCATCCCGGAGCTGCTGCTCCTGGACATGGCCGAAATAGGTGTACAGTGCGCCCATGATAATGACCAGACTGGCCAGCAGCACCGCAAGCCCCACCGCCACGGTGGAGCGAAATATCTTTTTTGTCATATGGTCTCCTCCCAACGGTAGCCCACGCCGCGGACCGTGGTGATGTGTGCGCCAGCCTTGCCCAGCTTCTGGCGCAGGGTACGGATGTGCATATCTACGGTACGGCTCTCGCCGCAGTAATCCATGCCCCAGACCAGCTCCATCAGCCGGTCGCGGGTGTAGGCCGTGCCGGGATGGCTGAGGAACAGGCGCAGCAGCTCGTACTCTTTATAGGTGAGGTCGACACGTTCGCCGCCGGACAGGACGGTGTGGGCACGGGTATCCAGCGACACCTCGCCGCTGCGGAGGATGGAGCTGTCCCCCTCCGGCTGGCAGCGGCGCAGCACCGCCTTGACCCGGGAGACCAGCTCGATGACGCTGAAGGGCTTGGTCAGATAGTCATCCGCGCCGCCGTCCAGCGCCCGGACGCGGTCATACTCCGCGCCCTTGGCGGTGGCCATAATGACCGGGATGCGGCGCAGGGACGCGGAGGCGCGCATACGGCCCAGCAGCTCCGTGCCGTCGATGCCGGGGAGCATCACGTCCAGCACCACCAGATCGGGCTTTTCGCTTTGCAGGGCCTTCCAGAAGGCGGCGCCGTCGGTAAAGCCCTCGGCCTCCAGCCCGGCGGATCGCAGGGCGTACAGCTCGATATCGCGGATGCTGGCGTCATCCTCTACACACCAGATCATGTGGGGTCCCTCCTTTTGGCTCAAGTGGCCTCGGCCTTGTGCACGCCGGTGACGGAAAACATCACCCACTCGGCGATGTTGGTGGCGTGGTCGCCGATACGTTCATAATACTTGGCGATCATCAGTAAGTCAAGTGTGGCTTCGCCGTCATCCACGTCCTTGGCGATACGGTCGATGAGATGGGCCTTGATCCGGTCAAAATAGCCGTCCACCTCATCGTCGGCGGCGATGACCTGCTGGGCCAGGTCCACATCCTGCCGGACATAGGCGTCCACGCTCTCGCTGACCATGCGGATGGTGGCCCGGGCCATATCCCGCAGGGTGTCGCCGGCGCTGAGAGGCCGGCCGGCGCGGCAGAGCAGGATCTCGGCAATATCGTCGGCCTGGTCGCCGATACGCTCCATGTCCGTGATCATCTTCAGGGCAGCGGAGATCTGCCGCAGGTCGCCGGCCACCGGCTGCTGCTGAAGCAGGAGCCGCAGGCAGAGGTTCTCGATGTCGCGCTCCTTGCGGTCGATCTCGTGGTCCAGGGGCGCGACCTTCTCCGCCAGGGCGGTATCGCGGTTGGTGAGGGCCTGAGAGGACAGAGCGATGACCTGCTCGCACAGGGCGCCCATCTCGATAAGCTCGCGGTGGAGCTGGGCCAGCTGTTTATCGAATTGACTACGCATTATCCAAACCTCCCGGTGATGTAATCCTCGGTGCGCTTTTCGCTGGGCGTGGAGAACATGGTCTCCGTGTCGCCGTACTCCACCAGCTCTCCCAGCAGGAAGAAGGCGGTGCGGTCCGAGATACGCAGGGCCTGCTGCATATTGTGGGTGACGATGACGATGGTGTAATGCTGCTTCAGCTCAACCGCCAGCTCCTCGATACGGGAGGTGGAGATGGGGTCCAGGGCCGAGGTGGGCTCATCCATCAGCAGCACGGTGGGCTCCACCGCCAGGGCGCGGGCGATGCACAGGCGCTGCTGCTGGCCGCCGGAGAGGCCCAGGGCATTCTTTTTCAGGCGGTCCTTCACCTCGTCCCAGATGGCGGCACGCCGCAGGGACTGCTCCACCAGCTCGTCCAGCTGGGCGCGGTTCCGGACGCCGTGGGTACGGGGGCCATAGGCCACGTTGTCGTAGATGCTCATGGGGAAGGGATTTGGCTTTTGGAACACCATGCCCACCTCACGGCGCAGCTGGCTGACGTCCACGCCGGGGGCGTAAATATCCTGTCCCTTGTAGAGCACCTGGCCCTCCACCTTTACGCCGGGGATCAGGTCGTTCATACGGTCCAGCGTTTTAAGAAATGTGGACTTGCCGCAGCCGGAGGGGCCGATGAGGGCAGTAATGCTGTGCTCCGGCACGGATATGGTGACGTGGTGCAGCGCCTGGGTGGGACCGTACCACAGGTTCAGATCGTTTACGGTGATGATATCGCTCATAGGCTCCTCCGTTTCTTGAAGTAACGCCCGGTCAGCATAGCCGCCAGGTTGATGAGCAGGGCCAGCGCCATGAGGATGGCGGCGATGGCGAAGGCCACATCGAACTCGCCCTGCTCCTTGGCGTAGACATACAGGGCCACGGACAGTGTGGCGCCGGAGCCCTCCAGCGTGGCACGCAGGCTGTTGTACAGCGTGTGGGCAAAGCCCGCGGTGTACAGCAGGGCCGCCGTCTCGCCCAGGATACGGCCCACAGCCAGAATGCAGCCGGTGAGCACGCCGTCCACACAGCCGGGCAGCACCACCGTGCGAATGGTGCGCCACTTGCCGGCGCCCAGACCGAAGGCGCCCTCGCGGTAGGACTGGGGCACGGTCTTCAGGCTCTCCTGCGTAGTACGCATGATGGTGGGCAGGTTCATGATGACCAGGGTCATGGCGCCGGCGAGAAGAGATTTCTTCATGCCCAGGAACTGGCAGAAGAACATCTGGCCCACCAGGCCGTAGATAATAGAAGGGATACCGGACAGCGTCTCGGCGGCGTACTCGATAACGGCCACTACCCTCTTGTTGGCGGCATACTCCGTCAGGTACACGGCGGCGCAAACGCCCAGGGGCAGCACCACCAGCAGCGTGGTCAGCACCGTGCAGACGGTGGTGATGATATCCGGCAGGATGCCGATGGAGCCGTCCAGATAGCTGGGCTTGGTGCTCAGCAGCTGCCAGCTCAGGTTGGGCACGCCCTTGACGAGCACATAGACGATGAGAAACACCGCCAGCGCGCAGGTAACGGCGGCGCAGAGGAGCATCAGGCCCCGCATGGTCCCGCCCCAGATACGGCGGCGGGCAGAGAATTGATGTTTGTCCATGGTCACTTCTCCTTACTTCGCTTGAGGAAGAAATTGAGCGCGGCGTTGATGAGCATGATGAACAGGAACAGCACCAGCGCGATGGAGAACAGCGCCTGACGCTGCAGACCTGCCGCCGCGTAGCCCATCTCGCTGGCCACGGCGGTGGTCAGGAACCGAACGCTCTGGAAGAGGGAGGGCATATTGGGCACGTTGCCGGAGACCATCATCACGGCCATGGCCTCGCCGATGGCGCGGCCTACGCCCAGCACCACCGCGGCGGCGATGCCGCTGCGGGCGGCGGGGACAGACACCTTGAACCATGTTTCCGCCTCCGTGGCGCCCAGCGCCAGAGAGGCGTCCTCGTACTCACGGGGCACCGCCTCCAGGGCCGTCATGGCCACGTTGATAATGGAGGGCAGGATCATGATCGCCAGCACGATGATGGCCGCCAGCAGGCCGGAGCCGTCGGGAATATGGAAGGCCTGACGGATGCCCGGCACCAGTACCAGCATACCCACCAGACCGTAGACCACGGAGGGGACGCCCGCCAGCAGGCTCACCGCGGCGGAGACGGCGGTCTTCAGCTTCGGCGGGGCCATTTTGGCCAGGAACACGGCGGTCATATAGCCCACGGGCACGCCCAGCAGGATCGCGCCGGCGGTGCCGTAGATACTGGTAAGGATAAAGGTCAGGATGCCGAACTGAGGCTCCGCCGCGTTGGAATTCCACACGGGGCCAAAGAGGAACTTCACAAGGCCGATCTCACGGATAGCGGGGATGCCGGAGACGACAAGGTAGACGGAGATCAGCAGCACGCAGCCCACCGTCACCAGACCCATCAGCAGAAAGAAGCCATGGATGGCGTTCTCCATAAATCGTTTTGCTTTCATATATGCACCTCAGCAGATACGGGGCAAGGCGGCACCCCGCGCGGGGATGTCGCCTGTGTCCGTGCCTTACTTTTAACCGGCCACAGCCACCGCGCCAGCCTTGGCGATGATGGAAGCTGCGTCGGAGGAAGTGGCGTAGTCAAAGAACGCCTGGGCCGCGGGAGAGAGGGCCTTGCCGTCCACAGTCACCAGCACGAAGGGACGCTGGACCTTATAGCTGCCGTCCTTGACGGTGGCTTCGCCGGGGGTGACGCCATCCACGTTCAGGGCCTTGACGGTGTCCTTGATGGAGGCCAGAGAGGCGTAGCCGATGGCATCGGGGTTCTGGCTGACGGCGGTGATCACATCACCGGTGGAGGTCAGCTCCTGACGATACCGGCACTTGTCCTTGGTGCCGGTGATGGACTCGAAGCCATCGCGGGTGCCGCTGGCGGCCTCGCGGCCGATGAGGACCACCTCGGCGTCATTGCCGCCCACGTCCTTCCAGTTGGTGATCTCGCCGGTGTACAGCTTGGCGATCTTCTCAACGGACAGGTCGCTGACGGGGTTGTCGGGGTGAACGATGATGGCGATGCCGTCATAGGCCAGCACAGTCTCCTTCAGGCCGGCGGACTTCTCCTCATCCTTCAGCGCACGGGAGGACAGTCCGATGTCGCAGGTGCCCTCCTGCACGGCGGTGATGCCGGAGCCGGAGCCGGTGGGGTTGTAGTTAACGGTGACACCGCCGTTCTGCGCCATGAAAGACTCGCTCAGGGCGCCGATGACCTTCTCCATGGAGGTGGAGCCGTCGGTGGAGACGGTGCCGGTCAGCTCAGTGGAGGTCTTGTCCTCGGTCTTGTCGGCGTCGTCGGTCTTGGTCTCGCTGCCGCAGGCCACCAGGCTCAGGGCCAGCAGAGCGGTCAGGACCAGTGCAATGATCTTCTTCATATGTATTACCTCGTTTCTTTCGTCGTTTTGGATAACTCCCTTGTACGGTTTTTATTGTAAGTGCCCAATGTAAAGGGAAAAATCCCGCTGGTGTAAAATCCACGTAAAATAAAAACCGGGAAAAGCTTGCGTTCAGCCGTGGAATACGGTACAATGGCCATACAGCAGGCGCAGAAAATGTGCAAAAACGCTGAAAGGAAGGAATAAGGAGTATGAAGAAAAAGCTGCTGTCTTTGCTGCTTGCCCTGGCCATGGTGTTCACCCTGGCGGCCTGCGGCGAAAAGAAACCCGACCCCGGCAAGGACGCCACCGCCACGGAGCCGGTGGTCATCCTGCACACCAACGATGTGCACGGCGCTGTTTCCAATTACGCCAAGGTAGCGGCGCTGGCCAGCCAGTATGAGTCTGAGGGCGCGTATGTGCTGATCCTGGACGCCGGCGACTTCAGTCAGGGCGACACCGCTGTGAGTGTGTCTGAAGGTGCAACGGCTGTGGAGCTGATGAACATGGTGGGCTACGACGCTGTGGCGCTGGGCAACCACGAGTTCGACTACGGCTTTGAGGCGCTGAAGAAGAACATGGAGAACGCCCAGTTCCCCGTGCTGGCCGCCAACGTGAAGTACAACGGCGAGCTGGCCTTTGACGATGCGGCCGTGTTCACCACCCCCGGCGGCACCAAGATCGGCGTGTTCGGTCTGGACACCCCGGAGACTGCCACCAAGGCCCACCCCGGCAAGATCCAGGGCGTGACCTTCGCCGGCGGTGAGGAGCTGTATCAGATCGCGCAGGATATGGTGAAGATGCTGCGTGAGGACGAGGGCTGCAACTACGTTATCTGCCTGGGCCACCTGGGCATCGACGATGAGACCGCTGCCACCGGCAACCGCTCTATCGACCTGCTGAACAAGGTCACCGGCATCGACGTGTTCATCGACGGTCACTCTCATTCCACCGAGGAGGAGATCGTTGAAAAGACCAACACGGACCGCAAGGTAGGCGACACTATCCTGACCTCTACCGGCACGAAGCTGGAGAACATCGGCGTTGTGACCATCAAGGACAGCACCATCACCACCACGTGCTTGTCCACCGAGGACATGGGGGCGGCCGACGACGCCATCGCCGCCCGCGCCGCCGCCATCATCGCCGAGATCGAGGCCGACTACGGCACGGTGTTCGCCAAGACCGAGGTAACGCTGAACGGCGAGAAGGACCCCGGCAACCGCACGCAGGAGACCAATCTGGGCGACCTGATCACCGACGCGCTGGTATGGGGCGCCGAGCAGCAGGGCGAGACTGTTGACGCGGCCATCACCAACGGCGGCGGCATCCGCGCCACCATCGAGGCCGGCGACATCACCAAGAAGGACGTCAACACCGTGCTGCCCTTCGGCAACACCCTGAGCATCATCAAGATCACCGGTACGGAGCTGCTGGAAGTGCTGGAGGCCTCCACCTTCTGCACGCCGGAGGCCATCGGCGGCTTCCCCCAGGTATCCGGCATCGAGTTCACCGTGGACACCACCAAGGGCTATGACCAGGGCGACGAGTATCCCGGCACCACCTACTTCGCCCCCAAGACCATCAACCGTGTGACCATCAAGACCGTGGGCGGCAAGGACTTTGACCCGGCGGCCACGTACACCATCGCCACCAACGACTTTATGGCCAGCGGCGGCGACACCTACTACCGCTTTGTCAACGCCACCGCCAACTACGACCTGGGCATCCCCATGGATGAGGTGGTCATGGACTACATCACCACCGTGCTGAACGGCACCGTTGCCGCCGACAAGTACGGCGAGCCCGCGGGGCGCATCCACGTGCTCGTTTCCTGACATATCCGCACATAAAAAGGACCGCCTCACGGCGGTCCTTTTTATGTGCGAAAAAACACCCCTCGGCGTGAGCCGAAGGGTGTTTTGTGCATCTGCAATTACTTGCCCATGTTCATCTGCGCAGCGACCTCAGCGGCGAAGTCCTCCTGCTTCTTCTCGATGCCCTCGCCGGTCTGGAAGCGAACGGCATCCACGAACTTGACGGAGCCGCCCAGCTTCTTGGCGGCGTCGGCGATATACTTCTCCACGCTGCCCTGGAAGATGTCGCCGCGGACGAACTCCATCTGCAGCAGGCAGTTCTCCTCGTAGAACTTGTTCATCTTGCCCATGACGATCTTCTCCTTGACGGCCTCGGGCTTGGAGGCCATCTTGGGATCGGTGTCCATCAGGGCCAGCGCGATCTTTTTCTCCTCAGCCAGCACCTCGTCGGTGACCTGGGACTTGTCCCAGAAGCGGGGGTTCAGGGCCGCGATCTGCATGGCGACGTTCTTGCCGATCTCGGTGGCGTCGATGCCGCCGTCCACAGCCAGGTTCACCAGCACGCCGATCTTGCCGCCGGCATGGACGTAGCCCACGCTGGTGTTCTCGGAGAAGCGGACGAAGCGGCGGATCTGCAGGTTCTCACCGATGGACATGACCTTCTCGGGCATGGTCTCGGAAACGGTCAGGTCGGAGCCGACATACTTGCAGTTCATCAGGGCGTCCACATCGGCGGGATCCTGCTCGGCGATGACCTTGGCGATGTCCTTGACGAAGGCCACGAACAGGTCGCTCTTGGCGCAGAAGTCGGTCTCGCAGTTGACCTCGACCACGACGCCCACGCCGTTCTCGGTCAGGGCATAGGACATACCCTCGGCGGCGATGCGGCCAGCCTTCTTGGCAGCCTTGGCCAAGCCCTTCTCGCGCAGCCACTCGACAGCCTTGTCCATATCGCCGTCGCACTCGACAAGCGCCTTCTTGCAGTCCATCATACCCACGCTGGTCATCTCGCGCAGGGTCTTCACATCAGCAGCAGTAAAAGCCATTTGTATTTCCTCCTGTAAAAGTTGAATTAAAAGGGGCAGGGACACTTCCCTGCCCCGTGCGTTACGCGGTATCTATCGAGTTGGCTTACTCGGCGTCCTTGGCCTCGGCGGCCTCCTCCACCTGCTCGCCCTGACGGCCCTCGATCATGGCGTTGGCCATAACGGAGGCGATCAGCTTGATGGCGCGGATGGCGTCGTCGTTGCCGGGGATGGGGTAATCGATCTCATCGGGATCGCAGTTGGTATCGGCGATAGCCACAACAGGAATGCCCAGACGGTGCGCCTCGGCGATGGCGTTGCGCTCCTTACGGGTGTCCACGATGAACAGGGCGCCGGGCAGCTTCTTCATTTCCTTCACGCCGCCCAGGTACTTCTCCAGCTTCTCGATCTCGCCCAGGTGCTTGATGACTTCCTTCTTGGGCAGCATATCGAAGGTACCGTCAGCCTGCATGGTCTTCAGCTGGTTCAGACGGTCGATACGGGTACGCATGGTCTTGAAGTTGGTCATCATGCCGCCCAGCCAGCGGGCGTTGACGTAGTACTGGCCGCAGCGGGCAGCCTCGTCCTTGATGGCCTCCTGGGCCTGCTTCTTGGTACCCACGAACAGCAGGGTCTGGCCGTTCTCGGACAGCTGACGCACGAAGGCATAGGCCTCCTCCAGCTTCTTCACGGTCTTCTGCAGGTCGATGATATAGATGCCGTTGCGCTCCGTGTAGATATAGGGAGCCATCTTGGGGTTCCAGCGGCGGGTCTGGTGACCGAAGTGGACGCCTGCCTCCAGCAGGGACTTCATGGATACGACGTTCTGATTTGCCATGTTGGTTTGTTTCTCCTTTTATTTTAGTTTGTACCTCCAGCCTCTTCCGCCCTCCGGCCAACCTTGCGGCACCGACCGAAAGTCTGAAGCTGTGCGGATTTACCGCAATATAATACCACGCGGCACGGCATAATGCAAGAAGTTTTTGCCCGTTTTCCGCAGTTTTTTTACTGCTTTTCCCCGGAAATATCCGCAATCAGGGCGGCGGCCAGGCCCTCAATGGCCGCCAGCTGGGGTGCGTGGGCGGCGGAACGGACGGTCACGCTCTCCCCCACCTGCCGCCAGCCCTTCAGGGGCTCCAGCAGGGCGGCCATCTGCCGGGCGGTGACCGGCGCCCAGGTGCCGTTTTCCAGCAGGGCAAAGCCGCGGTTCTGCAGGCCGTGGGAGGCGATGTCCCGCAGGACCTCGTCCATGGTGATGAACACGCCGCCGTTATAGGTAGGTGCGGCAAACACCAGGTGACTGTACTTGAAGGCGTCGGACACCACATAGGAGCTGGGCGTTACGGACACATCGTACATCTTCACCTTTACCCCCTGCTCCACCAGACGGCAGGCCAGGATATTGGCGGCGTTCTCTGTGTTGCCGTACACGGAGGCGTAGGCGATCATCACGCCGCGGACCTCCGGCTCCCAACGGCTCCACAGGTCGTATTTGCCCAGGATATAGCCCAGATCCTGCCGCCAGACATGGCCGTGGAGCGGCAGCAGCATACGGATATCCAGTCCGGCGGCCTTTTGCAGCACCGCCTGGACCTGTGCGCCGTACTTGCCCACGATGTTGGTATAATACCGCCGTGCCTCGTCCAGCACCTCCCGGTCGAAGTCCACCTCATCGGCGAACAGGGTACCGTTCAGCGCGCCGAAGCTGCCGAAGGCATCGGCGGACAGCAGCAGTTTGTCCATCTCGTCATAGGTCATCAACACCTCCGGCCAGTGGACCATGGGCGCAGCGATAAAGCGCAGGGTATGGCGGCCGGTGCAGAGGGTGTCACCCTCCTTCACCACGGTGACGCGGCCGGCCAGCTCCGCGTCGAAGAACTGGGCGATCATGTTCTTGGCGGCGGCACTGCACAGGATGCCCATGTCCGGGTACTGACGGGCCAGGTCGGCCATCTCGGCAGCGTGGTCCGGCTCCATGTGGTGGACCACCAGATAGTCCGGGGCTTTGCCGTTCAGGACGTGGGCCACATTTTCACGGAAGGTGGTACGCACGGCGCTGTCCACCGTGTCGAACAGGACAGTCTTGTCGTCCATCAGGAGATAGCTGTTGAAGCTGACGCCGTCGGGCACACCGAACACACCCTCGAACAGGGCCAGACGGCGGCAATCCGCGCCCACCCAAATGTAATCATCGTTGACTTTTCTGATACAATACATGGTCATTCATCCTTTCCATGATCTTTTCAGGGGTATTATAGCAGTAATGTCAAGCTTTTACCAGCGGCAAAATGCAAAAAACAGCGCCCTGCCTTCGGCAGAGCGCTGTATGTGCACAAGATTTACGCCTTCTTGGCGATCTCGCACAGGGCGGTAAACGCCACGGGATCGCTGATGGCCATCTCGGACAGCATCTTGCGGTTGATCTGGATACCGGCGACCTTCAGACCGTGCATGAAGGTGGAGTAGTTCAGACCGTTGGGCTTCACAGCGGCGGAGATACGGGTGATCCACAGCTGGCGGAAGTCACGCTTCTTCAGACGGCGGCCCACATAGGCGTAGGTCAGAGACTTCATGACCTGCTCGTTGGCCATCTTGAAATGCTTGGACTTGGCGCCCCAGTAGCCCTTAGCCAGCTTCAGCGTCTTGTTTCTTCTTTTACGCGCCATCATTGCGCCTTTAACACGTGCCATATTCTAATTGCCTCCTATTCTAACGAAAACGTATCTTATTTGTAGGGGATCATCTTGCGGATGGTCGCCTCGGTGGTGCAGTCAGCATAGGTGGTGCTGCGCAGACGACGGCCACGCTTGGTGTCCTTCTTGGTCAGGATGTGGCTCTTGAACGCGTGAGCTCTCTTGACCTTGCCGGTCTTCGTCAGATTGAAGCGCTTTTTTGCGCCGCTATGGGTCTTCAGTTTAGGCATAGTTGTTTTCTCCTTCCAATATGATCCTTTGCGAATGAAATGCTTATTTGCCGACCTTGGGGGACAGGAAAATAGACATATTCCGGCCCTCCAGCTTGGCGGCTTTGTCCAGGGTGGACACCTCGGTACACAGCTCGGCGAACTTGTTGAGCAGATCGCGTCCGATCTCGGTGTGCGCCATCTCGCGGCCGCGGAAGCGGACGGAGACTTTGACGCGGTTGCCGTCGGACAGGAACTTCTGCGCGTTCTTCAGCTTGGTGTTGAAGTCGCCCACGTCGATGCCCGGAGACATACGGATCTCCTTGATCTCGACAACGTGCTGGTTCTTTCTGGCTTCCTTCTCGCGCTTGCTCTGCTCGAACTTGTACTTGCCGTAGTTCATCAGCTTGCACACCGGAGGCGTTGCCTGCGGAGAGATCTTTACCAGATCCAGGCCCTGCTCCTCTGCGGTACGCAGCGCCTCCTCGCCGGACACAATGCCCAGCTGCTCGCCATTCTCGCCGATCAGTCGGATCTCCTTGTCGGTGATCTCCTCGTTCAGTTGATGCTGTACCTTGCTAATACCGAAGCACCTCCAATCCAAAATAAAAACGCGGACGCTCCGGGCATCCGCGAAACAACACAAACAGCCCTTTCGGGCGCTTGTATGACGCTGTTGACCTCTTTGCCGTTGCTGGAGGTGAGGCGGATGCACCGACCTTCTTTGTTTTCTCGGATATTTTATACTATCCCGGCGTGTTTGTCAACGGCTTTTTCCAGATTTTTTTTACATATTTTCTGCGGCGGCGGTGAAACTATGGTTGTACCTGAGGTACAAAGGGTACAGAAAATGGAGGTATATCTCATGGATAACACGAAGAACACCAAAAACACCAAGAACACCAACACCACCGACAACACGGAAAACACCAATACCAAGAACACCAAGAACGCGAAAAACTGCAAATAACTTCTTCATGTCTTCGTATAAAGGGAGGGGCCGGACGGCCCCTCCCTTTATATCCATCAATGCTCCGTCTTGCCCAGATACTCCTCCAGTGTGATATCCCGGTTGAAGATCTCCTGTGCCGCGTCCTTGCCCACATAGCGGTAGTGCCACGGCTCATAGATGATACCGGTGATATCGGTCTTTCCGTTGGGGTAGCGGTGGATGAAGCCGTACCGCCAGGAATTGGCCATGAGCCACTTCTGGGTCCCCGTGCTCTCCTGAGCAGAGGTCAGGTCCTGCATATTGGCGTCCACCAGGTCCACCGCCAGGCCCAGCTGATGCTCGCTGGTGCCGGGGATGGCCACGGCCTTGGCCGCCTCGGTTTTGGCCTCCTCTTCACTCATGCCGCTGCTGATGAGCCGCTGCACCTTGTTGTCGTACAGGCTCTGCTGCGTCTCCTGCGTGCGGTAACTGGAGCAGTTGACCGGGCTGTAGCCCGCCGCCTTGCAGGCGTTGATCATCTCCATATACGCCTCATAGCAGCGGCTGTCCACCCGGTGGCCGTCATCCAGTGTCACCAGGTCCACCGTCCAGTCATCGGGCAGGGGGTTCCAGGGGTTCACCAGCGTCAGCAACTCGTCGTCCACGATGACGTTATCCGGCGTCGTAGTGTCGCCTACATTGTCCACAGGCTGATTCGTGTTCTGGGCGTCGTCCGCCGGAGCATCGTCCTTTTTGCAGCCCTTGATGATGAATATCGCACCCACGATAATGCCGGCCAGCAGCACGGCGGCGATGATGCGGTTCCGCATGGCCTCCCGGTAGCGCTTCTGCCGGCGGCGTTCTCTTTCGTAATCCATTCTGTTACCTCAATTCCTCGGGGTATGCCCCCGTCTCGTGCAGTTTGCTGAGCGCCTGCGCCACACGGGCCCGGTCCTCGTGATACGTCATGCCGAACCAGCGGTCCGCCGACTTCAGCACGCTGACACGCAGCTCTCCCGCCGCCAGCAGGTCGCCCACCATGGTGGGCAGCAGGCACTCGGCCTTCACCGACTGCCCCGCCTCGCTGCGGAGGAAGTCGTGGAAGTACGTCTCCAGCGCGTCGAAGATGGAGGGGGCAAAGCCCCAGAAGTTCATGGACACCACCGTGTCGCCGTCCAGCACCGCTCCGGTGTCCTCGTCCCGGATGGTGCCGTCCGGCAGCAGGGCGATCTTCAGCGTCTCGCGGATGTCGCTGAGATACCCGTCCTTCACATGGCACACACCCCGGGACACGGTGCCATGGGCAGTGACGGTGTTCTTCAGCAGATAGCCCACCATGGCGGCAGCACCCGCCTTCGGCAGGCGCTGCAGCTCCGCATATATGGTGCGGTAAGCGTCCGCGCCGTAGAAATCGTCGGCGTTGATGACGCAGAAGGGCTCGTGTACGATATCGCGGGTACACAGCACCGCGTGGGCCGTGCCGAAGGGCTTTGTCCGCCCCGCCGGCTTTGTATACCACGCCGGCAGTGTCGTGTCGTCCTGATAGGCGTAACGGACCTCCACGGGCCGCCCGTCCGCCGTGTGCAGCCGGGACGCCATATTGCCGCACAGGCGCTCCATCAGCTCCCGCATATCCGGCTTGATGATGAACACGACCTTGTCAAAGCCCGCCCGCACCGCGTCGTACACACCGTACTCCATCAGTATCTCTCCGTGGGGCCCCACGCCGTCGGTCTGCTTGCTGCCGCCGTAGCGGGAACCGATCCCCGCCGCCATGATGACCAGCGCTGCGTGCATAGTCTTTCCTCCTTGATTTTTCATAGCTACCATCATACCACGGATGGCAAAAAAAACAAGCGCATTTCAAGCGTCTTAATAGAAAGTTAAGGCATTTGGAAGAAAATACCCGGGAACTACTGGATTTTTCCTTTTCCGCCGTGTATAATGATTTTTTGCGGCCAGCTGCCGCGTGAGATGAGAGAAATAGAGTCATAAGGAGAGAACCGCCATGTCCGCCACGCAAAAAGTCATGGGCCATGTGTACGCCATTTTCACCATTCTGGTGTGGGGCAGCTGCTTCGTGCTGACCAAGCAGATGCTCACCGCCTATACCGCTATCCAGATCATCCCCCTGCGGATGGGCCTGGCCTATATCACGCTGTGGGCGCTGCGGCCCAAGACTCTGAAGCTCCCTTGGAAGGACGAGCTGATGTTCATCCTCATCGGCGTTACCGGCGGCAGCTTCTACTTCTTCCTGCAGAATACAGCGCTGACCTACACCTTCGCCGCCAATGTCAGCATCATCATCGCCCTGTCCCCCATCCTGACGGTCATTTTGGCCCAGCTGTTCTCCCGCAATGGCGAGCGCCTGGGCAAATTCGTGTACATCGGCGCGGTCATCGCCATCGCCGGTGTGGTGCTGGTGGTGCTCAACGGCCAGCTGACCTTCCACCTGAACCCTCTGGGCGACCTGATCGCCCTGGCCGCCGCCCTTATGTGGGCCGTGTACTCCATCCTTATCAAGAAATACACCGAGCAATACGACAACTTCCTGGTCACCCGCCGGGTCATGCTGTGGGCCTTCATCACCGCCGTACCGCTGATGCTGCTGACGGACGGTATGCCCGACCTGCACCCCCTGTTCACCCAGACCAACGTCCTGCTGAGCTGGCTGTTCCTGGGCGTGTTCGGCAACGCCGTATGCTTCGCCATCTGGAACATCGCCTTCCAGCGGCTGGGCGTGGTCATCACCAACAACTATCTGTACGCCTCCCCCTTCGTGACGCTGGTGGTGGGCTACCTGCTGCTGGACGAGCAGATCACGGTGATGAGCGTCATCGGTGCGGTGCTGATCACCGTAGGCGTCATCGTGGCGCTGAAGAAGCCCAAGGAGACCGTCTGACCTCCCGTACATACAAAACCGTGCGCCGCACAGCCGCGCACGGTTTTCTTGTTGCTTTTCTCCCCGCCTGATGGTATACTTGCAGCAGGTACAACACTGTAAAGGAGGACTCCCCATGCGACAGATATGTACATCCCGCAAGGTCTGGCTTCCCATCCTGCTGCTGTTCACCGCCGTACTTATTTTCGCTTGCCGGGACAGGGGCGTGGCCATCGACTTCGACGGCACCGGCCTGTACCATGCCAGCCCGCTCGATTCTGCCATCGAGACCGTTCCCGTTTCCTTCCACGGCCAGCTGCGTAAGAACGTTTACACCGGCAGCTGCGACATACCCGGTGTGCTCCAGTGTGACGACCTCTGCGTCGTCTTCCGCGGCGACGAGAGTACCGATGTCTACTGCCGCGACCAAGCCTACTCCGAACCCACGTCCATCCACAGCATCACCCTTGACCGGACACAGCGCTGCGCCGAGATCCGCCTGTGGAGCGAATATACCGTGGAGGGAGACCGCGTCCTCGCCACCTTTGACCCGCTCATGCACCCCACCCTCACCGTCACCGAGTGAGACAGTCCCCCATAACGCACCGCATCCCCCGGCACACGCCGGGGGATGCGCTTTTTCTGTTGTTCATCTTCTCCCCAGGCGACTGAACCACCAGAAGGTCAGCGGCCAGACACACCCGGCGAACAGCACCACCAGCAGGTAGCGAATGCCCCCGGCGATGGCGGCGTTGCCGCCCAGCAGGGCGATCAGCGGCGCTTTCAGCCCGGAGCGTATGGCCAGCAGACAGCCAAAGCCCACTGCCAGCTTGATGAGCTGCGCCCACCACACCGCCTGTGTCTCGAACCGGATGTACTTCCGGTCAGCAATGTTGGATACCAGCATACCCACCGTGGCGCCCAGCAGCTTCCAGCCGTTCTCCAAAGCACTGAGGTAGTTGGCGGTGTCCTCAGCGGCAGCACCCGTATCGCCCCGCAGGTACAGATAGCCCACGAAGGCCCCGCTGCACACCACCATAGCCAGTATGGTGTACGTCAGCACCACCGGCCGCCGGTCGGCCTCCTCCATCAGCGGATAGACCACCAGCACCAGCACCGCCGCGATCAGGAACGACACGCCCACATCCAGCGGCGTGTGGACACCCAGATACATCCGGCTGAACGCGATGAGCACCGTCAGCACGACCAGCACCACCCGCAGCCAGCCGCGGCGAGTATACCGGGCGATGCCGCCATAGGTGGCCACGGCGTTCTGTGTGTGACCGCTGGGGAAGGAATACCCCGTGGCCTCCGCCCGGGCAGACTCCACAATGGTGAAATCCGGGTCCTTTATCCACGGCCGGGGCACGCAGCAGAGTATTTTCAGGAATTGATTGATGACCGTACCAAAGAAGCCCACGATCATCAGGTAATAGCCCTCGCGCTTGCTGACGCACCAGAACACCGTCACGGCGATGACCATGAAGAACAGCTCGCCGCCCAGCAGCGTGATGACCGACATGGTCTTATCCAGCGCAGGCGTGCGGATGCTCTCCAGCGCGTACAAAACTCCCATAAAGTCTCCCTCCCTTATGTTCTTCCGCTATTCTACTACACTTTTCTCCGCCGTGCAAGTGCAAGCGTTGACTGCCCCGCGGCAGCGTGCTATACTGTGGAAAAATGCAAGGAGGCCCAGCCATGAAGCCTGAAGAGCTGCTCTCCGTCCTGCACACCGCCAACCGTCTGAAGGACACCTCCCGCCACTGCTGGACGCCTGGGAACCGTCACGAGAGCGTGGCCGACCACAGCTGGCGGCTGGCGCTGACGGCTTTCTTTCTTCGGGACGAGTTCCCGGAGACGGATATGGACAAGGTCATTAAAATGTGCCTGATCCACGACCTGGGCGAGTGCTTTACCGGCGACATCCCCAGCTTTCTGAAAACCGACGCCGACACAGCAAAGGAGTACGCCCTCCTGATCCAATGGGTAGGGACGCTTCCCCAGCCTTATCGCACGGAGATGGCCGCCCTGTACGCGGAGATGGATGCGCTGGAAACGCCGGAGGCCCGGCTCTACAAGGCGCTGGACAAGCTGGAGGCCGTCATCGCCCACAACGAGTCCCCCATCTCCTCCTGGCTGCCCCGGGAGTACGACCTGAACCTGACCTACGCCGACGAGAACGTGGCGTTCTCCCCATACCTCACGGCGCTTCGCGCCGCCATCCGGCGGGAGACGGAGGCAAAGATAGAAAAAGGCGAATAAAAAGCTTCCCGGCATTTGCCGGGAAGCTTTTTATTCACCCGCTGCCGCCAGCAGCGCATCGGACAGCCTCGCGTACTCCTCCAGGCCCAGGGCCTCGCCCCGCACGGTGGGGGACAGGCCGCAGCCGGCGACGATGGCCGCCAGCTGTTCCTTAGGCAGCTGCCAGCCGGTCTGCAGGCTGTTCACCAGCGTCTTGCGCCGCAGGGCAAAGCCCGCGCGCACCGTCCGCCAGAAAGCCTCCTCGCTCCGCACCTGTACCGGCGGGGCCTTTCTTGTAACGCAGCGCACCACGGCGGATGTCACCTTGGGCGGCGGCATGAAGCAGCTGTTGGGCACCTCGAACAGCAGTTCCGGCACGGTGTAGTACTGCATCAGCAGGGAAAACGCGCCGTAATCCGCCGTGCCCGGCTTCGCGCAGATCCGCAGGGCTACCTCTTTTTGAATGAGCACCGTCAGCTGCCGGAAACACCCGGCCCGGACACAGGCCGTGAGAAACGGTGTGGTGATGTTGTAGGGCAGGTTGGCGCACAGCACCGCCGGCAAGCCCGGAAACTTCTCCGCCGTCACCGCCGCCAGGTCCAGCGCCATCACGTCGCCCTCGATCAGGGTGAAGTTGTCATAGTCCGCCATAGTCTCCGCCAGCACCGGCGGCAGGCGCTTGTCCAGCTCCACCGACACCACCTTTTCCGCCCGCCGGGCCAGCTGCACCGTCAGTGCGCCGATGCCGGG